>Ga0307974_1002042_pt1:0-12500 | contig 14220 bp, 13 predicted proteins | sample OrgLakmetagen784_FD_201812 | JGI IMG/M metagenome (GOLD analysis project Ga0307974, IMG submission 201812) | Saline water microbial communities from Organic Lake, Antarctica - #784 | ecosystem: Environmental > Aquatic > Non-marine Saline and Alkaline > Saline | place: Antarctica: Organic... | reverse complement strand
CGACCAAGGACTAGAGTGGGCCGGTGGCCTTGTGTACGGTCTTTGCACGATTTTCTGGCTGGTGAACCTCCAAGTGCTTATGGTCACATAAGGAGTATTATATACAGTGTAATCTATGGAACAGTGTACATTTATGGAAAATTGATCAGATGTGGTCAACCCTACTTGTAACTTTTAACTCCATGTCGCCTCCCCCACCTCGTCCATGCCAGCTGTGAGGGGACTATACCAGATCTCTACCCGTGTTCAAATTTCCTCTTATGGCCTTACTCAAGAGTGCGAGAGAGAGGGGATGGAGCCCTGATTGCTGATTGCTCAGGACATTTGTCTCTTGAAGATGACAATGTCACGCAGAAGCGTACACAAGCGAATCACTGTAACAGTCTGTGCTGTAATTGTAATTCTCTCTCTCTCTCTCTCTCTCTCTCTCTCTCTCTCTCTTAATAATCACCGTTGTACAAAATTACAAAGGTACAAAGTACATAGTATAATATACAATGGTCACAAGAAGGGTATATACAATGGTCACAAGAGTATAATGTGCAACAATGGTCACAAACAGTGTTGTTCAGTTCGAGGTTCGGCCAAAAATTCGGGTTTGCGAACTTTTACGCATTTTAACGATTTTGAAAAGTGCCGTTCGGAGTTCGGTCAAAGTTCGACAAAGATTTGAAGGTGGGAGAAGGAGCCCAAGGGCCTGTTTCTCAAAATTGCACATCGAATTCTTCGAACAGTTTGAGGGTTCGCAAACTTTCACGAACTTTATCGAACCGTTGGCACTGGTGTATACAGGTGCGACTCTGGTGCAGCACAGATCTGGCCAACCCTCTCGCTGATCTTGATGCCACAAAATGATATAACCCTCGCAACCCTTGTGTGACTGCATTATATAATATATGAGTATGTACAACATGTATGAGATCTGAGTATGTAAAACATATATGAGTATAGGTTTTATACAATGTGTGCACAGGTACTTGTTGTACCAAAGGTGTTGCAAGTGCCTGCTTGTGTCCAAGCACAGATCTGGCCAACTCCCTCGCTGATCTTGGTGTCACACAATGGTACATCCCTCACTTATTTTGGTGTCACACAATGGTACATCCCTCACTTATTTTGGTGTCACACAATGGTACATCCCTCACTTAATTTGGGGTCACACAATGGTACATCCCTCACTTATTTTGGTGTCACACAATGGTACATTCCTCGCTTATTTTGGTGTCACACAATGGTACATCCCTTGCAACCATCGTGTGGCTGCATTATGTGATGTAAAACCTTGTAATTTATACAATGCATGATTGTGTATTGCATGTTTATACGTATACAGGTACTAGTTGCTGTACCAAAGGCCTTGCAAGAACCTGCCTATGGTGAAGTGCAGGTCTGGTCAGCTTGCGGATTGATGTTGGTAGCAAAACATAATTACATTCTAAGGAAACAGAAAAACAGCCCCAGTTGCTGCTCTATACCTTCGTGCTAAACCGTACGTGCATATATACCTTTGTGATAACCGTACCTTTGTGATAAACCGTACGTACATATATACCTTTGTGATAAACCGTACGTACATATATACCTTTGTGATAACCGTACCTTTGTGATAAACCGTACGTACATGTATACCTTTGTTCTAAACCGTACGTACATGTATACCTTTGTGATTAACCGTACGTACATGTATACACCGCCCCCCTTTCTAACGTAGAAGTTTCACAAGAATTACTTCGATCAATTCCCCCCCACACAAAAATAAAATTAGGGGCGGTGATATTCTTTACGTACGCTATACATACTAGTGCTTAAAAAATATCTGAGGAAGGCTGAAGCCTATACCTTGTTTTTTCCGTTGCTGATTTCAGAACGTGCTGGCATCAGAATAATTTTGGGGGTGGGAGGCAAATGGTTTTCCTTATCCTCACAGACCACCTCTGGTTTTCTCCTCCTGCTCCTTCCACCAAGGTTGGGCTCTTATAATTTCCGAGGACGTTTGAAACGACGAACCTGACGCAAATACAGCTATATGTCATATGTAAAGCTTGTTTGGTTATTGGTATTATTGATCTCTGTGCTTACTTGCACCTGTCTTGTCAGGCCATTCACAATGTGAACTGTGGCATGTCAGCAACAGTCATAGCACCACGCAATAGTCAATGCATTACCGTACCAAATGCATTGCTCAGGTACCCAGGCATAGGAGTCTCCTTTCGCAAAGGGGAAGTGTTCCTGTTCAAGAACGCAAACTTGGTGAGTCGAACGTGTTGCATGTCTCTTCAATCGGCTGAAGGTGCTGCGTTTTTGCGCTTGCACCTTAAGCAGGGTTTTTGTGCGTGGGGAGCAGGAGCTGTTTGGTGGGCCTGGAGTAAGAGTATTTCTGTCAGTGGCTGCTGGTCGATGCAGATTGTTTTCTTTCTTCCTTCTGGTACTCTGTTGGACCTCTCTGACTGGGCCTTTTTTGTCTGCTGGTAAAGGAGTTTTACGGTACTCAGTACCAAAGTGGCTTTCTTTTCCTGAAGCAATGTGGGGAGTGGTTTTCACTGCCTGCGTAGTTTTCCTTTTCTTTAGACTGTTTGGTGGGCCTGGAGTAAGAGTAGTTCTGTCTGTGGCTGCTGGTTGATGCAAATTTTTAGACAGCTGTCGGTTGGAGAGCAGTTGCTCTGTCTGCTGCGGTCTGTTGATGCGAATTTTTTGACAGCTGCTGTGTGAAACTGAAAGTTGTCCTGACCCAGAGTTATTAGGAGGTTTTACAACACACAGTTGAGCAACAAAACACCACAACACGACTGCATTCTCTGTATTTATTAAAATGGCACGTCTTGGCCCCAGCGCAACACCCTAAAAAGTTGACTGTTTGGGTGTGGCCACCTGCACCTGTTACACTTCTATCACAGCTAGTAGCGCTCTTTATCACAGCTAGTAGCGCTTCTATCACAGCTAGTAGCGCTTTTATCACAGCTAGTAGCCATCGTCCCACCCCATTCCCAGTTGCACACGGCAAAAGGAATGTAAAAAGCCGTGCAGAGATCCTTTAAAAAAGGGTTTCATTTGTCTTTGTATCAAAAAACACAATCAGTGTCACCGGTCATGAACAAATAACACACACACACACACATACACACACACGCACACACACACACTTCACACCAGCATACAAACACACACACATAGGCGCATGTTCCCAAGCACCACGCAAAGGAGGCCATCATTTACATGGAGATTTTCCAAGACCTGGCTCGCCGGAATGGAGCAGACCTCCCTGACATTGATTTTGTGAGTGGATTGTGGCAGGAAGTTCGTCCGTAAATAAGGCCAATGTACTGCTCCTTAATAAATGTGGCGAGCAATTTCCACTGCCTGCATAGTTCTTCTTTCCTTGTGTGTGTGTATGTGTGTGTGTGTGTTTGTATGCTGGTGTGAAGTGTGTGTGTGTGTTGTGTGTGTGTATGTGTGTGAGTGTGTACTTAGGATTCTAGCCAGCCCTATAACGAAATGGAAAAAAGAAAAACACTGCAGGCATTGAAAGCCACTCCCCACCTTAATGAAGGAAAAGAAGTCAATTTGGGTACTGTAAAACTTCTCCACCAAAGAAAAGAGGACAAGCCAGTTGTTTTTTGCTCAAGGCATATTTTAGCACACATCACACATCACCACATCACCACATCACGCACATGCGGACCTCTCTGATGCAATTCCGTCCATTCTGGTGGAGTCACGCTTTGTCACACAAAATTGCGAATGCAGCACATTTGACCGAGCTGTATTGCTTTTGTTGATTGGTATACGAGCTAGTGCCCCAAACAATTGTGCTTGACACTCACAACTCACAAAAATACACTCGCCTTGTCTCAATATGTGCTATACAAACACACGAACACACATTCACACACACACATACACACACGCAAACACACACACACACTCACATACACACACACAAACACACATACACACACAGGTACTCGCAACCAATGACGTGCCTCCCGTGTTTACTGCAGACTCCCCAGTGGATAAGGAGATGAGCTGGCTGCCCCAGTTCAGATACTGCAGGAGCTTTGAGAACCCGAACATCTTGGTACCTGTTTGGTAAGTGGGAGGAGCTGCGGAAATAGATTCAGAGTGTGCAATCACAGTGTGCCACAAAACACACCAGCCCTCTGAGTGTCACAGAAAAACTGCGGAGATGGAATTTTAGTGCGCCACAAAACACACCAGCCCTCTGAGTGTCACAGAGAAGCTGCGGGAATGGAATCACAGTGCGCCACAAAACACACCAGCCCTCTGAGTGTCAAAAAGAAGCTGCGGAAATGGAATTTAAGTGCGCCACAAAACACACCAGCCCTTTGAGTGTCACAGAGAAGCTGCAGAAAAATGGAATCACAGTGCGCCACAAAACACACCAGCCCTCTGAGACGGGTCAAAAGCATGTGTTTAGACGCATCACAGAAAAAGAAAAAACACAAAAAACAATAAACGACGCATCGCAATGCATTGGCACTCCCTCTGTACCTGGATCAGTGTCTCAAAGATTAACGGTCCCTTGTACTCAGCAGCGTAAGCATCCCTCACGTCAACAAGGGATGGAGGGAGCCCGCTTTGGTATGGTAGCTCCTCCGGAGTGAAAGGAAAAATCAATAGGAAGGAACAATAAATAGATATCAAAAGGTCGGCAAGCTGGGACTTACTAGCGACTACGCTTTAAGCAAAGGAGCAGGATGCATCCTCCATCTCCCCTTCACGGGCACACATTTTACCACGTTATATGCATGCGCACTCAGCTATCTGCGCAGCTTAAATTATTTTTAACCTAATTATATGTATGCGCGTTTAGGTGTTTCTTTGTACCACGTTATATGCACGCGCATATAACTATCTGCGCAGCCTAAATTATTTTTAACCTAATTATATGTATGCGCGTTCAGGTATTTTTGTAGTTTTTTTTACCACGTTATATGCATGCGCACTCAGGTATCAGTGCAGCTTAAATTATGTTTACCTCATTATACGTATGCGTACTCAGCTATTTTTGTAGTTTTACTATTGTTCTACAACATAATATGTGTGCGCACTCAGGTATCTGGGTAGTTTGAAGATAATTTGTACGTATTCATTGACACCAACTTCACATACCATCTCAGGCCTCACACACAGCCTTCGATTCTACTTGCACACATCACCACCAATACTTGCACACACAACACACACACGCACACACACACACGCACACGTGCACACCCACGCCTAAACACATACGCACATGCACACACACAGGCAGCTGTACGAGCTTCACTACTCCAAGCGCTTCCTATCCTTTGTGGACACCAACTTCACCTACGATCCTCCTTGGGAGCAGCGACAGCCAAAGCTGTATGCTCGCCTTGGGCGATGGGACCGTTTTGTGAGCCCTGGCTCCCACCTAACACAGAGGTGGGCACACCACAGGGGTGGGCTGCTTCACAGTCCCACAGGGGTCACAGTCCCACAGGGGTGGGCTGCTTCACAGTCCTGGTGCCAGCGTAATGTATCGTTGTAGAACCCTGCCTAGTCCCACAGGGGTGGGCTGCTTCACAGTCCTGTTGCCAGCGTAATGTATCGCTGTATAACCCTGCCTAGTTTCCTTCTTTTGCAAGCAGTCTGTGCAACAAAGCCGATGCGTCTCACTCACAACGTGGGCAGGTTGGTGGTGTGAATGCGTCTCACATGCGTCTAGCAACGTCTCACTGTGTCTCACTGCGTCTCACATGCGTCTCACAACGTGGGCAGGTTGGTGGTGTGAATGCGTCTCACATGCGTCTCATTGCGTCTCACTGCGTCTCACGACGTGGGCGGGTTGCTGATGTGAATGCGTCTCACATGCGTCTCACAACGTGAGCAGGTTGGTGGTGTGAATGCGTCTCACATACGTCTCACTGCGTCTCACTGCGTCTCACTGTGTCTCACTGTGTCTCATTGCGTCTCATTGCGTCTCATAACGTGGGCGGGTTGGTGGTGTGAATGCGTCTCACAACGTGGGCGGATTGGTGGTGTGAATGTGTCTCACATGCGTCTCACAACGTGGGTGGGTTGGTGGTGTGAATGCGTCTCACTGCGTCTCACAACGTGGGCGGGTTGGTGGTGTGCAGGAACGGAATCAAGACCCCTAGGAGATGGTTTACACAATGGAGCAGGTCATTGCAAGATCCACGCGTTGATGTCAGGGTGCGTGTGCGAGTTCACCCTTCATAAATGTGCGTGAATAGTGTGTGTAGGTGTGTGTGTGTGTGTGTTTGTGTGTGTGTGTGTGTATGTGTGTGTAGGTGTGTGTGTGTATGTGCGCTCAAGTGCTGTGTGTTGTGCACGCGTATCTCCCTCCTGTGCTCGTATATACAGCAGATGTTATCAGGTGCACCAGATCCGTCTGCTGGCATAAGGCGTGCTGCACTAACATCCTCAGGCTTCCCCATTGCCATGGCACACAGGACCTGCCCTATTCGCCCATCACTGAGTGGAGAAAGTACAAGTACCTCATATTCGTGGATGGCATCACTTTCAGGTGAACGAGCATTGCACGTTTGCGTGAACGTTCCAAGCGCGCCGCCCTTTGCTTTTTTCGCAAGGACAGAGGCTGCTACAATGCTGCATGTTTTGGATCCAATCACCTGCGCCTCTTTTTTGCCTGCCTCGTTTCAAAGCTGGAGAGGCTCCTCGCCTCAGGCCTGCCACTCAGCAGCAAAGCAAGCCTCAACAATTGATCTCGTTCTAACAATTGATCACGTCTGTTCTGACAATTTGATCACGTCTGATTGATTTTGTCCGATTGATCGCGTCTGTTCTGACAATTGATCACATCTGATTGATCACGTCTGTTCTGACATCTGCGCCGCACTACATGCCTGGAAACAGTGTCACAAAACCAGCATTTTCTTCTCTGCTTACTGCTGTCCGTCCTGCAGTTCAAAGCTGGAGAAGCTCCTGGCCCTGGGCTCGCCTCTTATGGTAGAGCAGAGTGGCTACAGGTCCTTTTATCAGATGCAGCTCCGGCCATTTGAGCACTACGTCCCCTTTTGGTGAGTTTTGCGGGTACTGTTGTGAACGTACTGTTGTGAACTTACTGTTGTGAACTTGTTTTTGCTATGTGCAAAGCTGCTTGTTTTTGGTGTCTGTATGAAACTCACAGTTACGGTGTCTGTACAAAACTCACAGTCTTGGTTGCCCATCCTTGTAAGAGGCTGATTCTTCATTATGTCGCTGTGGAAACCCCGGTCTTCATATTCAGTTTCTCAAAGTTTCTTTGCGCTAGTGGGTTCCTATGGCCTTTTTGTGAGCAAAGACAAAGGCAAGTCTTAATTTGTCTTCTCGTTCAGAGTCTTTCGTGTCTCTTCTGTGCTCCTTGTGTATAAAGTGCAAAGTACTGTTTTTGTTTGAATCAGTGTCAAGATTGCCATTCATCGAATTCTGTGCTTTCTAGTGGTAACCCCCTCTTCTTAATCGGCACCTACGGTTTCCATGTGAGTAAATAAGTAGACGGCCTGCCTGTACTGCTTTCAAAAAGCGTCAAGTAAAGCAGCCACTTTGAAAACTGCTGAGTCTTGGTGTGAACACTTCCATTTCTCCCTTGCAGTGCTCTTGCAGTGCAGCAAAGTGATGTGCTGCTGTATAACTCTTGCTGCTATCTGTGTATCTTTGTTTTTTCTCCGCCTTTTATTACCTCGGTCTTCAAAACTCGCTCTTAACTCATGTTAAAAATTTTACTATTTCTTGAGGCCCAGCTACAAAGTTCATCAGAATCCCTTTTCGTGGCCACTTTGGCCTTCTTTGCTGACCCCTCTGTCTTGTTCCACTTCTTTAGATACCTCTTGGTTAAATTTTTTTACAACGGTTCTGAGATTCTACAGCTGTGTTCGAAAATCGGGGCGTGTGTCACGCAAGATTTAATTTAATTTATTGCCTTGTTCCTCTATCTTATCATTTCCTTGGTAATAAATCCCTCGCCTGCTGCGTCTTACGATGCACACAAAAAGGAATAGATGTTTGATTAAAAAATCAAAAGGTTTTCTCATAATCTCACCGTTTCTACAGACTCTGGATTGTGTCTTGATGTTTCTACCATTGTTAATCCCAACGACTTCGGATGTCCTTTTCTTTTTTCACGAAAATTCAAGGAAATCCGAAACTGGCCTTAAATTTCCTTGAACCTGCCTACGATGTTTACACTTTCCGTGTTTTTCTTTTTTTCTTTTTCCTTTTCACCTGGTCACCGCTTGGTGCTGAGCTCTTGCAACCGCCCTTAAGCAACCACATGTTCATAGGCCAACGTACAAACCGCATTATTGACATTTTGGCATGCTGCTTATGCTCGCCCTTAGCCTGATTAGCCTCCCCACACCTATAATAATCAAGTCACAAAACGGTAGTGCTTATTCTGCGTTCTCAAAATGCCAGGTTTCAACGGCCTCAAGAGGCGTTGGATGCGCTGACATGGATGGAGGCTAATCAGGAGGCTGCTCAGCAAATAGCGCGCAATGCTCAGGTAATAAAATGGTAGTAGATCTGTCATGAAAAGGTAGTAGATGATGAAATGTCAGTAGATCTGTAATGAAATGGCAGTAGATCTGTAATGAAATGGTTGTCAGGCCTGTATATGTGGTTAGTATGCAAACACTCACGCACAGGGAAAAACAAGGAAGCTGTTCAATAAAAAAATCAACCGTGCGCATTGCTTGGGTAGGGATGCAGCATGTGTAAGGCGGCCAGATCCATGTGTATATAAAACATATCACGTATGTGTGTATGTAGGTTCCATAGCATGTCAATGGTGTACATTTTATGCTTTCTATGTTTGAAGCCTCCATGCAATTGCTGCTCCCTCATGACTGCAATCCTCTGCCACAGATGCGTGCACTGCTCTGATTTCTATTAACATGGCTGACACTGTTCCCTGCTGGCCTTGGGTCTTGCTGCTGCTTCTTGATTCATGATGTTTATAAGGCTTCACGATTCATGATGTGATTCATGATGTTTATAAGGCTTCATGATTCATGATGTGATTCATGATGTTTATAAGGCTTCATGATTCATGATGTTTATAAGGCTTCATGATTCATGATGTGATTCATGATGTTTATACGGCTTCATGATTCATGATGTTTGTAAGCCTCTCCCAAAGACACGTTGATCATCCATTGCACTCTTGTAGGCTGACACTGCTCATGAGCTACATACACACACACACACAGACACGCACACACATCCCCTCCCCCCCCCACACACATTGTACTCTTACAGGCTCACACTGCTTGCTGTAGGTTTTGCGTGTTTTGACTAAACAATGCTTCTCACCGGCCTTCAATAGTCGCAGGCCTTTGTCAAGGAGGTGCTGAGTAAGCAGGCTCTGCGACGCTTATGGCTATAAAACTTGCGTGGTCTATATAAAAATGAATTCTCACTGGCCTTATTACTTGCAGGCCTTCGTCTAGAAGGTGCTGAATAAGCAGGCTCTGCGACGCTTATGGCTATAGAACTTGCGTGGTCTATAATAAAATGAATTCTCACTGGCCTTATTACTTGCAGGCCTTCGTCAAGGAGGTGCTGAATAAGCAGGCTCTGCGGTGCTACTGGCTGACACTGTTCCGAGGTGCGCGCTCTGTCTACTTGAGTGTTAGCACATTTGCACATACACAGAAGGAATCCTTGACCACAATCCTGGGTCTGACAAAAGAAGGAACTTTTCCTCACAAGCGGCAGAGCAAGAGACGTTGGTGAACACAAGGCAGTCTCGAATTATGTAAATACCCAAGGTGGGAATGAGGCAGGGCTTAAATGAGATGCAGAATGGTGGTGGGGCTCTGAATTAGCTTCTCTAGACGTCACCCGCACACAGTTTCTGAAAGCCTGCAAATCTGTCTGTGCGTAGGCGCTGCCCTATCTGCAAGACCTGAGCAAGATCTAAGTTAAAAACAGATTCTTTCTTTTTTTCGCCGCACCTGAATCTCATCACACAGCAGTGTTGACTGGCACATGATGTCACTGACACTGTTTGTAGAGTACGCTCGGCTTCTGAAGTACCAGCCCTCCCTTGTGGACCACCGCACATGGATCAAGGTGTCAGACTACCTTGCTGAGTTCCGCATGAACAAGCCAAACTATACGCGGGAGTGGCACAGTTTTGCAAATAAGAGTTGCTTTGAGTTTGAAGACGCATTTGGAATTCCTGAACATGCCTGATCCTGCATCTTGGTGGCTATGTTGGTGTGTGATGGTGGGTCTGTGTGGTGTGCCTATGCAGTGCAATAGAAAGTGCATATACAGTGCAATAGGAAGTGTTTAGCTTGCATGATTTCTAAGAAATGAACGAATTTTGCATCGAGGAATGTCGACTATGGACGATTTTCTCTTATCCACTGGTTCTTGGTTGTTTTTTTGTAATCTGAGCTATTGTGTTAGCACGACAAAACTCTGGGTGGTTGAGCATGATGATAGCCATTCCTAGGGTGGCAACCTGACCGGACCCATCATTTAGAGAGGAGTGAATACCCATTTGTTGTGCAGCCTTCAATTGTTGCGCACGATTTTGTAACGCAATCCTATGGTGAAATGGATTGCGTTGGCACCAAAAGGTTATAATCATTAGTACTAATGGTTTGTGTTGCGCACAAATCTGCAATGTGATCTTATGGTACAAATGCACATGCCTTAAAGACTCAGTGTATAAAACTGTGGGTGAACTGCGGCAATTATTCTACAAACTATCATGACGACTTGCAAAGCAGCTTTGGAACATGCTACTTGCTTCAATTTGCTATTCGTTTCTGGAATGTTACTAAACCAGCATCCCGCACATTTTGATGAACATTTGTGATGGTGTATATATTTAAGCATATTGGTGATGCTTGCTTTTTTGCTTCTTCTGTCCTTTCTTTGCTCTATTTTTCAGGACTGGATTCTGCATTTCCTCCGTGCCGTATCTTTAGACGGGACATTGTGTTGCATGGATGCAAAGCAACCATTGGGTGGGGCAGAACACAAAACAATGTCCTTCCAATTTGTGCTGGCTAGCAAAAATGCTACACGCTCTTTCCTTTCATCCTGCCGCCCGCACGTAGACTTTCACAACTCATCACAGTGCTTCACTCACTGCGCTGACATGGTGGGGCAGGAATCTGAAGATTATATTCAAGTCGCTCATTAGTTGTGGTTTCTGTCAGGAAGATGATATGATGTTGTTGGATGTTTTTGACCAGTTTTTAAGGAGTCTTCAGCAGGTATACAATGGTTACAATGGGGGGTGACCTTCAGCCAGGTTGTTTGGCTGATCGGCTGCTGACTGGTCTCGGCCAGCCACAAATAAATCCATAAGCTAAGAAAGAAATAGAAAAGGTCGATTGTTCTGCTGAGAAAGGAAATCATGAACAAGTTGGTTGTCGACCTGCTGCAGCAAAAAGGGTTGGGCTGCTGAAAAGTCCTCAAAAAAGGTGTAAACAGAAAGGAAAAATGTTTCCTCAGCTCACAAACTCGATGGTCTTGGCAAAATAAAAGAGCATGCACCTCGTTCTGAACATGTTCATCTTCACCAGGACATTGGTCACATACGCAAGAACCATCTTCAAGCCACGCTGCTGCCTCAGCAGGTATACCATCACAGCTCACCGACAAGAGTGCACATTTTGACTGAAGGCCGATACAGAACACTGCATGAATCTTCGTTTTTGTTGGGCCTTGCAACTTGTTATAATGTTGAGAGAGTATCCTATAAATTTGTAAACTCTGTTAGAAAACTGAGAGGGTATCTACCAGTCGCTTTATAGTAGGGTTAGTAGGCGCGATCATCCAAATTGGGTAATTAGTAGGTTTCAGCAAGCTGCAAAACACATAAGTCCGAGCATGTAGTCAATTATGTGTCCTCTGGCCAGAATCAATTTTGTACGGGGAACATCCGCATGTACATTTCTTTAACTTCTTAAACTCATCAACACACCTTCTGTTTGATGAGGTTTTTGGTTGAAGGCTTTTGATAGGTTTCCGCTTAGGTGCCTTAGAGGCACAAACAGCGATGTAACCTTTCAACCTTTTCTGAAATTCAAATATCAACTCCATCATTGATATTTTTCTTTTTACACTGTTTCCATACGCAGCCTAGTAGTCGCACGTTTGGACTGATGGCTCAACCCGTAAATCTGTAACCTTGCCTGAAATCCAAATGAGTCCATAACAATTCCAATCAAAAGCACTCCTCTATCAATGTGATAGTATCAGATGTTATATATATATATATATATATATATACACACATATATATATATATATATATATATATATACACACAATTTGCCATAAGGGGTATGTGCTCACCAAAAAGGATGCCCTCGTTGCAAGAAATTAATTCAAACTTTGGTACACAATAGTTACAAATGGATCAAATCTTTCCTAGACACGCTACACCACGAGCTGAAGATCTGAGCATGCTTAATCTAGGGCTTCAGTGCCTTCAGATCCTCGAGCATGTGAGATGGACCACTGACTTT
>Ga0307974_1002038_pt1 | contig 14234 bp, 16 predicted proteins | sample OrgLakmetagen784_FD_201812 | JGI IMG/M metagenome (GOLD analysis project Ga0307974, IMG submission 201812) | Saline water microbial communities from Organic Lake, Antarctica - #784 | ecosystem: Environmental > Aquatic > Non-marine Saline and Alkaline > Saline | place: Antarctica: Organic Lake... | reverse complement strand
TCACTTGAAAGGGCAAAAGGGGAGATGAGGCTCCCAGCATCGGCGTCTTGGTCACAAGCAGCAAAAACGAGATAGCGATCCTACTCAACCATTTTGCATGATTTATACATGCACTTTGATGCTTCCCACGTGCTGCATGTGGCCTAACTGTGTTCCATCAACCTACCACGATAAATTATTGGGCAACGCCATGACCTTCCAATATGCAAGCTAAAGTGCTGACGCTATGACCAAAACATACAATGCACACTGCAAGGCGTTGCAGTGCTTGCGATGTTACTGCGTATGGATCTGTAATGTCACTGGAATGGCCACTGTACCGCAAATATGCTGATATAGGCATCCACGTATGTACAGAAGCCTGCACAAACACCTACCTAAGCACACCTACGCGCACAAGCATGCACACCTAAGCACAGGACATCTGCACCACCTACCATGGCAAAGGACTCCATGGCCAAAGCCAGCAGGTGCTCAGGGGGCATTTTGTCAGCCGAGCCGACAGCTTCCAAGTACTGGCCTGCGTGGAGCACAGAAATGGTGCACTTCAGCTCAAGTAAACTCACAGTGTCATTCAGGCGCACGTGATGACATTCTGGATGGTCCTCAATGGTCCAATCGATGGTCCAATTGATGGTCCAATCGATGGTCCAATTGATGGTCCAATCGATGGTCTAATTGATGGTCCAATCGATGGTCCAATTGATGGTCCAATCGATGGTCCAATTAATGGTTCAACTTATGGTCCAATCGATGGTCCAATCGATGGTCCAATCGATGGTCCAATCGATGGTCCAATCCTCGATGGTCCAATCGTGATGAGATTCTAATTGGTCCAACAAACCCCTCAGTGGCAGTCTCTAGCTTAAATACAGATAAGCGTCCAGGACAGGCAAGAAGCTCCTTTTTCCGGTTCGAGTTTTCTTTACGCCTCTTTTCTTTATTGACGAGGGGAATGCTTTCACTAATATATAGGAATTGGCCAGTACCATATACTTATATACGGTGTATCTAAAGGTATTTTAGCAGGGAAATCACCATATGTTCAATCATACACGGTGCAAATAATATGCGTTCTGGCCGACCCTAAAAGTGACATCAGTAGACAACAAGCCATGCTTTCTCTCACCATATCCCATGGGCTCCGGACGGACAAGGGGTAGGGTGTGGAAGGCTGCAAACCTTTGATCAAAGCGCTCTTGCTGTGTGTTGAATGTGAGCACTGGATCTGGGACGACACCTGCATAACACGAAAAAGACGTAGCTTGAGTTTGGTACCCACTGCCGGGCATAATGGCAACCTCTGTAAGGTATGTTGCTGAGGGTTTGCAGATTTGAAATAACAATACAACAATATGACTAGCGAAGGTAATAGCGCAAAAGTATTAGATAAGGTGTTGATGCAAAACTATTCGCAATATGACTAGCTAAGGTGGTGGCGCAAAAGTATCCAAATTACAGCAGCGAGAAGATGTTCGGTGAATAAAGGTGGTTGGTAGCTGACCTGCGTACTTTTGTTAATATAATTGCCTTTTATCGATCAATTTAGTCGCTTTTTTCAGATCAATATAATCGTTTTTCACTGATCAGAACAAGGCAGCCAAAGCGGCAAACACTTTTCCTTCATAATCACATCAATCCCAAGGCATCAAGATGGAACCGTGCTGACACCCATTCCCGCCCTGACCCTTTCCACCCTCCCAAAAGTTTTGAGTACCCCTCACCCTACTTACAAACATGTGCACATGCACATGCACACACAGACACACGCACACGCACACACACGTACATGCGCAGATACACACAGAGGTCCTATAGCAACACGTCCCTACCTGCCACTTTGAGGGCAAGCTGCAAGCGCACCATGCCCAAGCACATGGCACCAAGGAGTTCTGCACGCACAGCGTCCATAATCAGGCCCGCCTGCAGGTCAGCAAGTATGCAGTTTAATCAGTTTGTTCTGAATCAAAGTTTCTGGTGAAATACGTATCATAGTAAGTGCAAGCTCTGCACGCACAGCGTCCATAATCAGCCCACCTGCAGGTCAGCAAGTATGCAGTTTAATCAGTTTGTTCTGAATCAAAGTTTCTGGTGGAATACGTCTCATTCTTAGCAAGTGCAAGCTCCACACGCACAGCATCCATAATCAGGACCACCTGCAGGTCAGCAAGTATGCAGTTTAATCAGTTTGTTCTGAATCAAAGTTTCTGGTGGAATACGTATCATTCTTAGCAAGTGCAAGCTCCGCACGCACAGCATCCATAATCAGGACCACCTGCAGGTCAGCAAGTATGCAGTTTAATCAGTTTGTTCTGAATCAAAGTTTCTGGTGGAATACGTATCATTCTTAGCAAGTGCAAGCTCCGCACGCACAGCGTACATAAGCAGGCCCGTCTGCAGGTCAGCTAGCATGCAATTAGGGCGTTTTATATCACCTATCTTACATCAAAGCATTCAATGGGACCTATTTCTATTATCAATAAGTGCACAACTGAAAAGTTAGGCAGGAAAGACTGAAGTCACGTGTGGGACGCCAGGTGCTTATGTTTGCTGCCCCTCCCCCCGTTTCCCTGCTTTCCTTACCAATAAATTTACAGAGGAAAACTGGGTAGTGACCCATAGCCCTAGGTAGTGACCCACAGGCATGCATGGAAGCAGCAGGATGAGAATGGATGCATGCACGAAATGTGTTGGATATTGTAGTGAGGAAGCATCTCAATGTCCAGCATCTAGTGCAAGCACAGTGTTTTCAGAATTCTAGCTGTTGAGGGTACTCAGCCAAAGTCAATTTCAGGACAGGCAGTCTAACCACGCAACACACACACATACCCTTGCACACACGTATGCTCTCACACGAATTCACACCTGTCGCTGTGCAGTGGGGGCTGCTACATCTGGGGAGGTTGGCACTGTGCCGCCTTTCCCTGGTTTGCCCTTCTTGCTTGGCTTGGCTGCAGTGGGATGAAAGGAAATTGCAACAAGAGGTAAGCTGTGCGCTCCCTCCATACCTATTTGCCTTACAGAATCCCTTCATGCCTATTTTTTAAATCCCTCCTGCTTTTTGAAATCAAAAATATGCAACCTGTAAAGAATGGGCTAACTGTGCTGCTTGGCACACCCTGTTAAAGCTGAGGAAAGACAAGATGCAAATCATTGCTGTGAGTCTGGTGCTTGCCAGCGAGGGTGTGCATTATATGGGTAGAGCTGGCCAGAACCGAAATATACAAAGCAGTTTTCCCAATTTATTTCAAATCATTTCAGCCGTGAAACCCGTGACACCCGTAACAACTGTTTGTAAGTTGTATGTACAAATGCAGAGTTGGCCACAGCTGTTAAGGACAGCCGTACATTTAAAAGTAACATCTTCAATGTCGTCATGCATCAGTGTGAAAACGTTCTAGCCAATCCTGTCTGTTCGAACCTCCTACACCGAGGTGCAGCTGTTTTAACGTGCAAACTTGCTTTGGACTTTAATGATTACGACAGTGAAACCTCGTTACATGAGAGGAGAGCGAAAGAAGGTAGACAGGGCAGGGTTGTGCTGCTACGTACAACTTAGAAAACATTTGTGGTAGGAACGCAAGTGGCCTTACGTCTTTGCCAAGCATGTGAGCGCCTACCTTCCAGTAATGGGTTCCGAGGGGCACAATGTCAAGATTGAGCTACACATCTGCTCATACAAACATACACACACATTCGTACACAAGCGCTCGCGCACCAGCACCTGGGAGGGTGAGCGAAGATTTGCTGACACCACCAGCAGGGCAGCGGTAGGAGTGAAGGACTTGAGAGGTGACTCGTTGGGCACCAAGTAGCAAGCTGCAGGTGGCAGTGCAGCAAGTGATGGTGACCGTGACAGTGCTGTAGGTGGCACGTTGGGCACAAAGCGACACCAATCGGAGGCGACAGTGCAGCAAGTGATGGTGATGGTGGCAGTGACAGTGATGTAGGTGGCACGTTGGGCACAAAGCGACACCAATTGGAGGCGACAATGCAGCATGTGACGGAGAAAGCGACAATGACAGTGACAGTGCCGTTTAGGTGACGCGCTGGGCACCAAGCAGCAAGCGTAGGTGGACATGTAGCAGAGAAGGACATGGGCCACGTTGGAATCGAGTGCCTAGCTTTTTGTGTAAAACGGAGTGCATGCAAGGAATGTTTGGTCCATGCTCGCACTGACCGCAGTGCATCGGCTGTATGTAGGGTTGGCCAGAACCATATATCTGCACCGTATATGACCGTATGTATGGTGATTTTCCTGCTAAAAAAACCGTATGTACACCGTATATACCTTTAATGTATGGTTCTGGCCAGCCCTATTTATAAAGGAATGAAGTGCATGAGTGTAAACCGGCCTAAGTTCGGATTGAGTGCCGTGTAGATCTGTGGTTGCATCAGTGAAAGGGAAGGGATTACCTGTACTGACTGCCTAAATTGCCTGTGCTTGTGAGGATCCCTCTATTTCAAGGTCAAACAACAATGCGCTGGGTGAGCATTGCAAATAACAGGGCGTGTACAAGGCACTCAATGCAAGAAGTTGCGGGCCGTCACCACATCATGTGATACACACTTCCTCCTGACACCCAGCAAAAACACTTTTTGACTAACACTCTAGGTAGATACGACTAGAATGTCCAGTCCAACTTGACAAGGGAAGCCTCCAATTATCCCTTACAGTCAAGGGAAGCTTCCAGACAAGGAAAGCTTCCAGTCACCCTTTCCAGTCATCCTTCCAGTCATCCTTTCCAGTCATCCTTCCAGTCATCCTTTCCAGTCATCCTTCCAGACAAGGGAAGCTTCCAGTCATCTCTTCCAGTCATCCTTCCAGTCACCCTTTCCAGTCATCCTTCCAGTCATCCCTTCCAGTCATCCCCTGTCTATTTGCCACAAGGCAAAACCACACTCTTCTTTCCCCAACCGCTTCTCCTGAGGCTGGCAATAGCCACGCAGCAACAATGCACATGCCTGCTTGCAGCGCGTGATTATAAGTGCACACAAGACGGAACTGGGCCTCCTTGCATTGCACCTTGCATGTATGTGCTACCCCAAAACGCCTGACCTGCAGTACCAATAGATCATGGCAAACTCAGAAGGGCTGTACAGTTCAAGCTCGAATCCTAGAAGCAAGTGCAGCGCCTCCGCTGCTGCTGTCTGGCACTCCACCCAAGTAGATAGCGGACCCTGCTCAAACACAGGGCGCGCGGCGAGGTGGACTTGTTACTACTGCTGGGTAAGCATAACAAGAGTGAACACTGCCTAGCGACTAACCTCAGTGTTTCCTTTTCCTTGGCGACTGTGAGGAGTGTTAATTATATCCTTTTCCTTGTCTATTCACAGTGCGAGAGCAAGTACGTGGCATGTAAATTCGAAGCACAAGCCCAGCTGAAACGGACTGCCTTTTTGTAGGCCTGAGAACGCAACCTGCTCAATCTTGGGCACCAGGCGTGATTTTATTACAAGTGAGGGTGCAATAATTGCTTAACAACACTACTCAAACCAAATGCTACGGCAAGCATGCAATAACACGTGTCTGAAGCAGAGGGTCCAACTAATGAGAGGTCGCCCCTTTGAAGGATTGGACAGCAGGACCCCTCAAACATTGAAGGTGCTAGGTGAAACTCAGTCGAGAAGCTTGGCTGGAATTTGGACGAGGGGCTGCTCACAACAGTGGTGTTGTTTGCTCTCTATATTATGTGTAGCATGGCAAGCACAGTCCTTAATGTGGAAATCAAACACAAACAGTCTCCAGTGCATTCCAGTCTCCAGTGTACTCCATGAACAAATTCCATTACGGCAGGGTTGGCCAAGTACGTAGGGAGCATCATGGTGCATGATGACCAGACACCCATCACTACACACCCTCTACTACACCCCCACTACCACACCCCCACTACTGCACACGTACCCTCCCCCAACATACATACATGTGAAGCACAAACACACGCACGCTCACCTGCACTTACAAACACACACGCCCTCCTACCTAGGCGCTCGTGCACACATGTTACGGGCACACATGCACACACACACACGCACACACAAATTCACACACAAGCACACGCTCTTCCCACCCTCACACACATCACACATATACACACAAATGAAGCTCCTGCTTGTGACATTCACGCCATCACACATGCAGGATGTAAGTGTATGCAACGTCAGCTCCATTCCAATCACTTCCCCCTACACACATCACCCACCGGGTAGTACTCCATTGCCGCCTGTGCCTCATCTTTTGGGGGCTTCCAGTCCCACTGTGCGCGAGAAGCGAATGCCATGAACCCTTCCGACAGATCTGTAATTGCGCAACAGTTGAGTGCGAGCATAGTCGAGTGCAAGTTCAGGTAAGCGCAAACACTTGCAACAACCACAGGTTGCAACAATCACTTATAATGGAGGTTGAGTGCGAGCACAGTTGAGTGCAAGCACAGTCGAGTGTGAGCACAGGTGTGTGCAAGTTGAGTGAGAGCACAGTTGAGTGCAAGCAAAGTTGAGTGCAAGTTGATTGCAAGCACAGTCAAGTTTGAGCACAGGTGTGTGCAAGTCGAGTGCGAGCACAGTTGAGTGCAGGTTGAGTGTGCGCAACTTAAGTGCGAGCACAGTTGAGTGCAAGCAAAGTTGAGTGCAAGCATAGGTGTGTGCAAGCTGAGTTGAGTGACACGTAAGGCAGTATCAAGCCTACTTTCTACAATAGCAAATGAGAAATGAGCCACTTACGGCATAGGAGGAGGTGTGCCATGACACCTTCATTTAAGTGATTTGACGGATGTGGCGCACAATTTCTAAAAGTTACACACGGATGCACGATTTTCAAAAGCTACACACGGTTGTGGTGCACGACCATTTTTTAAAGTTATACGTGGATACACGCTTCAAATGGGTGTGGGATATCGCTGTTTGGCAGGATGAAAGCTTGTACCCACTTCAGAGTGCTTCCTCAAACCTAATCAATGAACGAGACACATGAAAGAGCACACACAAGCCGTTTGTGCTTCACATACTTCAACAAGTGCTTCAAAAACTGAAGCGCTTACAACACACTCTATGCTTGGCGAAGGTTGCCCCCGAGAAAAACCCACCCTACCAGTCTCACTTAGCTCTCCATCCAATTCAAAGCCCCCTATACCTCATCTGAATGCTAAATACTTGATGTTATATCTAAATCATTGACATTTGCTGGAAATTTGGCATTCTGGGGGGCTGTGTGGGGCCCAGTGCGTATTTTGCACCCACTTTGGCAGGGAAAGGTGCATTTCTGAAGTTGCCCCGATCGACCTCTGCTTCAGAATATAAGCATAATTAATGTTATATAACAATGCTGTAATGTCGAATTTGGGACAGGGGTACTGGGAACGCCGGCGAGTGGGAGGCACTCGCACAAGGGACACAGGGGAAAAGGAAAAAAATCCGTCGCTCCTTACCTACTGCGAGTTCCAGCCCGGTTTTAGCTTTCAGAATTGCTGCCAATTTGCGCCTAACAATTTTTTGCGCCAAGTATCTCCCCAGCCTCTGCACCTCTCCCCAACCTTCAAGCATCTGCTGGAATAACAAAAAATTAGTTACCTATCCAATACATGTCTCAGGTCACGAAATGGTGGAGTGGATGCAGAGATATGCTTGCGCAAAAAGTTAAGTGAGACTGTTTGGCTGGCAGGGAGGTGAGTTTTTCACGGGGGCAACCATATGCAATGAACACACAACTGGCTTTCCTGGTAACCAACATGTCCGGGCATGATGTAGCGGGACGGAGAGGTTTGGGAAGCAATCGCACCAAAACGTGCTGCGTCCCTTCCACGTTAAGCAGAAAGTTTTATTTACTTCCTGCAACTGATACCGCTCCTTCGCTTTAATATATGCACAGATAAAAACACGCTAGCCCATGGTCTGCATCCCTCTATTGAGGCATGCGGGCAGAGTGTGGAACGAGTGCACAGCTGAGTTTGAGTTATTTGCCAAATCTGAACTCAGAATTCAACGCAGCAGATCGTACACTTCAAAGACTGAAGCGCTTACAACACACTTCATGCACAGTAAATTCAACACAGCAAATGAAGCCTTACACCATCCTATAAAAGACGCAGCCAGGACCTCAGCTAAGCCATATACGCGTGCTAAAGCACGTGGTTCCACGAGTGAGTGGTTGTGCTGCCATTCTGTCACCGTTGCAAAGATGCGTAGGTGTGTGGTATATCAGTTGAGTATGCTTGCTTATATACGCACGAAGGGGTGCAGCAGTTTCCTAGCACTCTCTGTCATTCCACGACACGCACATGCACACAAACAAACACACACACGCACACACACCTGCATTGAGGGCGTGCTGGTACATGTTGGCCCAGTCATCCAGTCCGCGTCTCAGCCGCCGCCTCTGTCGACAGCTGTTCAGCAGCATGCTCTGTGCCCAGTTGCTCGTCTGCGAGTAGGGGGTGCACCGTGCATATTACAGTGAATACAGAAGCAGCATGCTCTGTGCCCAGTTGCTCGTCTGCGAGTAGGGGGTGCACCGTGTACATTACAGAGTATACAGAAGCAGCATGCTCTGTGCCCAATTGCTCATCTGCAAGTAGGGGGTGGTGCACCGTGTACATTACAGAGTATACAGAAGCAGCATGCTCTGTGCCCTCGTCTGCGAGTAGGGGGTGCACCGTGCACATTACAGTGTATACAGAAGCAGCATGCTCTGTGCCCAGTTGCTCATCTGCAAGTAGGGGGTGCACCGTGTACATTACAGAGTATACAGAAGCAGCATGCTCTGTGCCCTCGTCTGCAAGTAGGGGGTGGTGCACCGAGTACATTACAGAGTATACAGAAGCAGCATGCTCTGTGCCCTCGTCTGCGAGTAGGGGGTGCACCGTGCACATTACAGTGTATACAGAAGCAGCATGCTCTGTGCCCAGTTGCTCGTCTGTGAGTAGGGGGTGCACCGCGCACATTACAGAGTATACAGAGCTTACAGATGAAACCATCAGTCAACACGTGCGACTGCTAGGCTGCGTGTGTAAAACATTGTAAAATCGTGAGAAGTGCACATTACAGCGCACATTATTTCAACTGAAGTCCGTCAAGTGCCAGCACATCTGCAAGCATAAGAGGCTCCTGGAATGGTCACAGCAGCAGAGGCTGATCGCTGTGCACAATGGCTGGCCTGTGGGGCCTCGTGTTTTGTACAAACCTACATATGATGTTTGCATGTGATACACAGTCACGTTGGAGTTAAGGTAGTTACGCAAGGCACCATGACAACAGCGTTTGTGACCACGAATTCCATGTCGTAACCACAGGATGGGCAGTGGGTGAAGCAGTAATAGTTGTGCAAGGCAAACTCAACTTTAAACCCACACAGGCGACGACACTGCTTGCAAACCTCAAAACAAAACACCGCACTCAACGCAATCACTATCTGGTCCAGAAACAGGTCCACCTCGATCTAAAACTCGCACACTAGCCTCTCAACACGCACGCACTCATGACACACAGCATCTGTGAGTGTGTCTGTCTGAGGTAAAACAAGAATTAAGAGGAAATTTTTACCACATTAATGCGCTCACCGCAATTATGATTTGATCCAGAAACAGGTCAGCCTCCGGTCCGAATGCCCCCGAGTTTTCCGGCAGGGCACAGGCTTCACACACCAGCGGCCGATCTAGCACCCACGCAGGGGTGGGCGAGCTACTTTGGGCAGAGCTTGTCGAGGTGGCTAGGGCGCTGTGTGGGGTGCGCGAGCATAGGTAAGCTTGGTCTTTCATACTCTGGGATGGCTAAAATTTGCGCGCACGTATGAATGTGTGCTGTGTGCTGTGGGGCGGACGTACACACATGGGTAGGCAGGTCTGAGACAAAGATCTTATGGTGACCACATTTCAATAAAGAGAGATCTGTTTGCGCAGGCTGTGCTTTTGGCAGGCAAGGTGGACGCATCACGGCACCGACCGTGCCTGCCTTTGCAAAAACACAATTCAGATGGCAGCTCTTTGCTCTTGAGCACCCGCACCTGCTGTTGGCACCATCTGCACCATCCGAGCTCCCGTGAGGGTTGACACCGTTTGGTGCTGCTGCTGGTTTGTCTGAGCTGCCGCTGGGTGTGGTTACAGAAGTGCCCGTGGCAGCAGCTTGGCTGCGAGCAGCAGTTTGTGTGCAGACAGGTATGGTGGAACACACAAGTGAAGAGAGTGCAAGGGGTGCAGATTCAATAGGGTTTCTCTGTGAGAAATAGGCACCCGTGGCTGCGTTGGGTCCTTGGGCGGTGGCTTGGCGGAAAACGGCTATGGAATCCAGGGGCCATGATAAGATTTCAGATACAAAGAAAGCCAGAACCGTATATATACGCCGTATATTTGGTGATATCCCTGCCAAAAGCACCGCATATACACCGTGTATACATGGTTCTGGCCAACCCTACAAATACAGTGTCTATGACAGTCACGCAGGTGTGCGTGGGCACCTGGAAACCTACAACTGCATTGGGTCAAGCCAAGAGCAGTCGGCTTTCCGCAACTCATCACAAAACGCCATTCAACTCTGACACCACCATTATGCGCATCGGCCTTGCTGTGTATTTTAGTAAAGCACTCCCCATGCACATCATGCAACAAAGGAAAAGGAGCACACCTTGACGCAGCTGCATGCGCCATCGACGGCCCCCACGCTTTCCCGGCTATTAAGTAGTGTGCGGCAGAGCGGGCCACGACGCCCGCACGCAGCCTTGCAAAGCGCTCTACGTGGTAGACAAGGGACCGGTACCTGCACAGGTATGGAGGTGTGTGTGGGAGTGTGTGTAAGTGTGTGTGTGTCTGGCTGTGTGATAAGGCAGCTGGGAGGCGTGAATATCTGTTTTGTTTGGGAGAGAGGAAGCAGTAGCCGCAAAAGCACGTATAAGGACACTTAGAAGCTCCTAGCAGTTAATTTTTGTGAGGGCGAGTGCCCAGTTGTTGCTAATGCACAGGTACTAAAAGAAGGGCAGTGAGCGAACTATTAGCGAATCATTTATAGAGGAACGTGGAATGCATGTGCATTGGCAGGGACAGAGGAATTAGCGTGCATTGAACGATTTCACTGTGGGAGGCAGTGGAGGAGAAGCTGCGCTCATTCAACACTTGTTTGTTGCGAGGGGCAAGAGGGCAGTGCCTGGATATTCACTCAAAACATACTGAGTACGAACCATCCTTTGACATGCAACACCTCACAACCTCTAAATGGCATGGCAGCTTACGAAACGCAGTATTGGAAATGTTCGCTCAATCATCATCATCCATCCTCATCGCTCCATCATCATCCTCATTGGAAATGTTTGCTCCGTCATCATCATCCATGGCCTTAGCAATGTCGACCCACCCTTTAACATGCAGCACCTCCGTGGCTTGCTTGAGGTGGCTCAGCAGGTTTTTGAAGTACGCATAAGCGTTGGGAGTGGTCATGACCTGTGCAAGATATAAACTCAGTAGTCATGACCTATTGCAAGATATAAGAAACTCATGACCTATTGCAAGATATAAGAAACTCATTACCTGTGCAAGATATAAGAAACTCATGACCTGTGCAAGATATAAACTCACGACCTGTTGCAAGATATAAGAAACTCATGACCTGTGCAAAATACAAGAAACTCATGACCTATTGCAAGATATAAGAAACCCATGACCTGTGCAGGATATAAACTCAGTGGTCATGACATGTGCAAGATGTAAACTCCAGCATGTCTGTGCAGCGTCCGCATGAGGAATGCAGCGGTTGTGAACGTGCATTTGCGTGCGCTCACAACAAAAAGACAGTAAACCAAGGCTTAGGCATGGCCAGCACACGATCATGCTTCACTTCTAGCATATGCTTCGTAGCTGTGCTTGCTTAGAGCCACACATAAGTCGCTGCAATGCTTCTACATCACAGGCACGTCCTAATGCAAAACAAGGCTTAGGCATGGCCAGCACACGATCATGCCTAACCCCTAGTACGCTTGCTAGCTGTGCTAGCTAAGAGCCACACATAAGTCGCTGCAATGCTTCTACAGCACGGGCACATCCTTTTGCACAGGCAATCGAGTTTTGAGCGTTTCACAGCAGCTGCTTGCGATTTCCTTGTCAGGCGCCCAGGCCCCACACAAAACATTGATCACACACCTGGCACGTCAGCTCGTGAACAACAGCTACTCAAAGCTTGCATACAATAGCTTTGACCTGCTCACCATTCACTGTGCCAACTCAAAGCTTGCAAACAATGGTTTTGACCTGCTCACCATTCACTGTGCCAGGTCTTGGCACCTGCGCAGCATCAGCAGCACTTTGCACCAGCACATCGCAAGCAACCCACAACTCAACACATGCTAACTCGCCTGCACTGCCCGTGGGGGAGCCGGGCCCAGCAGGTACTTGTTCACGTTCTCCACAAAGCCAGGAGCGCTGTTTTCAACTGCACCCTGCTGCTTCTCTTTACTGGCCTCCCCGTTCTGGTGCTGGGGCTGAGCTGCACCCTCAGTTGCTTTGGAGGTCTGCTCCTTTCCTGCATCTGGCTGCTGCTGCTGTTGTAGGCTCGGGGATGCGCTGACAACCTGCACACGTGTGTGTGTATGTGTGTGTGTGCGTGTGTGTGTCACAGGAAATGGGTGTTGCTAGGTGTGTGGTGCATGTGCGTGCTTATGCATGCGTGTGGTTTGTGGTAGGTGCAAAAGAATGCCAAGATGTTTTTCATGAGTTGCGCTTGAGCCTGCAAGCGTGTTCATGCACCGGGCGTGCTTTGTTTGTACTTGTACAGATGCAAGCGCACTAGAGACGCAGCAATCACACGAGGACTGTCCATCTCTTTGAACTGGGGAAGATGTGGGAGCTTGTTAGCACAAGAAAAAAAGGGCAGGCAGCATAGGCTGGAATTCAGCATGCCGTACATAAAGTACATCACCACCCCTAATAAATGTTTTTTGGAGGGGCGGTGACATATTTCTTGTGAAACGGTGGTAAAATATACATTTATTTCTAAAGGGAGCGGTTCAGGTTTTTAGGGGGGCGGTAGCAAAATTACTGTTCAAAGTGACGAGCAGAGAGGATGTCCCCCCTCGCTCCGCCTGCACCTTTCCCCCCAGACCCTGCCTGCCTGCAGCAGGCAAGAGCGGACTGGGCTGAGCAAGAGGCAAAGGAGCGCAAGAACAAGGACTCGCAGCCATGCAGAACTTGCAAGCCTTGGTTTGATTGACCCCACAAGATTATACAGTTGGCGCTGCATTGGCATTCTGTGGTTATGCAGCAAATGAAGTTGACAGGGATGCAAGCATGCTGTATGCTGCAGCAGTAGACTTAGTTGCACAATACGCCGTATTGGACCCCCAATACGGCGTAATCGTAACAATACGCCGTATTTCGTTTCGTCTTCAGTACGGCGTGCACAGCAGAGGGCGGGGAGGCCAGAGACTTGGAGCTTCTGAACTTTGCCCATTTACATATAATATTTAATCAGTATTGCATATAATATTAATTAGTAATGAGTGATTGAGCTAGTGGGGCCGTATGTGACAGCAGTCTGCACGGACAATGCTGCCAACTGCAAGGCAGCAGGGTATCATTCAGGTAGGCATGCATGATGCAGTGTGCCTGTGCAGCCGTGCAGGTGATGAAAGAGAGTGCCAGCGGCTGCCTGAGTTTGGTGTAGACAAATTTAACGAGCTTGTTAAGTCCGTTCAATGCCCGCGCGCGCACGCACACACACACACACACACACACACACACAAACACACACACACACACATACACACACACACCAGATTCAGATGTCTAGGTGTGTTTGATGCACAATGCAAGGGTCCTAGGCTCATTCCTGCAGGTTCTAGAGCCTCTGGTGAATTCTTTGCTGCCCGTATCAGCCCCTCCGTATCCGTATCTGTATCCGTATTCCCGTATTGTGCAACTAAGGCAGTAGAAATGCGCAGGCGCACAACGTGCACACACATGCGCACACAAACTCACACCCACATACACACACGCACACACATGCACAGACGCACACAATCACACAGGCGCACAAACACACATGCACATGCGCACACACACGCACACACACTCTCTCTAGCACCCTTGCACACACACGCTCACACATACACACAGCACGCAAAGCTAGCACACGCATGCAGCAGCAGTAGCAGCAGTGACAGCAACAACAGCAAGAGTGGCTTAGAAACCCTTGGCTTCTCTTGGCTTAAACCCTTTGAGAGGGGGTGGTTGCTGAATGTTACTGTACGACAAATGATTTTA
>Ga0307974_1002031_pt1 | contig 14246 bp, 14 predicted proteins | sample OrgLakmetagen784_FD_201812 | JGI IMG/M metagenome (GOLD analysis project Ga0307974, IMG submission 201812) | Saline water microbial communities from Organic Lake, Antarctica - #784 | ecosystem: Environmental > Aquatic > Non-marine Saline and Alkaline > Saline | place: Antarctica: Organic Lake... | reverse complement strand
ATGCTACGTTCTGAGGGGCTGGGAGTTCCTCTGGGGGCTCTAGAGGGCTTGGAAGTGCCTCTGTGGGGCTCTTGAGGGCCTGGGAGTGCTTCTGGGGTGCTTTGGGGGCTTGTGGCTGCAAATTCGTTAAGTGCCCAAAATCGTATTATACGGAGCAATTCGAAAAATACGGATATATACGTGATAAATACGGTACGACGTATAATACGCCTACGCCGTATGACCCATCCCTGGTGGTAACTGTACTCAGCTTTTGTGGTAACTGTGCTCAACTTGTGGTAACAATTTCAAGTGGCTGCGCTGTCTTCACCCGCAACGACGAGCCTAATTGAGATGGAACACTCGCCACACTCGTCCTGGCCACTGATAGTCAGAGCGCCTTGCAGCAAAGTGGCAAGAGCCAGCACAGGCTTTAGGATCGTCACAGGCTGTAGAATAAAATATTTTGGGTTCGGAACCTTGGAACCTTGGAACCCCTGTTGCAAGTTCCAGCGATCCTGCTTCATTTATTTTATTATAACGTGTGTTTGCTTCCTCTCTGCAGCGAGCCTCTCCAAGCCTCCTCTTCCCCTGCCTGCTGACCCCAAGCCATCGAACGGGTTGTATCGAGAGGTTCTAGAGTTGTCTTTCCCGGTGTCCATACAACCGTACTTTTTATAGAAACATGAATACACAGGGGAGTGTGGTTTCTAGACGCTAGACGCTGAAGAGAATAGCGGTGAATTCATAATAAGCCCGTGCTTTTCCCACCATTGCGATGGACTGCTCTGGCTGCTATTTTGCCAGTAGCAACACATTGGTTAGCTTGGTAATACACAATTCAAGAGAAGGGCATGGTGTGTGCCTCTCTGTACTTCCTTTCAACAGCATTGATAAGAGGTTTGCTTGCACTGATAAAAAAAGTTTAGGCGATGTTTGCAAGCACATGACTTGATTGCGTGCATTTTTCATATCTGTTCTAATTACATGTACTGCAGCAGGGGGTGGGAGTTGCTGTGTGCACGCCCTTGCACAACATCTTTCCTGTAATGCTGGCTGTTAATCACCACCAACGCTTTTCACTTGCATGACTTTGTTTTTATGTAATCTTCATTACTCTTGATTGAGTGCTTAACCGTGCTTACGTCCTGTGCTAGTTGTGGAAGTGAGATTCTACATTTGGGGGAGCTTTGCTCTGATTTTTCTTTTTACTTGAGCAGCGGTGAAAAGTATGTCCAAGCGCTGTCTGCTTGTTCTCAACTATTTCATGTTGGAATTAGCAGGTGTGAGGATGTCATATAGGTGAGCCTCTATCTGGCAAGATGTTGTAGGGCGCTTCTACTTTATGAAAAAACCAAGTGCAAACTCAAGATGACCGTTTTTCAGTTATGCTTGTTTAGTTCAAAAACTGTGATTACTAATCAGACACGTTACTTGCTCGCCTGTTTATGTGTTATTTGTGTCAACTAAGATCCCTTTTGAATGAGCCCGTAACCTGTAGCAAACAATGTAGAAGCCCTCGGGCTGTTTTAGTACTTTAGAGCGACCCCACGGGTTATTGCCAATTTTGATTACCAGAGGAGGCGGGTAAATGAATACAGAATAATTGGTGATTGAAAGGTCAACCCGACCTCTTGCTCTGGCTTTCTCGGTTCACCGTTGAATAGTACTGGAAAGTGTAGAACCAGCAAAACGTGCTCTCAAGCAAATTGGAGTAGGTTACAAACGGCAGCCACTATGTTGGGCTGGTGCTGGTACCTTCTCGCACACTGAAAACAGACTGTAACGAAAAGAAAGGAAATACATATTCAGGTTGGAGTTGAGTTGAGTTGTGCGAGGCAAAGCCTAAGACGAAATAAGAATTGCATGCATGCCATAGCACAGCAGTTCAGGCATGCTCACTGAATGCCAGACTTCCAATGACAGGCAACAATACCAAGGCTGAATGCTCACGTTATTGGGCTCTGCCCACCCATTGCATGACAGCCTTTCGCAACCATGCCCTGGTCACAAAAGATAGAATGGCCTCACCTCTAGACCTTACCCCGAAATTTTAAGAGTCCTGGACAGCCCATCCAAGAGAGAGTATCTGGTTCCAGAACAGATGCGTTTTCCAAAAATATTCACCAAATACTCCATCTGCCACCTGATGTATGACGATAAGCACATGCTCAAAGTAGTGCAACATGCTTGCAACCGCATCTGCCTTGAATAACTAAGAGGCAACCGCTACCTTCCTACTGCTCCCAAACTGGAGGGAAAACAGCACCAACGTGTTTCACAAAACGTGCACTGACAACAAGAATATTGCACTACATTTGGAAATATCCCAAAGACAAAAATGCACTACATGCCACTTTTCTACCGCACCGCACGCTCACAAATAACTAGCCACAACCACCATGCAACACAAGCATTCACGCGCGCAAATAATCACTCCTCCCATCCAGCATATCAATATCATCAACCCGATAACTCACCCGATACACAACAACCCAACCTTTGAGATTGCAGACCACCCAGCACCATCATCACAGCGCAGACCCCAAAGGAAAAGAAGATGTGAGATCCTCGATACACCCCATGACCTTCCTAGCCTAAACCTGACCCCCTTGCGCACCATGCTTATTCATCAAGAACTACTCTGGACGTACAAGAAGGATAAGGCTTTCTCAATGACACCCACAGAGGCCATCAACACACTCTACTATGATGATATGGACATCCTGCACATAGATAATTGGAGGTTCTTCACCCCCAAGAAAAGAGACAGAGATGATACACCCCAAAGACAGAAACAATTCCACACTTACTATGCCCCTATGAACATTGAAAGATGGGCCCTACCCCTCTTTAAACCATGGACTAGTGCCCAAATCCAGTAAGACTATTGCCCGGAGCCAAATTGAGTTTGCAAGCTGCGAACTTGCTCCTACCATCTAGGACTTGAATCTCCAGACCTCTCCCCACCTGTTAAAGACATGTACATCTGTGACGTCTGCAACCGTACCTACCACTGGCAATGCTTGCCTAAAACAAGCTGCTGCAACGCCACTGAAAGGGAAGCTATTGATGCCAATGATTCATGGGCCTGCCCTGCCTGTATTAATCTGAATCAAAATGAAAAGAAAAATCGTATCCTCTACTCTCAGAAAAGAGAGATTTTGGAAGTTTCATGGAACCCAACCTGGGAGCCAGAGGAACTACAAAACACGTGTGAAAGCTTCAAGCAGAGCCTCAATACGTTTGAAGAGCATATCACCGCACCAAACTTAACTCAGCCTGCACCAGATGAACACCGAAATGATCTTCAAAAACAAGGGTTCTCTGCCATCCAAGAGGGCAACAAGTACCAACCCTACAATGTCGATTTTTGAAACAAATTTAGCTTTGACATCCATCCCACCAACCCACAGGCTGACATTACGGCCACAGGGCATTTTGAGTACTGGATCACAACCATTGATCTCATGGAGAATCAAGAAAAGAGTATCCTATCCTCCCCAGATGACGCTATGCTTCCTGAAGTGTACACTGACACAGTAGCCTGTATTTATGACGTCGACGGAAAGTGTAAAGGTATGCTTACTCCCGAGCGCCTTCACATACTACGAAAGGCCTTTGACAGGTCAAAACGCAGCGGTCTACACGATCACGTCCAACCTTCTCCCATTAGCTTTGCATCAATACTTGTAGGCCTCATTGCACGTAAAGACATCTCTGCCTCTAAACATACAAACAAGAAAATCAAAGACTCCTTCGCACAAATACTCCCCTCCCACATCACCGCCGCCTTTCAGAAGTGGGCCTGGTCACTAAAGAAAAATTGGCATCCCCCCTTGACTATGACCCCAAATTCCCCCATTACTGGAGTGAGCACCCAAGGGACAAAGTGTTTGGGGCAAACACCAATGCCTTCTCCTCCCGATTCTCTGGGTTCTCCATCTGCCATCCCATTTACCACAAAAACACCATGCTCTTAGCAACAAGACACTTCATTTACTCTGCTGCTGTCAGCACAGAGGAAACATCCACATTCATGCTCCTCCCTTCATGGAATAAAGATATGACCACAAATCCCTATGCATCACTCTGCCGCAAATACCCACACATGTGTAAGTTCCTGGGCACCATCCCATCAGACCAACTCCAATATGCGAAAGTGCCCTTCTGGACAACATACAAATACCACTTTCCAAACACACCTGGGAATAGCAGATCATTGCCATATGGAACACCAAGGGCAGGGTCTGCTTCAATGCTCACAACAAAGACTGGCTAAAAGAACTTGCCATAGAAATCCCTGAGGCAAAGTGGGAAATTCAAAACATACATAACCATCCCTACCAAACAGCCTTAGGTTCCGGACAACACTTAGGACTCAACAAATTAAGCTACACAATGACCACCCTCAAGCCCCAGAAGGCCCAGATAAAACAAGTGCCCTGATAAGCACTGACCAACCTGACTATTGTAACATCGATGAAGCACCCCAAAACAGCTCCAGCCAAAACCTAACCCATAAAGTAAAAGATTGGCGGGATTGGACTTACACTGATGACAGCCTCCAAAAGAATGAAGAGGGGCAAGACACCGGATCAGGTGTATATCGCCCTCACTTAAACGTTTCCCACTATGTAAACCCAAAAGGCATGGGTATAACCAACACCATCTCACGTGCAGAGCTAGCAGCTATAGCAGCTGCAGTCACACACGGCTACTCACACATAGCCACAAACAGCCTTACATCACTGCACCAAATCAATAACAGCTCTCACACCCGAATCTCCATCGCCACCACATCCAAGGAGATCCTTCAATCCATAGCTAAAGCAATCCGCCAATCACCATCGCCCATCAACTTCTGTAAAGTCCCATGCCGGTATTATTGGTAATGAGCATGCCGACGCCCTTGCTAAAAAGTCAGCCACCACCTACGCCGACATTGCTGACACCTCCATCAGAACAGCAGGCCCTGAGGGAAATCCCTTTTACAACATCCACTGGCTTGCAAAAGAAGACATAGAAAACCAAACACAAATCCATAAATATACCCATACAACAAACATAACCCATTCTCCTCCCCCAAAGCTTTGGTACCTACCAAACCACCGTAACGCCCTTCAAGCACATGCATTTTCTCCATAAACTGGTAAATGCCAAAACTGAAGCGAACTACCATGCATACTACCAGACCCTCATAAAGGACGGCAATGCTAATGGAGCCGCTAGTAATGCTTACTTAACTTCATCCGATGTCCCCTTTAAGACCAGAGTATCATTATGAAATGCAGAACAGGCACCCTATATAATCAAAAACATGCAGTATCGTTTAAACTCTCAACAAGTCAAACTTGCCCCCTCTGCCCTCAAGTAGACAGTGCCCTGCACATCCTTTCTGGGTGCCAGCACACACAAATAAGGAATATGATCACCGAAAGACACAACATAGCATGCCGCATGATCTTTAAGGCTATCAAAAAAACAGGCTCCTTAGGATCATGCATTGTCTCCAAAAATATAGGCAGCAACGGATGGATGACCATGCAATACCTCCAGATTCCTGAAACAGCCGAAAGTAGAATTGTTCCCAGATGGCTCTTCCCACCCCGCTTCCCAGATAAAGACCTATTTACCTCCAGCCGCCCAAATTTTGTGCTGGTTACTCCCATCGCTGCAAACACACAAAAACAACAAACTAATGTAGGGGGGTGGGTTCTTCGAAGTGGCAGGGGGCAATTGAGGGAGACTGGGAGCACCTCAGCAGCACCGCCAGCCACCAGTAGAGCCACCAGCCCCAGGCAGCACCGACTTAAAGACCTCAGCAAATCTTGGCGTGACATCCACCTTGTCGAGATCAAGTACTGTGAGGACACCAGACCTCAGAACCAGCTGAACGCCGCAAAGGAACAGCACAAAGACCTTTGCAACATTCTTTAAGGAGCCTCCGTTACTCTCCACATCATCCTTTTGGGTGCGGGCGGCACCATCTACAACACTCACACTCTCAAGCCTTTCAAGGAACCGGGTCTCGATTCTCGAAGAGATAAGAAGCTTGCCTCCAAGCTCCATGTGCACTCTGTGAACTTTGCTGCTAAACTTGTCCATACCAGACGTGCCTTTTCCAGTACTGTTATCAACTCTCATCGGGAGCCAGTTTCAGGCCAAGCCTGCAACCCTCCTGATCCCCGTTGATTTTCCTTTCCTTTTCGCGGTGGAGGAGCTTTACGGTACTCGGTACCAAAGTGGCTCCTTTTCCTTAATTAATGTGGGGAGTGGTTTTCACTGCCTGCGTAGTTTTTCTTTTCTTTTCTTTTCCTGTTGAGGCCATGCTGAAAAGGTATGAAGAAGGGAGGAGAGCAGGGTACAAAGGAGGAGGGGTGTTTGCACAGGTTTTGATGAGTGTAGAAGGCAATTGCAAAGCCAATCATAATACCATAATAGGTATGTTAGGGGGTCCTGTTAACGCAAGACTGTAAGGGTATGACACGAGGAAGAAGAAATAGAATAAAGGGGGACAAAGAGGTGTGTTAAGCATCCGCGCAAGAACGTGACCAAGAGTATGAAGACGACCACAAATCCTGACAAACTAATCTGGTGCAAAAGGCACCTTTCTGCAGCCGGCCAGTACCATGCATGTGAATGTACGTACACGGTATTGTGCTTCTTCGGTAAGAATTTATTCACATACAATTGTGTACCGTCTTTTGACTTTTTACACTTTCTATAGCCTAGTACTTTTGCATACCGTCCTGACCAACAAACCCCGTTTCTTTTTGTTCCCAGGGTGGAGGTGTGGGACGGAAGTGGCTGGTCTTTCACTGGTGCCTTGGAGGCAAACGACAAAGGCCTGAATCGGACGTGGTTCTTTCCAAATCCTGCAAAAAGACAGGTGGGTGGGATCACCAAAGCAGTCACTGTGTGTATTAAATGAGGCCAACATTGCTGCACTGAATGAGGCGGTGCACAAATAGAAGAGACGACGTGTGGTGCCTGAAGAAGATGTGGTTTCCATGTAGAGAGATAGGTAGGTGGAATAAAAGTTTGCGCAAAAAAATAGTGAAGTTTTGATTAACATGTGGTAATGTACGCCAGCTGTTGACCTTCAACAGATAGAAAGGGAGGAGCACGAGGTTTGGTGACGTAGGAGCGAGTTAGGAACCCTAGTAACAACCCCAATCCGGTGCTCATGTAATCCCCACCAATTCATATTTCATATTGCTGAGGGGAAGAGGTTTGTGCATGCAGCAGTGGGTATGATAACAGCGCCTACAAAGCATCAACATTTAAGGGATTTCTTGCTATTCCCGTAACCACGCGCTTGACATAAAAAACACTTTTTCAAGAGGCACATGCCTTGAATTCTTGTCACTTGAATTATTGTCATAGAAACTGTATTGAGACATGCAAGGATGACAAAAGTAGCCTCTACCCTAAAAACCAAACATTGCAGGTGCCCAACCAGCCACTTGAATTATTGTCATAGAAACTGTATTGAGACATGCAAGGATGACAAAAGTAGCCTCTACCCTAAAAACCAAACATTGCAGGTGCCTGGCAGCAAGTATCATGCCATATATGCAGCGAGCTTTGCTCCTGCCAAAACATCATACCCACTCGTGTGGAATGAAAGCTGGGTCCAGCCAGGGATAGATGTCACCCAGGTGTACATTGATGCTGAATAGCTAACGCAGCGCATGGTGTAACAGATGCTCTTAACTACTTGCGTGGTTTATTTCACAAGTAACAGCGCCGATGTTCCTCGATCTAGAGTACTTGTAAGAACCGCAATATAATATAAATAAACATGTTCGTTTTGTGCATTGTAAGGGTGCCCTTGCTTGTAGGAAAGTTAGGAAAATGTACGCAGGCAGTGCACAGCACGTGCGTATCCGGCCAACGTAGGTTAGGTGACCTTGCACTGCTGTTGCAAATCAGTGTGCAGAACCTTTAAAGCTCGGACTGCACTTGAACCTGTAATCATATGATCATCTGTGTTGCGTCCGACCTTGTATTTGATCTGGAATGTTGTAATTTAGGCTGCCACATCATTCTGTAACTGTAATCAAGAAAATAAAAGGACAGAAAAGACTTTGCTGGTAGTGATGACACAGCCAGCATGATTAAGGGAGGAGGTTACTTAGGTGCCCGCACCAGGCAACCCCCCACCGCGCAAACAATTAGAAAGAAATTAGTGTGGGTCAGGGGGTTGTGTGCCGTAGCACCCAGACCCAAACCTTGAATGTTGTTGCTTGTGTTATATTGCAGTGCATACCTTGTTTTTATGAGTGCAGGTGCATGTCTGATGGATTGTTCATTCAGTTTGTGTGTCAGTTTTTTAGTCTTATGGTCTGCCAGAGGTTTGTCTGTATAGTCTTTGTAGATGATCCCCATAGCTCCAACGAGGATCACGTGAAGCTTGACTTCCCTATATTCTTGTCTGTTTAGTTTAGTTTGGATCTCAAAGGCATTTAACCTGGAATGGCTGCTCAACCTATGAGAACGAGGTAAACCTCAAAACAAACCAAGTAAAAAAGGGCTGTGACGCAACTGGAAAATGTCAACCTTAAAGACACGAGAAAAGTAGGCAAAAACATATCAAAGAGTAGACGTTGGTTCACCAAAGTAGACGCATTCTGAAACATTGTTAAGACCTTTCATAAAAGCAAAACCCACGCACATTGCACACACACAAATAAGTTGGACAAGTTGGAAATGCAGGGACAAATGGAGTTTGACCGTTGCTTGAGCCGTCGCTTCCTTCTCGCGTGGAGAGGGAAGAGACATTAAACACACCTTTATGGGGGGGCTTGGCGGAGATATTGAATATCTGAGCAATACTCCTGGTGGTGTGCAGGCTTCTGCCTGACTCCCACTGAAAAACTCCTCTTATTTTTATTCTCCAGGTCGGATGTTGTATGTCTCTGCATCCATTGGGTGGTGCAGAGCACAAAACAACATCCTTTCCTTTCCATGCCGGTAATGTTTACACTATCTGCGTTCTTGTTCTTTTCTTTTTCTTTACCGCAGAGGTGAAGCACCTAGTTTGCCATCCTTTTTGGGGCGGAGCACCCTGCCTGGGGCGTAGTCAAGTTTGACTAAAAGAATAGGGCTTTGAGCATCCCAGGCCACCTTAGAGTGTAAACATTGTATGACATAGAAGCTAATCTTGCGCTAATTCCGGAACACCCCGGTCAAACCCCCCTCCACTCGTGACTCCAAGGGGTCGCGTGTCACTGTTCCCCCCGGGATTTAATCGGGTGTTTTTATCATATATTTAGAATGTTTCCCATCATATTCTAAGCCCTTCTTCATTGGTGTTGTTGAGTGTGGTAGAAGGCCGACTGATCCCAACATGCTAGCAGCGCTTGTAGCAGCAGCTTCACAGCACCCGGGAGGACAGGCGAGCGAGGGCCCGGGAGAGGACCCGCGTCCAGCACTTGCAGGAGCAGTGGGGTGCAGAGGGAGTGCCCCCCCCGGATCGCTCTCCCTACATTAGGTACAACTTCAATGCAGCGCAGGCTCCGCCACATTTTTCATGATCACACCCTTGTTCTACTAATGAACTGTACCACGGTATAATCATCTTGATCTAGTCAAGCAATGTTATGCGCATTTAGTAGATTGCTTCCGCTTACGTGCGCGGCTTGAGAATGGAGGCAGCAGCGTGGCTTGATGACAGATCTCGCATATTCTGTGACCAGTGTTCTGGATAAGACGAGCATGTTCAGAATGAGGTGTACGTTCTGTTATTTGTCAAGATCTTAACGCTGGGAGTTAAGACACTGAACACCTGTAGTACTTTGTCTGAAACCCATGCTGCCGGCGTAAGACAGCAATACCATGAGCTGTCACGACAGGATATGAAAGAACGCTCATGCTTCATTTTTCCCTCTGTGAACTTCGCTTTTTATAAGCAGGCTAGCAGTCGCACTGACTTGCTTGACTGAAGGCCTCTTTTCGTAAACCTTGTAGACCTTGAAAGAAGACTCTGCGAGACAGTTACAGTCAAGATACAACTGGCAAGACGCTTGCGCGTCAGAGCATATAAAAAACATCGAGCAAGGCCAACAAACAGGCATTGGGCATGACTATTTTGGAGCGCGTCTTGAAGAAATAGCACAACACGCTTTTACATGAACAACAGGCTGAAACATCTACTGTCTGCCTAGCTAGCAGCATGGCAAACGAGTGACAAATTTGCATTATAAGCAGCAGTTTGTCCAACCTGCAAAATTCATCAATTAAATGTGGGGACCACCTGTCATCTATTGCGCTCCACTCTAACATTTCATTTGATTGCATATTTTTATGGGCTATGACCATCGTGCACAATAATTACACCCAGCACCGCCATAGTTTTAAGTACAAGCTGAAATGAACTGCTCATATGAGAGTATATCAGCGACCGTTCCAAGTCAGTGATTATATGAAAAGGACTTTCAGAAGCTGAAAGCGAAGAACGAGGAGGGAAAAGGAAGGATTTTTGACGAAGCCAAAAGGGAAGGATTGAGGTGGAAAAGGAAGGAGTGTCAATGTACGGCAATGTACAGCAAAAGGTAGCCAGGGCCAGTAAGAGGTACCACTACCATTGCAAAAGCCATCGCTGCTGAGCAACCCGAGAAAACGTACTGAAGAGAGCTAGGTATACACATCTGCACATCTAAACACAGAGCTACCGATGGGGGCTAGCTGATATATGTATAGGCCATGCATGCCAGCCGCACAATATTATGCAAATATTCACACATACGAGCGCACGCGCACACACACACACACACACACACACACACACATCTACTGCCTCAATCACACCGCTGCATCTGATAAGAATCACGTGCACGCAGGCGGCTTCAAGGGAAAGAGCAACCTACGAAAACACCCCAACAGCCTGAGCCCTGGGGTCCTCCCTTCTCACTCGCCAATCCTCTTCATCCTTTCCACTGCCTTGCCACTGAGCAGCCATTCTTCATCCTTCCATCTCTTGAAAGCCTCTCCGACACATAGCCGTCTTTGAGCACACCAGCCTGTTTCGGCTGCCTCACATAGCACACAAAGCACATAGCACACATAGCCGTCTACACATAGCACATAGCACACACAGCCGTCTTTGAGCACACCAGCCCGTTTTGGCTGCCTCCCCTGACAAATCGTCACTTTGCAGCTCCACCAGGCTACGAGCAGCCGCCAGACTACGAGCAGCCGCCAGACAACTAGCGCCGTCAAAGTTTCCAGCCTACCTTCAGAGAGACCTTTAGAGGGACCTTCAGAGAGAGAGACCATAAGTAGCCCAGGAACAGGTCAGGTTATCTTTAAACAGTAAGCAAACCTTCTTGGACGCCAAATGGCCCTGAAGCTGGCACAACAACACAGCCCCTCCGCTGCAATTTCTCACACTCTCCAGCCCCAGTTCCAAACCCTCCCCCCCCCCACCTCACCCGACCCTGACGCCTCCCAAGACGAAGGAAGCCAACCTTTTTAAAGCTGTCATCGCTATGAATGCCGCACGATACTGGGCTGCATCCCAGCACAGACCTCAAGCATGCCACGGCAACCTCACTTGCCCCCTCCGTTCTCTGTGGCTCCCCCCATCGGCCACACCCTGATGGTGCCGTCCTCCGACCCAGACGCGTACATCTCATACGTGGGAGCAAAGCGCACGGCGTGCACGGGGCCGTGGTGCCCCTTGTTGCAGTCCAGCTCCTCGCCGGTGTCGTAGCTGAAGAGCCGCACCCACCTGTGGTCGACAGTGCGTGCATGAAAGGTTGGACGACACACGTTAGCAGTCGGAGCACGCATGTATTAAAATTTGATGTAGTGCGCATAAGGAGGCAGGTTTTGATTTATGGTGTTATTTAATACTTAGTGGCTAGGGCTGAACATTTTAGTGGTGTTCATGATGTAGATAGGTAGGGTTAGCCAGAACCGTATACATACACCGTTCATGACTGTAAAATTGATCAACTCCCTGCAAAAATACGTAAATACACCGCATGTATATATACTATATATGGTTCTGGCCAACCCTATCGATAGGATATACGCTGTACACAGGACCTGCAGGGTTTCCAGAAGGAAGTTCAATTGAATGTGTAGAGTAAAAAGGCGAGAACGGCAGTTACGATGGACTTGGGGAGTCAAGTCACGGAGGATGGCTTGAAATCTAGGGCCATGCTTGAGTGTGCATGCAATGTTCTGTCTGCCAATAGCATGCCTGACATTCAACGTCCATCCTGAAGAGTAGGTCTCACTCCTTAATCCGCCCAAGCACACTGACACGTTCTCCTCACAACAACCAGCAGCGTGACCTGGCATTCATGATGCATCTTGAAGGGCAGTCTTTGTTTTTAATCGGTCTCACTCCTTAGTCCGTCCAAACACACTGACACGTTCTCCTCACAACAACCAGCAGCGTGACCTGGCATTTATGATGCATCTTGAAGGGCAGTCTTTGTTTTTAATCGGTCTCACTCCTTAATCCGCTCAAACACACTGACACGTCCTCTTCACAACAACCAGCAGCGTGACCTGGCATTCATGATGCATCTTGAAGGGCAGTCTTTGTTTTTAATAGGTCTCACTCCTTAGTCCGCCCAAACACACTGACACGTCCTCCTCACAACCACCAGCAGCGTGACCTGGCATTCATGATTAGGGTTGGCCAGAACCATATATATATGGTTTATATACGGCTTTTTTGGCAGGGAAATTACCAAATATACGGCCATATACGGCGTATATATACGGTTCTGGCCAACCCTATTCAAGATGCATCTTGAAGGGCAATCTTTGTTTTAAAATGAACTTATCTACATTATGAACAGGCGAGCAGTCATACTTCTTGACTGAAGGCCTTTTTCTTGTAAACCTTGTAAACCTCGTAAGCCTTTGTTTTTAGACACTTCCAGGGCCCACTCACATGTCCTCTCCACCAGCAGCAAATACACGCTTGGATGGGCAGTAGGTGGCTGACTCAGCATTGGCACGGGGCAAGCGGTGCTCCTTGACCTGTAAAATTGCATATGGTAGAGTTGTGCACGGGATGCGTGAAATACAGGGTCCAGGTGTAAGAGCTAAGGTTTTCTGACACAGCGTGGGCACCTGGAAAGCAATGCTCCTTGACCTTTTTCATCGCATACAAATACATACGGTAGGCCAGAACCGGACATACACGTGAATATACACCGTATGTTTAATGATTCCCAAGCCAAAATTACCGTATGTACACCGTATATACATGGTTTTGGCCAACCCTACAAATATATTGCGCAAGAGACGTGAAATTTAAGGTCAAGATATTCATGGCAGTGATTGGAAGATCAAGACATCGGTGAAATAGAAGGTCAAGATATTCATGGCAGTGATTGGAGGGCAAGATATTCATGGCAGTGATTGGAAGGTCAAGATATCATGGCAGTGATTGGAAGGCTCGGCGTCGGCAGCAGGTCAGCAACGGTTCTTGACCTGTGCTATCACACAAGAGACAAGAGACACATAAGGTTCAGGGTGGGGATTAAATTGGCAGTGGGTGATTACATCAGTACCGGCACAGGGCAAGCAGTGGCTCTTGACCTGTTGTAACGCACACACTTAGGGATGGCCAAAACCATACACACATACACACGCATGGTACGTGTACACTACTTCTAGCAAGGGAAGTTCCATACCTAAGGTTATTTACGGTGTGTGTAAACGGTTCTGGCCAACCCAAAACACACGTGTGCGCTTGTGCATGCATGCAAAAAATTGCCCATTCAGAGTGCTACGGAACACTTCTCACAAAAAACACTACTGTTATCATCAGCATCAGCAGCATCACAGTCGGAACACACAATAAAGGAGCACTTGACACGTGCGCATCGATGACAACACCCTCTACATCCAAACACACTGGCCGTGCGCAGAAGACCTGACATGGCCAAAATAACTTCCTCTCCTTGGCCATCACATTCAAAACAAAGCATATTTTTTGGCAAGGGCGAGCACTTACGAGCGTTGCTATGCTTTCGGACACGCATAGAAATCAACAAGCTTCTTCTTGTTGTTGGACAAATACGAATGCATACACGCATTTCTGTCGAGGCCCCGGATAAGAAGGAGCGAAAAACCCTGAAAGCCTGAAATGTTTTCATAGTGCATGCTGATCAGGCTTGTCGAGATACGCCGTACTTCAGCTTTCTTGACCGTAATTACGGTACCGTACCGTAATACGCCGTACAATACGGTGCAAGTACGGTCTGTTTGAAAAGACGGTGTCCGACCGTACA
>Ga0307974_1002029_pt1 | contig 14251 bp, 17 predicted proteins | sample OrgLakmetagen784_FD_201812 | JGI IMG/M metagenome (GOLD analysis project Ga0307974, IMG submission 201812) | Saline water microbial communities from Organic Lake, Antarctica - #784 | ecosystem: Environmental > Aquatic > Non-marine Saline and Alkaline > Saline | place: Antarctica: Organic Lake... | reverse complement strand
GTAGGTGTGAGTGTGTGTGCATCTGCATAGTTTGGACAAGTGTGAGTTGTGCATGCACATTGCGTACTATCGCGGTCAGTGTGCGGTACCCAGATCAAGAGCAAGGGCAGTTTAAGTCCATAGTGCAACAGCTTCTTTTGCGGCATGCACAACGGTGCACAAGCCAGCATGAGCCAGCATGAGCCAGCACAAGCAAGGATGCACGATGGTGCAACAACTTCTTGCGCAGCACGCACAAGCAGCTTTTGATGGGCATGGACGTTCTAGGTTGAGGCATGGGTAGCAGTGAAGCTTCTTTTGGTCAGTGGGCATGAGTACCAGCTTTTTTCAGGCGATGAATCAGCCACGGCGCTATGCACTGCTCTGCCGTGCAAGACGTACATCCAGCCAAAGCAGGCAGGCGCCTACAACCTCCTTCCTGCTGTAACACAGCACAGCACAGCACAGCACGTGCAGAAATGCGAGGCTTCCATTCCGTGGATGTGCTTGACCCTGCCCCATGTTGCTTGCTCCCTGGTTGCTCAGGGCACTGTCTGTTGCTCAGGACACTGTGCACTGCTCAGGACAAGATGTACTGCTCAGGACACTGCACTGCTCAGGACATTGTGCACTGCTCAGGACACTGTATGCTTCTCAGGACACTGTGTGTTGCTCAGGACACTGCACTGCTCAGGACATTGTGCACTGCTCAGGACACTGCACTGCTCAGGACATTGTGCACTGCTCAGGACACTGTGCACTGCTCAGGACACTGCACTGCTCAGGACACTGTGCGCTGCTCAGGACATTGTGCACTGCTTAGGACACTGTGCACTGCTCAGGACACTGTGCACTGCTCAGGACAAAATGTACTGCTCAGGACACTGTGTACTGTTGCTACACATGCTGCCACGATACACGTCTCTCATTGATGATCAACCAGGGCCAGCCTAGACCCTGTGCCGGGAAGGGCGGCCCAAACCCTTTGTCCTACGTGCCTTTATGCCTGTGTGCATACAATATATTTAGGATTGGCCAGAACCATACATATACGGAGTACATACGGTATTTTTGGCAGGGAAATCACCAAAAATACGGAGTATATATACGATTCTGGCCAACCCTAAATATATTTACACGGAAAAGGGCTCGCACCAGGCTGACCAAAAATGTATTTATATACGGTGCTTCCATGCACAGCATTCTGAGCAGGGACCTCGTGTGCCGTTGTGTACGGTGTGTATGTATGCATTTGATTCTGGCCAATTTTATTTAAGAAAGGATCTAAAACTTTGTTGCACGCCTGAAGCCGGCCAAAGCCATACACAACGTATTCCAAGTAGGATAAGCTAGCATTCCCAGAGTACGGTCTTGTACGGTGTATACCCACGATTTTTGCCATGCCTACCAATGATACACCTTGCAGCCTTGTTTCCTGGGAACACCGCCACAACTTTGCACTCAAGCTTCCTGTCTGTCGAGAGCTGCTGTGTACGCAGTCACCTACATTTGGTGTCGTACCCTGGCATCACGAGTACCTAAATACTTTTTTGCTGTGCAACACTTCATGCAAAAGTGGAGGCACATTGCACTCAAGCCTCTTGCCTTTGAATTGCAGGGTTCAAAATTAATATAACAATTTAAACTTAAAATTGGTCTGGAATTGTATGGGGAAAACTGTCTCCAAAACTGTCCTTCTGAGTCCTTTGTCAAATTAATCCCACGGTCTTTCTTTGCGCTGAGCCACTCCAAAATGGCCTCTGGGTATGGGAAATCCTCCACGCTAAAGGCAAAGCTTCTGAACCCTCGAGCGCATCACGTCAAGTAAGCTTAGAACCAGTCCTTTCCGTCCAACCCCCCACCACTCAGCCAGTCCTTGCGCCGGGGCTGTCCCTGCGGGAGGGGCTGGATGCTCAAGCTATTGAGCTTGGAACTTGTATGTGGGCCCATGGGCCCCTAAGTACTTCCCATCACTTTCCCCCCTGGCAACTCTGGCCTCTTTTGGTGAAGGTTTTTCGCTTATTGAACATGACAATTGATTTATGGAATCTTTGTGGCGTGTTAGGGCCTTGGAAGGCCCTCTGAGGGCCACTTCTATATTACATAAGGGCTCCTCAACACCCTCAAAAGATTAATAAAATATCGATTCCAAAAATTGGAAACCCATGTATTCATATTGATCAATATGGTGTATCGACTAAAACAATTGCTGATCTACATGGTTCTGGCCAACCCTACATATATGCTGTGGAACACTTCATACAACAACCGAGCATCACACTTGCCCACTATTTGCAGGGGCACACACAACACACACAGACACACACACACACACCACAAAAACACGCACACCACAAGTGCCCACCTGGTTGTGCTGCGACCGGTGGCCTGGCTTGGCGTAGTTGCTGACCTCGTAGTGCTCAAAACCAGCAGCCCTGAGCTTGGATGACGCCACTGCGCACGCATGTTACAGCAATATGTGATACGTGTGTGTTTGTGTGTGTGCGCAGATTGTGTGCACACACTGAGCATGCATGTCACAGCAGTATCTGATAGTGTGTGTGTGCGTGTGCGTGTGTGTGCGTGTGTGTGTTTGTGTGTGTGCGAGAGCACAATTATGTGCACACAATCGAGCCGGGCAAGACAGTGTGCCTGTGCACGACTTAGAGTGCGTCGATGCACAATCAGACAGTGTGCACCTACAGCAGGGCACTCACAACGTGTGCCTACACATAAACAAACAGTGTGCAGGGCACCTACAATATGCCCCTATACAATTAGAAAGGTGTGCCTAGCCAAATCGTGCGCCTACGCACAAATAAACAGTATGCACGTACTGGGCACCTAAAACATGCATCTACACAATAAACGGTGTGTGCCTGGCCAAATAGTTTGTCTATACTCAAGTAAGTGTGCCAGACAAAGGGCAAAGCTGTTAAGAGGATAGCAAGCAAGCTTTAGATATCAAGCATATGTGCCACCGTGCCTAAACGGCACAATTAGAATAAGAGTTAAAAACAAAAGATTATAAAAGACAAGTGTGCACTCATCCAAGCATGCTTTTACCCGTTGGAATAAGTCGCATACACACGTACACACACATACACACACAAACACACACAGCTCCAATCATTTTGAGGGGGCCCTGAAGTAGACGTGAAGCAGTCCGACCATTCAAACCTGGATCTAGAAGCACTGCAGAGGTCACGAGGCCTTAGCAACATTCACCAGCGCACGCAAATTGCACAAACCAGATCTGGATATAGCGTCAGTGCACACAAGTCACCTGGCCTTAGCAAATATTCATCAGCGCTCGCAAATTCTGTTGACGTGCTGTCCTCGTCCTATGGATCCGGGCCTGAGCAATTAGGTTTGACATCTAGACAGCGCGCACTGTACAGTGCACTACGTGTATGCTTATGTGCGTACATGCTTGTGCACGTGTGTGTACGACAAATGAAAAGAATCAGTGTGCGTACGTGCAGGATTACGCGTGCTTGCTGCAGGTGCTGTACACTAGCGGTTACAGGCCCAGCATACAACCCTCACAATAATTCCTTTTTCTTTCCTGTGTTTGAGGAATTCCATACACCAAAGTGGCCCTGTCTCCTTATTAGATGAAGCGTTGTGTTTCTACCAATTAGCACTTGCACATGATTAATGTGCAGGGTGGTGCAGCTGCCTGTCCTTGTCCTCGCAAATAATTGATAAGTGGGGTGGTGTAGCGTGTAGTGCTCTGTTTCTTGTGCACCTTCACACAATTGCCTCACCCGCGTACATGGTAGCTGTGTCATCGTCCTCCGGCAAGGGAGCGACCCCGGGAGAGTACCAACGGGCAAAAGGCGTGCCCTCCTCAACCTGTGCACGCGTGTAACATGAAACATGAAGAACGTATATGTACATATGTAGGTGAGCAAAGTGCCGAGGCGTGCCCTCCTCAACCTGTGAAGCGCATGCAAGCGAGTAGTAAAACTCTGAGCCAGTTCAGGTCGTTCAAAGAAGACCCGGGATTGTGGTGCGTGCGATCCTTGAGTGAAGCCCCCGCTAGCAGAACCCTACTTCCTCAGCTGGCACAGGGCAAAAAGACTCTGAATTGAGCTAGAGCCCTGAACCATTGCTCAAATTAGCCCGAAGAAAGCCCCGCCAAACGTAGATGACAATGCAGTTGTGTGGCAGTGGTTCTACTACTTTTGGGACCTGCAAAGTGTTGATACGTGACAGTGGCAGTTGTTTTGAGGAGTTACACAGCTTTTGGTAAGCCGCTGGTCATCCAGCTTGTGAGGATCCATGACAGGGACACGTGAGCGTGATAGCATGTACACTTACCGGGGTTGGTTTGTGTATGCCGGTACAAGCCGCACACACATATGCACACAAACACAAATCAATAAACACAGATTCGAATGCACACGCAAGCTAACATCCCAAATAGATCTTCATACCGTACGCGCAAGCACACCTGCAGATCATACACCGACATGTGGGTGGGCTGAGCAGCCACTGCCTCCTTCAGCGTGTGCTGCCAACTGTCCATTGTTAGCCTAGGTAGCCCGGAAATGATGTCCAGGCTCCAACTCGACAAGCCACTGGCATGCACAGCATCGATGGCCACAAGCACTTCTTTGTAGTTGTGTGACCGTCCGCACGCTTTCAGTAGTTCCTGTGGCGTGAGCGCTAAAGCATGTGTGTGTGTGTGTTTGTGTGTATGTGTGTGCATGCGCGCGTGGGAGAATGGGTACGAGCAACACTGCAATGGTTCTAGTTGCTTAAAAAGCTGTTAATAAGCATTGCTTAAAAAGTAGTCTGAGTGCTCAAAACTTGGACACGCTCCATTTTGTAAGGGCACAACACAAAGAAAAACGCAGCCGTGACTCAAGGCAACAACCTCATTTTCACAGACGCCCACAAGATAGCACGCACTGCAGGACCGCCCCTCCATGTTTCACACAGGCCTGATGCACCCACAAGAGTATATGCACATATACACACTTTTTAAATAGAGGTGCACCCACAAGGGTATATGCACATATACACACTTATTTATTAGAGGGCTCTGCATGTGCACCCCCATGAGAACAGGCACACACCTCATCAAAAGACTGAACCCCCATGCTGACGCGGTTGATGCCCAGCCCCATGTACTCCCGCAGCCGTGCCACATCAAACGTGCCTGGGTCTGCCTCTAACGTGACCTAGTGAGGATTGAACAGGGAAACACGTAGGTACATCTACCTCAGCTCATGAGTACAATTGAAGCTGGCAGAGACCAGCCAGCAGCTGGCAGCAAGCACCTTCTGGCCTTTGTAGGGGTTAGGAAACTGCAAGCTTGTGAGCATGTTTATGCTTGTAAGACAAACTGCGTTCGTTTGTACCCAGCCTGCCCCAATAGTGACGAAGGTAGCGTAAAAGGAGCACGCACAGCTCATGTGGGTAATTGTGCAGTTTCTTCTGAGTGTGCGTACGTGTGAGTGGATGTGCACTTTACTCTGAGTGTGTGTACGTGTGTGGATGTGCAGTTTACTCTGAGTGTGCATACATGTGTGAAATTGTGCAATTTACTCTGAGTGCGTATGTGAGTGAATGTGCAGTTTACTCTAAGTGTGCGCACGTGTGAGTGAGCCTTTGAGTGTGCGTACGTGTGAGTGAGTGATTGTGCAATTTATTCTGACTGCGCGTGCGTATGAGTAAATGTGCAATTATACTATTATACTACGGACATATTTGCAGCAGGCTCACAATCCACTTGACACGTACACGAGAACATTGTTCCAAGTACATAAATTTACGAAGTATTGGCCATGTGTGTGACGTGTGGGCTGGCGCCTCAATTAGAGTGACTTACAATGAGTGATACGTGTCTGTGTGTGTGTATGTGTGTATTTGAATACTTGAAAAGGCAGGCCTGCGTGTGGGGAAGGGGGGCCGTTTCATTGCACCTTATCCGCACGGACAAGATGGTGCCGTGCAGTTATGATGATGCCACATCCAACAGGAAGAGTGACCCGAGGGCTACTTGTACCAGAGGTGCCTCTTTTCTATGAAGAATGCAATGCAGTGCCTTTTCCATGCTCCCGTTCTTGGTGTTTAAGCTGGCTTGCAATGCTGTCGGCTACTTTTGAGGAAGCCGTCAGAGCTTGGTTCACAAGAGAGGAGAACGATGGACGCCTTCACCCCAATCTTGGCCCTTCCAACTACAGCTGCTGGAGCTCAATCACGAGCACCCAATTTGAAATTAAAAAGGAGCAGCCCACCTCTGCCCGGGTGTCAATGCGGACGTGCTCGTGGAGCGTGCCCATAATCCTCTCCATCAACTTGGGTGGTATCAGTGAGGGCGTCTGCGAGGCGCACGATGGAATCTCAGGTTTTGAGATGCTGGAACACTCTCAGCACAGCAGCTGCAGCGAGTTGCTCCCAGGAAGGGCATTGTTTGCGAGATCTGTCAAATCGTGGGCAAAAGGCATCCATCTGAGTTTATCTAACCGTGGGTAAGGTACACCAAGAACATGGCAGGCAGATACATTATGCTGTGATGCATCATAAACCATTGATTTCGGTATCATTTCCATGCGATCTCAAGTTGCCAACATGGACAAGACAAAACTTGAACAACACAGATCTTGGACCCCGACTTTACTTGGGTACACCTGTGTAAAGGGATGGCCAGAACCGCATGCGCCTTTTGATCCATACATGACCTCAGTGTTGGAGGCTTCCCTGCAAAACTCCATACCTTGCACAACACACGTAGCTACTTCTAGACCAACAGCACCTAGACTAAAAGTTATAATATAGTCGGCCGATGCATATAATACAATTAAGGAGGCTTTCCTGCCAAAAATTTCCTGTACGCATGTTTCACCCCTATGATTCTGGCCACCCACCCCGCCACCAAAATACACGGTTTGCAGGGGAGCGAGATTGGCGGGCACCGTGGCTCGAATCTCGGAGCACAGCAACTCCACGTAGTCCTGCATGCGCTGCTGGACATCTGGTGTGCGGGTGTGCGTGTGTGTGCGATTGTGTGTTTTTGCGTGTGTGAAAGAGTATGAGCGTTGTACAGGTTGCACCTCAGGAGTTCAAGTCTTCAAATGAAGGCTTGAAGTGAGTGTGCACAAAGTATAAGCTGCAATTTTAGCAAACACAGAGTATATACCATATACTAGTATGCATTAGGTATGCTCTCTTCCTAACGCAATCAACATGGTACTCAACTCTACAGAATTCGAAAGCCATTACGTACGTGTTGCTTGGGACTTCATGCCTACTGCTTCCACTGCACGTGATCATGTGAACAGAGAAAGAGCAAGCATTGGGAAAGACCGGTACAGTCTGGTGAGCAGATATGTGTTTGTTAGCAGCTTCTTGCAGAAAGCAGAGATAATTGGGTGTAAGGCAAAGAAGTTAGTTTGCACTGCGAAGAGCAGGACTCCAAATTAGAGCCGGTGCTAGGTGAACCCAAAGAAGAAAGGAGAAGCAAGAGAGGCTACGGCGTCCGTTCAGGTGTCAAGGCGCACCTGGGAAGTCGCAGTAGAAGCATTTTTTCTTGCAAAACGGGAGGTGCAAGTATGCGGAGGTTAGCTGTTCGTTGGTCACCAAAGGACGTCTACCCTGCGTGGGCTGCGTGGCTGTTGGAGAAGCTGCCTTAGCTGCAGCCGTGCTGCACCTCCTCCAAGCTGTAGCCCACCCAGACCTGTGCCCAACCACCTTGTGTGTGCGTGTGCGTGTGTGTACATGTGTCAGTGTGTGTGTAATGCGTGTGGGTGTGTGTGCGTGTGTGTGCGTGTGCGTGTGCAAGTGTGCGTGTGTGTAGATGTGTGTGTGTGCGTGTGTGTACGATTTTGTGTATGTACGAGTGTGTATGTGTGAGCGTGTGTGCGTGTTTGTGTATATTTGCGCATGTGTGTATGTATTTGAGTACACATGTGCGTATGTATGTGTGTGCATGTGTGTGTGTGTGTGTGTGCGTGTTGTGTGTGTTAGTGTGTGTGTGTGTGTGTGTGTGTGCACGTGTACATGTGTGCGTTTGTGTGTATGTGCATGTGCATGTTTAAATGTGAATGTGTGTTATATTTCATATTTGTATGTGTTTGTGTGTGTGTGTGCGTGTGTGTGTGTGTGTGTGCGCGTGTTTGTGTATTTGTGCGTGTGTACGTATTTGTGTACATGTGTGCGTATGTATGTGTGTGTGTATGTATGTGTGTGTGCGTGTGTGTGAGTGGTGTGTGTGTGTGTGTGTGTGTGTGTGTGTGTGTGTGTGTGTGTGTGTGCGCGTGTGTTTGTGTATTTGTGCGTGTGTGTGTGTGCATTTGTGTACATGTGTGTGCGTGTGTGTGTGTGTGTGTGTGTGTGTGTGTGTGTGAGTGTGTAAATTCTCACCCTCACAACCAATGTGCTAGGCAGCCGACACGAGTGCATGACCGCGCTACATATCAAACTGCATCACATCGCATATATATGGGAAGGGCCTACTTTTGCCTTTTGCCTCGATATCTTCATTTACCCCATTACTTATAATATAAACAATTAAATTCTCGCAGTGAGACAGGCCGCAAGCCTCACCTGTATTGCACCTTTTCAGCTGGAAGGCTACCTCACACACCCAACATGGGAGGCTTCAGGTGACCAATCAGCATGTTGCATAATGTGCCAGTCGCTGAGACGGCTATCACACGGCCTTGCATGTGTTTGCTTGCAATGACCCTATGGGACCACTTTCTTTCCCTGCAGGCCGCTTCACCTAGTGAAGCCTTTTTTGCACATTTTGCCGGATGTGCCCCAGGCAGACCGGCGCGTGCCATTCAAGGCAAGTGTTTGTTGATGCCCATGTCCTAGCAATGCATGCGCATGCAGGTCTTATCGCACAGGCAAACTGGCCTCGAGTATTTAAACACACACATACACACACACACTCGCCTACTCACGTACCTCTGTTCCCTGTGCCCTGTGTTGTGTACTGTGTTATGTACATGCATACTTGTACGCATGTTGCGATTGGAAATTTTCTCACAGTCAAACAAGGCTGGACACCCCCCCCCTTTTACCTCACCCTCACCTCCCATCCCCCTCATTCCCCCGTCAAATGTGCAGGAGCGCTTCCTCTACACCAGCATCACGCTCTTCATCTTCTTAGTGTGCTCCCAGCTGCCCCTGTACGGCATCAAGACCAACTCCAGCACGGACCCCTTCTACTGGGCGCGCGTGATCATGGCCTCCAACCGCGGGACCTGCATGGAGCTGGGCATTAGTCCCATCGTGACCTCGGGCCTCGTGGTGCAGCTGTTAGCGGGCTCGAAGATCATCGAGGTGGACAACAGCGTCAAAGCGGACAGGGACCTGCTGGCCGGGGCGCAGAAGCTACTGGGCGTGCTGATCACCATTGGGGAGGCCGTGGCGTACGTGGTGTCCGGCATGTACGGGGACGTGCGCGAGCTGGGTCCGACCAACGCCATTCTGATCATCGTCCAGCTCTTCTTCGCCGGGATTATCGTCATCTGCCTGGACGAGCTGCTGCAGAAGGGCTATGGTCTGGGCTCCGGTATCTCCCTGTTCATCGCCACCAACATCTGCGAGTCCATTATCTGGAAGGCTTTCAGGTAGAGTGTGTGTGTGTGCGTGCGTGCGTGTGCGCGTGTGTGTGTGCATGTGCGTACATGCGTGTGTTGCGCATGTGCACATTTTTATTGCTGGGTGTACACTCAGTGATTGAGAATGCCCATCCAGTCAAGGTCGGGGTTTAGTTTTAGGCAGCCCGCTCCAAAGCAGCGTCGATAAGTAAATCGTACTTTGCGTATGCATGTTACATTTGCCCCACCCTCAAGTGCTTGCATCCTCGTAAGCATATCACAACCCCCTACACCTGTACGGTTTTTACATGATAGTGGCTTGCGATTTAGACAGAGTCCACTTGGAGCAGCAAAGTGTAATGCGTGCACAAAAACACTGTTTTTGCGGGCCGAAGGACTCAAACTGTTATAGCGGAGGACTTATGCACTGTCGACAAGCTGACGACACAAACTGAGGACCTTAGGCTTCGATACCAACTGTAACGTAGCTTTTCTTCACCCTGTTGTTCCTCCTCGACCGTTAGTCCAGGTCTGTGCGGGTGTCTCAGGTACACAGACTTATGTTTTGCAGAAAATCTAAGAATGTCACCACACAGCGCAGCAAACCTTGCAGTGCAGCAAACCCTGCAAGGTTTTGCAGAAAATCCAAGAATGTCGCCACACAGCAGCAAACCTTGATAGACTGGTGACACGGTTTGCGGGTAAGGATGGCTAGTAATTGTTCTGGTATGCTCAGACTTTCAAATGTCAATTGTTATTCCATGGGTAACTCAGAGTGCAAGCTTTTAGATCGTCAATAATCATTCTATTTGACTCACGTCTACATCTAAGCAGACGTGACCAGCCCAATAGAGTGATTGCTGAGCAGGATTGTGATGCAGCTAAAATCCCCGTCTCTGTGCGAACCTTTGAGTTCAAGGGTCCGTTTGTCAGTCTCGTCTTTTCATTGAGGGAGCGGCAGCTGCCCTCCAATCCTGGGATCCATCGCAGCAGAAGGGGATTTTTACTGTCCTTCAGGTTTTATGATGTAAATGCCACCGGGAGGGCTGATAACGAACAAGGATTGAGAGGGCGAACGCGTTGCTGTGCCTTTGTACGATAAGTCACCTCTTTTTGCGCTTTCATTGTTCGTATTACTATCCACGAGTAGGTGATGACTTAACTTCATCTGCAGCGCTGTTTCCAGCACATAATGATCTGCCTGGATGCTCACTTTGCGGGCGGACTTTGTCATAATGTCTCCTGCTCCCGTGCCCTTATTTGCCTGTCCTTGCTTTGGATTGCAGCCTTCCATCATACCAAGCAGTAGGTGCTGACTTTGGGCAACGCCACCACCCAGGCCCCAGCTGCAGTCGTAACGCAAAATTGTAAGCGGCTGCTGACATGCTACTCGTGCGCGCTTTGCTTTCGCTGCAGTCCATACACCGTGTCCACCGGGCGAGGTGCTGAGTTTGAGGGCGCCGTCATCGCCATGTTCCACCTGCTATTGACACGAAACGACAAAATGCGTGCGCTGAAGGAGGCGTTCTATCGCCACAATATGCCCAACGTCATGCAGCTGCTGGCCACTATTGTCATCTTCTTAGGCGTGAGTTGGCTTGTGTGTTTTTAGTGTAGAGGGGGCTGTGCGCCTTTTGTTGTGTACTTGTAGCATTTCCCCCCACGATTAACTCTGTTAGCTGGCGCGTACACATCAGCTTCATTCTGTCACTTGGTAAATATGACATGTCCGACTCTCCGTTCGCTTACTTCAAGCACTGGGGTTATGTGTGTTCACCCTGTAAATAAATTCAAGTGTGTTTCTCTACCCCACACACGCAAGCACATATGACACACTGACACACACACACACTCAAGAACACACACAGACACACACACACACACTCTTAGACTCACACACACTCTTACACACACAGGTCATCTACTTCCAAGGCTTCCGCGTGGACCTGCCGGTGCGCAACAAGCGTGCCCGTGGCCAGCAGGGCAGCTACCCCATCAAACTGTTCTACACCTCCAACATGCCCATCATCCTCCAGTCCGCCCTTGTGTCCAACCTGTACTTCATCTCCCAGCTCCTGTACAAGCGTTACAGGTGTGTGTGTGTGTGCCAACCTGTCACACGTGTGAGCCATTTCTGTTTGTATGCTTGGGGTACCTTGTATTTGAGTCTGCCATGCTTTGAGACTTGTGAGTGATGCTCAGTTGCAAAGCGGTGGTGATCCCTTGCTTCCACCGTGGTTTCCTCCCAAGTGCAACAACAAACTGGGTGCCATAAACAGGAAAGGAGAGCCTTGCTGCATCAATGACTGGATACGGCAGCTTGACGGCTTGAGCTTGTCGCTTGTATTTTTTTCTACAACCAATCTTTGTTACAAAATCTCCAAGCCTACTCCGAAAATCAGTTGTGTGATCAAGGCTTCTGGTGATAGCTGGCATTAAAAGAGATGTCTTGGCACAAAAGCACCTCTTAAGCATTGGCAGCCCTGCTAGTGCAAAACTGCTTTACCATATTTTAAAATTCACAAGAGCTGTGCTGGAAGGAAACCCTGTCAATCAGAGGTGCGCTCGGCATGAGCCTCTCCAGGTCGACAAAAGCCCTGCCGGGAGTAAGGTTTATGATGCAGCAGCTTTAGTGCAGCAGTTTTTAACAAAGCACATGTACACACATCCACGTTACTCTCCGTTGTACGCAGCACCAACTTTCTAGTGCAGCTGTTAGGCCGATGGTCAGCTCTGGAATACAATGGACAGATGCATCCTGTGGGTGGGCTTGTGTACTACATATCCCCGCCGCAGAGTCTCACAGAGGTGCGTACATACGTGCATGCGTGTACTTGAGATAAGGTGCATGGTCTTTTCTGCAGGTGCTTTTTTACTGGAAAACGTGAGCTTTTGCACCCGTGTACGTGCATGTTTGTTTTTGCTTCCACTTGCTATAGGATCGATGTCTCTGCAGCTGGCTGTCTATGCCGTACTTCTATAGATACATTTCTGTCCTGACCAGGCGTGATTTTAAGACCAGGGCTCGGACTGGGGGCAGGGGATAAGCCAAAACAGAGTGCACCCTTAATCCAGAGCTGTGTACAAACCAAGCTCTTTTGAAGCTCGTTTGAACGAGCCTTTACAAAAAATGAGGAGGTTGGTACGCGTGTGGACGATTGTGCAGCTGCACACGTCTATGATTTGCCGCAAGACAGATACACACGTACACTCATTTAATCCTGAAGAAGAGCGCTACTTGTCTATAATCATCTGCAAGAATTTATTGCAAGGTGCCAGTATCACTTAATTATAAACTTCTCGGGGAGCTCGATCTCCATCGACTCAGGCCTGGACTTGAGCAGAAAGTGCTCAGGTTCAGGTGCTGTTTCGAGATCGAAAATGGGAGTCTCATGCTTTGGCTCGTCCCAACAACCTGTGGCACAGCAAGTGTAAGAAATCTGCAGTACGAGATCACGCGCTCAGGGGAGGGGGGGGTGCTACAGACCACTTAGGGTTTCTGTGCCACTTAAGTTTATGACAAATGCTTAGGCTTCCTAGCAGCACGCGGCACATCAGGATCTACTGCCTTTAAGGATGCGTGTATGCGCATGTGCAAAGGCAATGCTAAAATACAGAAGGAAGGGGGGGTATCTGCAGGCATTAATGGGAAACCAGAAGGGAAATTTTTTAATGCTTGTTTGGCTTGCATGCCTGCGTGCCATCCTATTTGTAGCAAACAAAAGAAGGGTTTGACGAAACCCGGCTGTTTTAAGGCTGCAGTAGGATGGCACACAAAGCAATTACCCTCACAATGGTAGAGCCCCCTCTCCACCCACGGGTGAGCCCCCCCCTCACTTCCACGATAAACTACTGCGAAGCACTCCTTTGCACTCTTGTTCATCGCACACCTTACTTTTGTGCGTGCATGCGTGCGCACACGCACACACACTCACACACACATACACGCACAGGTGGCAGCCAACCCCCTGCATGCCCTGTTCTACATCGTGTTCATGCTCTCAGCATGCGCGCTGTTCTCTAAGACCTGGATTGAGGTGTCCGGATCTTCTGCCAACGACGTGGCTAAGCAGCTAAAGGAGCAGAATATGTTCATCCAAGGGCACCGAGACACACAGGCGTCTCTTAAAAAGGAGCTGAACAGGTGTGTGTGTGTGTATTTAGTCGGTGAACTCTTTTATTTAGCTGTGCAACGACGCACCCTGCTGCCGAGTGGTATGCATTCTCTCAACAACCATGGGCTTTGTAGTGGTGTTGCTTGATTCGCTTGAGCGCACTTAGCCCTAACTGCAATGCGCTGTCTGAATGAGGCGCAGGCCTGCAAGCGACTGTCTGCTGTCATAGATATGTGTATGGTAGGTTGAACCTGCCACCCAGGCAAGCTTTGCTTGCTGTATTTTGTCATCACTGTGCCAGGTAGAACATGCCTCTTGGTCACAGGACGAATTTCTACTCGCCAATTACAAATTGCTAACGTGGCAAACATAACTTAGAGTAGGACATATGGGGTAATTTGAAGCTGTATCATTTACGCCTGTGGTGCGTGTGGAGTTGATCGAAGAACTGGAATGTTCGCTGTCTTTCCTGTATGTGTCCCTTCTGTGCACGCTCCTCTTTCTTCCGCTGTTGTCTCAGGCATGTTGGAGATGGTACGTGGTGTATGTGTCCGTGCATCTGAATTCCTTTTTTGATGGCTGACTGCTGAATGT
>Ga0307974_1002025_pt1 | contig 14258 bp, 14 predicted proteins | sample OrgLakmetagen784_FD_201812 | JGI IMG/M metagenome (GOLD analysis project Ga0307974, IMG submission 201812) | Saline water microbial communities from Organic Lake, Antarctica - #784 | ecosystem: Environmental > Aquatic > Non-marine Saline and Alkaline > Saline | place: Antarctica: Organic Lake... | reverse complement strand
TTTCATGTTCCCTCTAGCTTCTTTTTCTGGTGTCTTGTTCAGTCTGGCCTCTTTCTCTTCTTGAAGCTGGCTTTTTATGCTATAGCTCAACTGCCCTCGCTGGCGGATATAGCTGTGTAACCCCCCCTTGGCCCCCTTCGTGTGTTCACGTGCTTGTAAGATATGTGTAGCATGGTGTCCGATCAGTTTAATTGCTTAGTAATTCGCGGCACATCCAGATTAGAAGAATGCGGCACATTTATCATTACTGCACTAGCACGACAGACTACCAGAACATACTTTTTATTACCTGACATATGTAGGGTTGGCCAGAACCGTACTTACGTATATACACCGTATATTTGGTGATTTTCAAGCCAATAATACCGTATGTACACCGTATATATATGGTTCTGGCCAACCCTAGACATATGCAAGTAGATGCATTGCGAGAGGTGAGCGAAGGCTACACGAGCAGTTTTTTAAGTGTTCCTCGAAACGCTGAGGATATTAAGAAGATGACGCGCATGTTCAAAAAGGGCAGCTATTCTTCTGATGTATTGGAGCATTGCCACCTCAATACTAGATGTATTGGAGCATTGCCACCTCAATACTTGATGTATTGGAGCATTGCCACCTCAATACTTGACAAAATAAAATATGCTAGAATTTAGAGCAACACATACCGCGGCCATGATGGTGGCATAAAGGTCACCTCCAAGCGCGTCACGCTTTTCCGAGGCACTGCCTTCAGGCTGCCTGGCTGAAACAGGCACAGAGCAGGGACGCTTGTTGTAAGAATGAGGAAATCAGAGGCCAGAGACAGCTGCTGTACATGTGTTAAGAACAGGTGCACTGAATTGTCAATCGCAGTGTGAAATTGAGGCTGAGGAGGGTTGCCAGATTGATTTGGGACACCTAAATTACATCCTGGAAAAACACATCCAAGCATTTGCACCCAGCCATTGTGCCTCCTTCCTCCATGAGCGTTCAATCGCGCGCTGCGCAATTGAACCTATGCAATTCACCATCTGCGTAGTACCTGGCGGGCGACGCACGTCTGTTGGGCCCACTCCTTTTGTCCGGAAACCACGTAAGCTAGAAGGACCTCCGAGGAAGAAGCGGTCAGCCACACACGTTGCCTGTGATATACTCACTCGCGGCCGTTGCTCAAAGTCCCAAGGCAGCATTGCACCTGGCAAAAGGGAAGCACACCACAGGCAGGAGTTGCGAAAGCATAGCCAAGGAAGGGGCGGCTTGAGTAGATTTCGGATTCGAATACACAGAAAGCAACGTGCTACAGGCGTACAAAATAAAGCAGTACATCCCTTGTGACTTGTGAACATAAGCGCATAAGCGCTGAACAAAAGCGCCTTGTGAACAAAAGCGCTATAGGCACACAAAATAAAGCATAGGCGTACACAGGCGTACATAGGCGTACAATATAAAGCATAGGCGTACATAGGCGTACACAGGCGTGCATAGGCGTACAAAATAAAGCAAAGTAACGTACAAAATAAAGCAGAGTAAATCCCTTGTGAACGGTTCCTGGTGGCCTTGCAGCTCGACTCACGTGTATTGGCAGTTGCTGCAATGCGTATAATCTGCTCATCGCCAACAGCCTTACAAAAGGGCAGAGCTGATTACATCCCAGCGACACAGCTGTTCAATGTAAGACCAAACTTAAACTTCCTCGACAAATCGGCCATACTTTCACCCATCAACATTTCATTTCCTTGTCTACCTTATTGACACGTAACAAACGAGAAAAAAGAAATCAATGACTGAAGTCAGATAAATGACGTGTCTGGCGCAAAAGAACATTTCCGTGGTGATATGACTGGGATGTCAAAGCCGAATTCAAAGAAAACCTGTTATTACTTTGCTTCATTAAGGTATGAGGCCCTTGAAAATCTAATTGTCAAGCTCATAAATGCGGCCTAACCCAACGAGGTGGCCTAACCCAATGCATGAGCTATAAAGAGTCGTTACCTTGCATACAGGCCCGAGACCCAACCCTAAAATCTTAATCTAAACTCACTCACAACAACCTGCGCTGGCTGTGAAGCTGAGGTTTAAGAAGCTCGCCAAGGGAATGAGGAACTGCGCATCCACCTGCTGCTTAGCAAAGCGCAAGCTTCCTGCACCAGGGGCAAGGCCTGCCACCTCTGTGCACGAGCGTAACGCCCAGCCCTGTGAAAATTGAGAACAGGGGAGGGTGCAGGGAATATTTCACCTCTGTGCATGAGTGCAAGGCCCAGCCCCAGAGATACTAAGAACGGGGGAGGGTGCATGAAAGCTTCCACGTCTGTGCATGAGTGCAAGGCCCAGCCCCAGAGAAACTAAGAACGGGGGAGGGTGCATGAAAGCTTTCGCCTCCGCGCACGCGCGCAACGCCCAGCCCAGCGTTTGGGGACGACACAATCTGAGGGGGTCTGTTTAATTGTCACCTAAAACCACCTCTCCAGAGCTCTAGCAACATCAAGCGAGTTCTTGCGGGTCAATGCCCAAAGAAGGAGCCACAGGAATACAATGTTATCAGTAGGGGTTAGTTTGGTGGTATGTCAAGTCTACATTTAGTCAGGTTCATAGAGGTTGTGCTTAGCACCCCAAAAAAGCTTGCCAAAGGCTTCTCCAGTTTCTACCATTCACTGCTCCGGTTCTTGTCCCTGTATGGTCCAGCAGTGACCCACAATTGTAACACGAGTGTGTGACACGCATGTGTGACGCGTGTGTGTGTGTGTGTGTGTGACATTTCCCTTGCACCAATCTCAATTGATGGCAAGAAAGGCACAGTGACAACCTGCAGACATTTCTCACCAATATCAAGCTATTGCAAAAAAGGCACAGTGAACAACCTGCAGACATTTCTCACCAGCATCAAGTTATTGCAAAAAAGGCAAAGTGAACAACCTGCAGACATTTCTCACCAGCATCAAGTTATTGCAAAACTGGCACAGTGAACAACCTGCAGACATTTCTCACCAGTATTGAGTTATTGCAAAAAAGGCACAGTGAACAACCTGCAGACATTTCTCACCAGTATTAAGTTATTGCAAAAAAGGCACAGTAAAAAACCTGCAGACCAGCTGCTGACTTCACGCTTAAAACACACGCCTCTAAATAAGGACGGCCAGAGCAGCATATATGTACACGGTATACGACTGTATATTTGGTGATTTCCCTGCGAAATTAATGTACAAACTCTGTATACATATATATATGTATACCATGTATATATATTATGTATACCGTGTATATATATTATGTATACCATGTATATATATACATGGTTCTAGCCAACCCTACTCAAAATGTCTGGCGACGTACCTTGGTTGGTGCTCCGGGCTGGTCCCTGTGGTCGAGCATGTACGTATACCTGTGCATAAAAACACAGTACAAAAGCGTGTGAGGGCCCCGGCACACAGAACGCTTTTGGCGCCTCCCATCTCAGGCTTAAGCTTTACATTCTTTGTGATGTCTTGAAAAAGCAGGTTTCATTTTTCTGTCCACATGTTGTGCAAGTGGCCAGGAACCTCAAAGAACAGGAAGATCAAGAGCTTTACGTGATGGGGCACGTAAAAAAGTACAGCATTTCTCACTGGACGACCCTCACATTCATGTATGTATCAGAAGTGTGAGTACGGCAACAGGCACAACACCTCCTTGTCTTCTCCTCACACCTTGCTGCTGCCTTGAGGTAATCGCCTGCTTGGGCCAGCACGGCTCGCGAAGCCACCCTACCCGCCACATCCTCTAACCGCCGCCACCCCATTTCGTATTGCAACGCATGCCGCCCACTTAAGCTGCATTCAATATGTGTTGGAGGAGGAGTCGATTTGGTAAGAGGTTGACATATGCGAGCAACAGCGCACCCAACACAAAGCACATACATAGAGTTGGCCAGGACCATATATATATACGGTGTATATACGGTAAATTTGGCAGGGAGATCACCAAATATACGTTCATATACGGTGCATATATACGGTTCTGGCCAACCCTACACGTACACCCACAAACACACCTGGCATCAAATGTATCAGACGCAACAAATGCAGTGCAGCAAGAGTCTTACAAATGCAAGCAAATACCGTATCTTAGACATGCTCAATTACTGAACAAGACGAGCATTACAACAATGAGCCTACGTATTACACATCTCACATCTCTCCTCCAAACACGTATCTGACCTAAACCATCTTGAAAAGCAAAATGTCAGCTGACCCAAGGGAACTTCAGGGGGTTTTGCATGATTAGACAGCACGTCATGCTGCAGCGTTCTCATGTTCTCCCACCCTTTGGCCCCTAATAATCCCAGTCCTCCCACCCTTTGGCCCCTAATAATCCCAGTCCTCCCACCCTTTGGCCCCTAATAATCCCAGTCCTCCCACCTTTTGGCCCCTAGTAATCCTCCGCGCAGGGTCTCTGTAAAGGAAGACGATTTTTGGTGGCTGTTCACTAGTCGGTGCAGCCGGGCCTCAAACTGCACGGCAAAAAGCAGGACACTGATGATCGCATGGCACGAATGCTATGCTGCAGCCAAGCGTGCTCTCTTCATACGCTTGAGCAATCAAAACAGTGTGCATACAGGGTAAGGAATCAACGTTATTCCATGGTGCTATTGTAATCCGCACTGCGGCTCGACAAACAGCACCCTCCCTCCCTTCCCCCATATATAGACACCCACCACTGCAGGTAGACCCAGGACGTGGGGTTGTTCATAAGAGAGGCTGGCTTGGCTGCTGCTCTGGGTGCCATATTCTATGGTAGCCACCACGTGCTCAGCTCGACCTGTGGCGTTGTGTAGTCCCAGCCCCGCCTCGAATGTGTTCTCGCCACCCTGCAAAAGGTCACCCCACAAAAGTGTCGTGAGGCAAGTGAGCGGGGAGGCAAGTGAGGCAAGCGAGGCAAGTGAGGCAAAAGTGTCGTGAGGCATAGTGACGCAAGTGAGCGGGGAAAATGTGGGAAACGAAGGGGCACCTGCCTCAGGCCCTCTGGATCCAGATGATAAAAAGCAATGCTCAAATGAGCAAGCCTCACGTGGCATATCTGTAGGGTTGGCCCTAACCAGATGCATAAGTAAATACGTAAATACGGTGCATGTACGAAATCATTAGCAGGGAAATTACAGTAATGCCTGTATGGTGTATATGGACGGTTCTGGCCGACCCTACATACCTGCAAGCTCACAACTCCTCGCATCTTAATGTTTCAGGCCACATTAATATGAAGGCATTTGCTATTTTCTCCCTGTGCCACTAGGCAGGTGAAGACAGTGGCACGATGCGTTATGATGTTGGTAGCAGCCACGTAGATTGGTCGTGCGTACCTGGACATAGGTGGCTGCATGGACTTTGTACCAATTCTTTTCCTCGAGGTCCACTACTAAGCTGCAAGCATCGGGCTCGTCCTGCAATTAGAAGAGATGCAGTCCGCAAGAAACCCTGTAAACTTGCTCTCACATGTTCAATTACTCCAATTATTCCAATTACTCCAATGCAGATGGATGCAGCTGGTGCAGCTGTATAAAGGCAAGCTTGCGGGAGTAAATAAGACGCACCTCAGGCAACTCATTGAGCAACATATCCACTCGTTTGAACACCCCGAGTTGCTGCAAGTTGCGACCAGCCTCTTCCAAAGCTGCATCAAACAATTAGTCAACAACGTCTCAGAAGGGTTAAACACTGAGGGCATGAGTGCATGTTTACAGGGCGCGCTCTCAGGTTTAGTGCCTTGCTGAGTGTACCGTGCAAAGACCCCTTTGCACACGCAGGCGTGCAATCACCTTTGTGAATCTCCTCCAGTGTGCTGGCTGCATACACCCTCTCTAGCTCGCGGTCGATGAGATGGGGCCTCGTCCGCAGCTTCTCTCCTTTCACCTCATCTGCACGCTCCATGTGGCTGATCTTACATGGCTGCGCCTTCACTTGCTCAAACAGAGCCTGGTAGTCAATTGATTTATCTATGCCGTGGGAGGGATGACTGGGGTGGTCGGTGTCGCTGGGAGGAACCATACTTTGTGCTGTCCCTGTGGTTCAAGGGGGCGTACAAGGGAGAGCAAATGCCCGGGTGGTGCGCTTATAAAAAGAGCAATGCACACCTTTCACAGCAGCAATTTTGTGCATGTTGTGCAAGGCACAAAGACAATGAACAGACTGGCGGATGACAAGTCATGCATGTTGTTGTGTGTCTGCACCTCACCTGCACGACGATGACTTGCACTTGTTGATTATTAAAATTGCAATGCACTCGAATGTCCTGCCAAGATCCGTCCACCTCGTTCTTTTTTTTAATCTTATACATATATAGCAATTGGCACTGATTCAGGATGCCTGAGAACTGGGATGAAGACGATTGGGAAAAGGACGACTTCCAGCCGGTGCTGCCTGCAAAGCCGGCGAGCTCCCTGGCCGCGGATGTCGACCAGGCCAAATTCGCGGACGAGGAGCGCATGCTAGCAGAGGCACAGCGGGAGAGGGAGCACGCCAGGGTCGAGTCGCAGGTGAGTGCCAAATTTGCTTCAGTTCAAGGCAGTGCCACTCCCCTGCCAAAACCCTTGTACGCCTGTCAACTTACTCCTCCATCCTCTCAGCCCAAGAAGAAGGAAGAGAAGAAGTACTTGAAAGAAGCGGGGCCCGTTGACAAGCCTTTAGATGATCCGGTAGAAGAGAAGCTCCGACGGCAACGGTAGGTGGAAACACTTGCGCATACACGCATGCATGTGCGCTGACACACACACACACAAACACACACACACACACACAAACACACACATACACATACCCACGCATGCACGCACACACACACACACACACACACACACACACACACACACACACACACACATACACACACGCACACACACATACACATACACACACATGCACGTGCACACTCACAGTGTGTCCACGCATACAGACAAACACACACACACACACACACACGTGCACAAGTACACACATGACAGTGCGCACATGCATGCATTTGCGTAATGCGTACACGCATACACACATACATATACATATAACACACACAGTGCTCACCTGCAAAATAAAAACGCACAACTTAAAACAAATGTGCACATGTATGTGTGCAGTGTGCACGCCCAAAATACAATGTCAAATTCCTCACGGTCTGCATATTCACAAATTAGATGATGGCTTGGTGCAAAAAGGAAAGGCAAAATAACATAGACACCCACTCGTATGCCACTTGGCCTAAAATGCACGCAATTACAGAAGGCACGCACTGAAGAGCTCACAGTTTGTGCTCTGCCCATGTGCGGGCCTCAGTCCGCTTCTGCTATCCCCTGTTTCCAACACGTCACCAGATAGCAGTGCCATGCCTCGCACACTTCTTTTGTTCTGCTTATACTTACCACGACAGGCTTGAAGAGCAATCTGATTTTGTGGCGGCCAAGGATTTGTTTGGAGGGGCTGGGAGCGACATGGACTTGGAAAAGTTCTTGCCTCGGACGTTGAAAGACTTTGAGCAGTTTGCTGCAGGCATCGTGGGCAAGTATGTAGTGCCACACAAAGACAGCAAGAACTACAAGGGCTTCATTAAGGCCCTTTTTAAGGTGAGATTTCAAGGGGAAAAGACAAATGTGGAGGTGTTAAGCAGTGCGTGCGAACAAGTGTGAACAAGTGCAAGCAGCAGGCACCAATGTACCTTGGTGATTCATGCAAGGGGCAGGGAGCAGCCAGAAAAGCCGCACACGTGAAGATTTTTCAGATGCAACAAGCGTGCAGAATAGCTGTGCAGTTCAGGAGTACCTCCCAACAATTGTTCTTCTGAACGATTCTGTATATACTGCCCGTTGGTGTTAAGCTTGTTGCCAATCTCATCTGTTTTGTCATGAAGTCATAAAACGAATCCACTCACTTTTACTCTGTCCAGAGCACGTGTGCCAGTTTGTCCTCCCAAGATATCAAGGATGTGGAGACTGCCGTGGCGGGTGCTCGCACTGAGAAGTTCAAAGCAGAGCAAGCGGAGGCGGCGGTGAGAGAAGGGGGTGATGGAGAGACTGGACACTGCCAGTCAGTGTGAAGGGTGAAAATTCACACCTCTGGTTGGCCCATGCGGCGTCGGTTTAAGCAAAGCCTGTGATACAATTACATCTGAATGTTAAAAGGGGTTTCGCACATGCTCTGCGCTTGGCACAATTGTAATGAAAGTAGAGCCTTTTTTGATATATCGTCAAATGTTGGTGAACCCTCAGAGTGTTAGCGAGGATGGTTACAACTAGACTGCAAAGCCTTGCTTGACTCGCATCAGTGCCAATGACCTGTGATAATCAGCTTCTAGTCCAAACATTAACTCTTTAGTTTCTCGTTACAGGCGTGACTGCTTTGCACGTTGATTTCTTAGCTTTCCTGCATGTTTAAGTAGTGGGCATATTTGCTTTGCACCCATGCTGGATTGTGTAACTCAATGGTTGCCCTTCGTAGCATAGATCTTCTTGGACCTCATTGATGTTATGATTTACGTCAAAAGCATTGCAATCCCCTGTAGTTCTTCAAAATGTGAGTTTTTATTTCAGAATTCTGACGAGCTTTAAAAGCTCCTACTTTCATATAGTTGCACTGGCGTTGCCGATCCTTGAGATTGTTGTTTACATGCAATTTCGTTAATTGCATGAATGCTGCCGTTTCCTGTGCTTGCTCTTTCTAACCATCACCTTCACTCATATACAGGCTGCCAGCAAAAACAAGAGCAAGAAGAACATCAATGTGGGCCGGGCTGGAGATTTAGCGGGTGGCTTAGACGACTATATCTATGATGATGCAGGAGATGCTGACGATGGTGAGTGCGTGTAAGAGTGTCAATGTCAGTATTTTATGCACATAAGTGTCAATACTTTAGAAAGGCGATGTTGAGAGGTTGGGACTCTAGGTCCAGTTGTTAAGTTTATTCTGCCACAATAAATCAGAGGGTGCTGGCTGAGGCTCAAATGGGTGTACTTTTGAATTGGGGTATGGACCACTACACTTGTATTTTAAAAGCTCAGTGCTTTCCAAAGCAAACTGCAATTCACGAGGCACGTGCCTATTTGGCCGCAGCATGCACCTTACTTGTTACACACGGCATACGCATGCTGCATCTGACCAGCCAGAACACCAAACTCAATAATTTATATAATGATCATTGCAAGTAAGGGAATGAAAAGACTTTTGGTGGTTAAAGGTCCATATCCACTTTCCTATAAAAAAGCAACATACCAGGTTTAAGTGCCTGTAGTATGCGAAATTCCTGTCAATCTGTACGCAGGGCAACTGATCTACAAAAATAATAATGTACCCCTTACCCCTCTTTGCCAGCCAGGCTGCACTGGCAATTCAAGCAGCCCTCATCCTCTCTGGCTGAGAGATTAATCTCCTGTATACAACTGCCGCAGACTTCATGTAGGTGTCAGGGTAGTACATCCCGTCCGGGAACTGGTAAAAATAACAAAATATTAATTCCCTCCGGGGCAGCCCAAAGCCGGTCCGGGTGTCCTGGAAATTTCAAGGCCGACAGCCCCTGCAATTCTGAAAATTCTAAAATTTAAATGTATTTCCGGGTATTTTCCAGTTATTTTGAAATGACACTGAGAATGACATTGTGGCTGGAAGAGGGGTAAGGTGAGGAGAGGGAGAGCCACTCCCTCCTGACCAGACCTACTACAAAGCCTGTGATTGCATGGCTTGCACCTTGCACCTGGCTCTGATGGGGCCAACCATGCATCTCGAGCGAGGGCCCCTGCTCCGCCTTTGCACCCTCGCGATTTCTGTCGTGTGGGCTGGTTGGCACCCCCTTGAGTTCGCCCCTTTCAAGACGGTTGGCATCCCCTTGAGGTCGCCCCTTCCAAGACAATGAGCAACTTAGTGCCATTGTGGGAATAGGGAGAAGCATGTGGCCAAGGACCCCACAGGTTCCTGGCTGGTAACCTGCGTGTGGCTTCCTTGTCGGGCAAGAGGAATGAAAGAGGGCATAAAGGGGCCTCTGCAAGTTTTGTGAGCACTGTTCTCGGTGTTTGCGGGGTGATGGCCATGGTGCCGTGATACAAAAAATGCGTTGCAAGACCATGAGGGTAGTTCTCGCCACACAGCAGCGAGAAGGGCTACTACATTGTCAGGAAGTGTAACAGTCAAGGATTGGGTCTGGGTGCTACGGCACACAACCCCCCTGACCCACATTGATTTCTATAATTGTTTGTGCGGTGGGGGGTTGCCTGGTGCGGGCACCTATGTAGCCCCCTCCCTTAATCATGCTGGCCGTGTCATCAACACCAGCGGAGTTTTTTTCTTGTCTTGTCAGGAAGTGTAGGGAGCATTTCGCACGGTGTCATCATTTGTGCACGTGGGTATGCTCAAGATGGTGCAAATATGAAGGGTTTGAGTCAGAACTGCATATAATCCCCGGCCTCCCAACAGCTTCCTTCAGGGCCTGAAAAGAAATAACATCGCGCTTGGGGCCGGGGGGATGCAGCCCCCGGGAAATTTTGCAACACCCTGAGTAAATTTGAATGTAAAAGCAGTTCCAGGAGACGCTGAAACATTTCATAGGCTGTTCCTGACCTCCCTGATTTGGTGGTGTACTGCCCTGAATTTGCAATTAGCTACTGCATTCACCCTTTTTTAACCCTCTCCAGTTGTCTAACGCACTCCACCATATCCCCACCGTGCCTGTAGATTTCATGTAACTTTAAGAGGAGCCCCCACGGGCCAGCGCGAAAAGATGATCCCACTGGACCGTGTCGACGTGCATGCAAGCCCACGGGAGTTTTGGCAGCTGTGTTTTTTTCATGTTAATTCAGACGATTGGCGAATGAGTCAATATTGTTTTTTAAGTGTGTATGGCGGATGAGACAATGTATGAATTTAGGATGTACCTAATCTAGCAATCTTCCTTATAATACAATGGCGGGCCTACATTCAAGGACCGCAGCACCGCAATTAGTGGACCCAAGAGGACTGCCCATTTCTAGCTCTCAATCAGTCCGACCACATTCTAACGGTAACACACACACATACACACACACATACAAACACGCATACACCCACATTACACCCACCTCACACACACACACACACACACATACAAACACACATACACACACACACACAATACACGCACATACAAACACGCATACACCCACATTACACCCACCACACACACACACACACATACAAACACACATACACAACATACACACAAACGCACGCGCGTGCGCGCGCGCACACACACACACCCTCTCTCTCTCTCTCTCTCTCTCTCTCTCTCTCTCTCTCTCTCTCTCACACACACACACACACACACACATACACACACACAAGTGCTCTTACTCGCATTGTCACTCACTTGCATGTAGAAAACACACACATACATGCAGGAAACGCTCGTCGGGCGCTTTCCCTGCCTCAAGCAGGCAAGCCCACCGCTGGGCAAGCCAGCTATGCCCCTCTTGGAAAGGACGTCCTCATCAAGCACATAGCAGCAGGGATGAAGCCACGGGAGAAATGGAGGCAAGTGCGGCAATAAATCGCTATTACATGCTTTCATGGTAATTGACTTGTATTGTGATGCTACACGCCATGTGCAGCTTCACCACAAGCTTCATCTTGAGCTGACAATTCCTGACACTTCCTGATGCACGTCTTATGTTCATGTTTGCCGCATGTACCAGTACCACCACTGTGTGAGTGCACTCGCTAAATTCCTGTGTGCAAGTTTGCGCGTGTGCTTGTGTGTGTACGAGTGTGTGTATGTGTGTGTGTGCATGCGTGCGTGTGTGTGTGTGTGTGTGTGTGTTTGAGCATAGCTACTCCCACGCTGAACCTGTTCACCTAGCCACTTGCAGCCTCCGTACATTCACAATGTCTCACAGGATTGGCACGGAGCACGAAAAATTTGGCTTCCAGCACGGCAGCAACGCTCGCATCACGTACCCTCAGATTGAATCTGTTCTAAAGGTGCGTACGAGTTAATTTATTTTCCGCATCTGCTGTCAGTGCACAGTGTCTGAAGGTTGACTGGTATTGCCGGGCATTGTTGCCTGCATCAAGTCTTCTCAGGGTCCACCTGTCTGTACCTTGTCCTCATGACATGTACCTTATACTTTTGTTACGACATGACTTCTATGGCTCTCTGCCCTCCGGTTTCTCGCGCTACCTACAATGCATTAACTCGTGTGCAGGGCGCAAGTAGGTCTTTCGCAATTTGTTGTTGTTATGTATCTTTCTCCTCTGCCCTTTGGACACACAAGCCTTGCCATGCCTGCCCGTTTCAGAGCCCATGTTTGGAGCCGCAAATGATAGCCCTGTGTGTGTATTCGTGTTCCCATATACATTTGGTTTCCCTTTTCTAATGTGCATCCGGTTTCACAACAGAGGCCATATCACAACAGAGGTCACCATATCACAACAGAGGCCATCAAAATGGCCTGCCTGTGATGTTGCCCTGCTTAATGCAAGCTCTTGCTGCAGGGCTCTCCTAACACTCACCGGTTTCTAGCAGCCTTGTGCCTTTACTGTCTGTTGACACACAGAGCCTGGTGTCACGTTTTGGCTGGAAGCCTATGGAAGAGGAGGGCCGTATCATTGGGGTGACCATGGATGGCCAAAGTGTGACCCTAGAGCCAGGTAGGAGGAAGTGTATGGTGTGCGTCGCTCGTTTCAGCCGAAAGGGCAGTCCAGCAGGACTTCAGGCCTGTAGTCCACATCGAGCTAGAAGTGAGCACGAGCCCTAAAGTTCTTACACAGCCTAGCTAAACGTTCTTACACAGCCTACAGAGTGGTTGGCTGGTAGGGATCAGCTCAACGCATGGCCAGGTAGGCTGGTAGGCAGTGTTGTGCACATACGGCGTCAATCACAAATGGCACCGTTAATTACGGTGCCTAAATGACGTCTACGTCACATAACCGTAATTAACGGTGAAATTCATACTGACGGTGGGAAATCGTAAGTAACGGTGCGGCGTCAGGTACTCAGTGGCTCAGAGTGCCAACTCAAGCTCCGATTTCCCCACAAACATTGATTTGCGATATAAATATAAAATGTCCTCCGGTAATCAGGCCAAGAGGGCTCGTGTGGCCCTGAGTCAGTCGAGCCTGGCCCAGCCTGGCCAACTGCTGACGATTTCTCACCGTAAATAACTAATTTTGACGGTTTCCCACCGTAAATAACTAATTCCTGACGGCCTCCCGCCGTAAATAACTGTAAAGCCAACCGTCGGACGTCAAAAATTAAATCACCGTAGATAGCGTCTGAGGATTAGTTTCTGACGGTCAAAACTGTAAATTACGCCTGACCGTCAAATGACGGTTGACGGCGTCAACAGTAAAGTGCACAACACTGCTGGTAGGCGAGTTTGCCACCAGCGATGGAGCTTCACTTGCTGTCATTCCCCCATGCTTCTCATTTTAAAAACAGCACTGGCCGAACCCGCCGTTATTTCAAGCACAGCGTTTTGACGCTCTGTACTTTTGCTTGCTACCTCCTTCCTTCAGGGGGGCAGTTTGAGCTCAGTGGGGCACCGGTCGCCACCATCCAGCAGACGTGCGCGGAGGTCAACAACCATCTGTACCAGGTGCGCTTGTGCTACGGTGTGTTGTGTTTTGTGTGCGTGTGAGTTGCAGCTTGAGATGCTTTTGTGCACGCCTGCCTGCTTTGCATGCAGTGTCTGCTGGGAGTGGTGCTCACAGGCTGACGCACGCGTATCGATTGCGTGAGCGGATTTTGGCTGGGACAGCTGGCCCTCTGTGCTCCCACATTATTAGGGTTGGCCAGAACTGTATATCTGCACCATGTATGACCGTATGTGTGGTGGTTTCCCTGCTAGAAATACCGTATGCACTGTATATATCTATAAGTGTATGGTTCTGGCCAACCCTGCACTTAATGGCTACCAAGCCCACTTTTTGTTGTGTCTGGTCATGCCCTCCCGCTGTACAGGTCAAAACAATCAGCGAGGAGCTCCCTACACTTTATGGCTACCTAGCCCACTTTATGTTGTGTCTGGTCATGCCCTCCCGTTGTACAGGTCAAAACAATCAGCGAGGAGCTCCCTACACTTTATGGCTACCAAGCCCACTTTTTGTTGTGTTTGGTCATACCCTCCCGCTGTACAGGTCAAAACAATCAGCGAGGAGCTCCCTACACTTTATGGCTACCAAGCCCACTTTTTGTTGTGTCTGGTCATGCCCTCCCGCTATACAGGTCAAAACCTTCAGCGAGGAGCTCCCTACACTTTATGGCTACCAAGCCCACTTTTTGTTGTGTCTGGTCATGCCCTC
>Ga0307974_1002021_pt1 | contig 14266 bp, 18 predicted proteins | sample OrgLakmetagen784_FD_201812 | JGI IMG/M metagenome (GOLD analysis project Ga0307974, IMG submission 201812) | Saline water microbial communities from Organic Lake, Antarctica - #784 | ecosystem: Environmental > Aquatic > Non-marine Saline and Alkaline > Saline | place: Antarctica: Organic Lake... | reverse complement strand
CCCGCTCTGTGTGTGTTTGTGTGTGTGTGTGTGTGTGTGTGTGTGTGTGTGTGTGTGTGTGTGCATGTATGCATGTGTGTGTGTGTGTAATTGCGTGTGTGTGTGTGTGTGTGTGTGTGTGTGTGTGTGTCTGTGTATGTGTCTGTGTGTGTGTGTGTGTGTGTGTATTTGCGTGTGTGTGTCTGTGTCTGTGTGTGTGTGTGTGTGTGTGTGTGTGCGCGTGTATGTGCGTGTGTATGTGCGTGTGTGTGTGTGTGTGTGTGTGTACGCACGTGTGCGCGCGTGGGCAAGAATTCACCTTATAAGCGTGGATACAATTGGGGCAACAAATCCCCCTCTACTTCTAACACTGCTGCTGCCTGTTCTTGCGCTCGTTTGTGCGTAATTTTCTTTCAAAGACAAAAGTCCCTCCTTTTTGTATGTTCAAGAAGAAATTCTAGTTGACAGAACAGGCAAAAACAATCAATTACAATTATAAAATTAAAACACTCCACCATGACTCAAACCGAGCGTGTCGCAGCCACTCCTCAGGTCGAGACCGTGCGCAAGAGCTCCCGCACCCCGGCCCGGGGCACCACCCCATCGACAAAGCAGGTCATTCCTAGCTCCTCCGTCAAAAAGACCACCACCGGGAAGAAGAAAGGGGGGGCGAGGGCGACAGCTGCAGCTCCCAAACCCCCTAGTCCCGAGGAGATCGCCCGCCAGGTTTGCCATTGGTGTCAATATCACTCACCCAGCAACGTTGTGCTTGTTCTTTAATGTGCTACTGTTCAGCGCCAGGCCACTGAATGCTTGTTCTTGCTGGGAAAGCTCCATCTGTCGTGACAACAATTTGAATTCCTCCTCTTTCCCTCACCCCCTGCTACACCCAGGGAGGCCTGTATTTTGACATGGATGGCCGCCCTGTGTTCGTGGAGATGAAGCCCGCCGCATTTTATGGTGCGTGTGCAGTAGGCTCACAGATGCTCCCTCAAGTTCAAAAACTGACAGACGGAGCGCTCTCTCTTCCAGCTGCCGTGCTATTGCTGCTGTACAGATTACGCAAACAAACGCATTCGCAGGCGATGCGCTGATGCGGCCCTACATCAAGCTGGACGAGAACGGCAAGCCCCTCCAGAACCGGCCCTTCCAGCCCAAGCTACCCAACGAGCCATTGCTGGGTGAGTGACATTGACACCAATGGATGTGTGCTCAGTATAAGTGCATGATGCTGGGTCTGCAAGCCAAGAACAGGGAATTTGAATTTGGGCACTCCTGCGTGGCGCCTCGTCCTGGGATCATTCTCCACTCCCACTGACACCTCCTGTATAAATCCATCCGCAGAGTGGGGCAAGAGTGTCAAGTGGGACAAAGGAGGCCTGCGCGCACCACCCATTAACTCCACTCAGGCAGCTCTGCTAAAGCAAGCGCAAGGGCTCCGCGAGCCCCAGCCCTTGAAGCCTCGTGCTGCTTGGCAATTCTACGCCGAAGAGCTGATTCAGAAGGTGGGTGGTTTGGAGTCAGGTACTGGCGAATTGTGCTCTATTGTGGCCCTTCCCTCCCGCCTGTCGCTGTCTGCTCTTTTGAATACACAAAGCCATTCAATACACACTCCACCACACAGAACACAAATGCTCGTGACCGATTTGAGGGAGATGACCAGGCTGTGAGGCAGCTCATCATCAACGAGGTGTGTGCTTTTAAACCTTGCAAAAGAGCACGCACACGCGCACACACACACACACACGCACACATGCACACGCACCCACATGTATACACACGCATGCACGCACATACACACATGCACACACACACGCACACGCACGCACACACACACACACACACACATGCACACACACACACACGCACACACAAACACACATACACGCACACACGGATGCACGCACATACACACACAGGTGCATGGCTCCCACAAGAAAAAGCACCAATGGACCGTGTCCTACCACGACAATGAGGTAGAGGGCGCGAACAAGGGTGGCAAGTGGGCACAGCTAAACGCGGTGGAGCAGGAGAAATACATCAAGATGCACAACGGTGAGCTGCACAATGGCCTTGCTTGTGTGTGTGTGTGTGTGTGTGTGTGTTGAGCAGGACCTGTCTCTGCTTCCCACTCGGCACAACTAGCGTCTGGCCGCCCCACTCAAGCATACGCTCGTGCATGACGCGGATAATGAAAAAATGGCAGTGTGAACACGCTGCTGATTACTTAATGCTCGTAACAGATGCGCAACTCCTGTTGCTACCAGTGCAGTGGGTGTGGCGGTACCAGAAGTTTGAGGAGCTCACTGTGTGTGCACTGATACAGTCCTATGCAATTGCAAGACTAGGGTAGATATGTACGGTGGGAAATCTCCTCAAGTAAAAGGTCCAATGTGCTGATGCAGTTTTCTGTCCAACCCTGCATGACACAAATTCACAGAGGACGTGAGACGGTACGACCAGCAGATGGAGGAGTGGCACCGTCAGTACCCTGAGGAGCAGAGCAAGGCTGTGGAGCAGAGCATGAAGCGCATTGCAGCACGCCGGGAGCAGGTGTGTGTTGGGGGGGGGGGATGGTGTGGGTGCTTGAGAATTTGAACTGGTATGGGTGTGGGTGTTGATGTGGGTTTGGGTCTGGGTCTGGGTGTGGATGTGAATGTGAATGTGGGAGTGGGTGGGGTGGGGGAGGGGGGTCAGCAGGTAACACCGACAACCCACGCAGTGAGCACACGAACGTGAGTGTTGAGCATGGGGACAGATTAGGTAATGCCAATTGTGTGCACCGAGAATTTGGTACCACAGTTATTTTTAGCACCCAACAAATGGGTCTTCACGCTCAATGTTTGTTGTGCACGTTCTGAAGGGGATCAGGATGCAGCTTCTCCAAGGCGATGACAGTTTTGTGATCCACGTGTTTGTGCCAGCCTGCATCAGTTTTGCTACCACTTTGTTTAACCGCAGGCTGAGCACGAGGCCAAGCTTGAGCAGCTGAGGCAACAGAAGGAGCAGCAGCAACAGCAGACCGAGCAGCAGCAGCAGCAGCAGCAGCAGCAGGGGCAAGAGCAGCAACAGCAGCAGGGGGAGCAGCAGCAGCAAGGGGTGGAGGAGCAGGTGTGTGTGTGTGTTTGTGTGTGTGCGTGCACGGTACATTTGTTTGCACTGTGTGTCAGGGCCATGCTCCATCAAGTGCTTGGTCACGAGTCCTTTGATTCTGACCCCACTTACGTACTCACATGTTGCAGGTCCAAGAAGGAAGCAAGGGCAACAGCAGCGGGGGTGGATCAAAGGGTTTGAGCAGCGGGACAAAGAGGGGGAGGGACAACAGTAGCGCTAAGAGGCAGGGGGGCATTGTGGGAACGGGTGAGTTTGTGTGTATGTGTTGTGTGACTGTGACTGTGACTGTGTGTGTACATGTGTGTATGTGTGTGTTGTGCGTGTGTGTGTATGTGTGCACGCGTGCGCCACAGAATTAAAATTTGTCTCACTGAGCGGGGTGCGCAACTGACATGCACAAATCATTTGTTTGTTAACCTTTGTTATTGCCCACCACTAATCGTTATTCATGGCTTACATTTGCAAAACACAGGCAAGGCTCAGAGGAAAGCAGGGCGCAAGCAGCGCAGGGTGGTAGGAGAGGAGGAGGAGGCAGCTGAGGGTTTGAGTGATGAAGAAGACGAGGTGTGTGGATGTCGGTGCAGGTGTGGGGGGTGAGGGGTGGGTGCAAGTGTAAATTGAGTTTGCGTGCAAGTGTGTTCATGACAGGAGGAGGTGGCCACTAACGTTATAAAGAACTACAAGACATTATCGCTATTCTTGGACTAGACGAATGAAGTGAAGATGATAGAATGGCATGAGTAGTATGGAAGATGGGGTGTGTGGGTGCTGCTCCTCTCCCCCTTGTTGTTTTATCCCAGTCCTCGCTAGGATTGGAGGGACGGTGCATGCACTCAGGCATCCTTCCAACCTTGTGAGGAGGGAGGGTTGAGGGAGCAGCAGGGGGGGGGGTGCCTGCTTCAGGGTGTGTGAGAGATTGTGGAGCACGGCCCTTCAAGAGGTAAGGACCGTACATCAGTGCAGATGATGTACCAACTTTACCTCTTGAAGGGTGGTTTTGCTTTTTATGCGCCAGATCAGACGACTCAGTGTGTGGGTGTGTGCCAGTAGCCGTGAGGCTGCAGGAAAACAATGAGTGCCTTTCTAAGTATGGGTGGCTGGGTTTGTAAGTGATAGTTCTTTCATACAACACCATTTCTCGCGTGTTCATGCCAATCCCTCTCTACAGGCTCATAACTGTTTCGCGCTCATGTGCATGCAATGTTTTGCCACATGTGCGTGTGTTTGCTTGTGACACCATAGGCGTACCAATCTGAGCGCTCAGAAGATGAGGACTACGTGGATGCTCAGAGCGAGCTAGAAGAGGTGGGTGTTAACGTGTACAAATTGGGCGAGCGACCTCATTAACGGTGACGACAGGGAATACAGATCATAGTTTGTAGGTTGTACCTTTAACTTGATCTGCCCTGTGACGTGCACCTATTGCACGTCCACTGTCTTAAACACACACACACACACACACACACACACACACACACACACACACACACATACACACACACACAGCCAATGAAGCACGACAGACATGAGACTGTGATGCTGTCTGACAGTTGTGCGCATGCGACCTTGCCTGTTCCTCCTTACCCTTGCCCTGCCCAATTTTGCTGTTCAGAGCTGCCCAAGTGTGTCTGTTTTTCAGACGCCACCTGTGATTAAATGAGGAGCGCAGAGACGTCATTGCAATCTCTCCATAATATTGCCTGACGTCTTTTTGCCTTTTCCCTTGTCCACATTCAGGCTGATGAGGAGCAGCAGCCCCCCAAGAAGCAGAAGAAGAGCAGCTCGCCCCCCCGTAAGGTGTGTGTACGGCTTTGACCTTTCTGAGGCCAAGGTAGTGTTTTGTAGCCTGCGATTAATAACAGAATAGGTGGCGAGAGGGCGAGGTTGTAGGCGGTTGCGAGACGGTGCCCACACTATTGGGTAGTGTTGATCACACTCTTGATACACAGTCAGGAAATGGTGACTTGGTTTGGATGCTGTTTTAACGCGCAGTGATGTGCACTTCTTGAGCAAATGAGTGAGCAAGAGCGACTTGTTCCGGATCATCCGTTTACAATAATCCAATGCACAGCAGGGTGCTACCAAACCCTTCAAATCCACATTCAGAAAGGAAGGAAATGCGGCACCTGCCACTTCTTTTGAAATTGCCATCCTACACAGATACAGTTTCTTCATGCTTGTGCTATTTTTCAAAGTGCTATTTTGCTCAGACACGGTTTTGTTTTCGTTGCTTCGTATGTGGGTAAAGGGCAAGGCCTTAAGGTTGTCTAGCAGGCCTTTATTTTGTTGAAGTCCTCTGTCCTCGCCCCTCGTGAGCACTTGCTGATGCCCCACCAAAGCTTGATGCCCCACCAAACCAGCCACTATTTGAACCCTACAATACCATCCACCCCTATGCAGGTGCTCGCAAACGCAGACTCAAAGCTCAACTCCCCCACCAAGCCAGCCAAGGCTACATCTGCCAAGCTCACCTCGCCGACCCGGACTTCACTGTCCAAGGGTGGTGTGGTGGGTGGCGTGAAGAAGACCCCCTCCCGTGCAAGCACACGCGCCCAGTAGGCCAGCAAGGGTGATGCCGCAGGATGGTGTGAATAGAGGGCCTTCCTCATGTGAGAGGACGCATAAAAAGAAGAACGGGGGTGGAGACGGCAGGGATTTGAAAGCGCTCGCATTGTTTCGGGAACCAGATTCTCATATGTGTGATAGGGAATCAGTTGTGCAGGATGTGTTTTGGCGCAGGGGTGCTGTAGCTGGGATTGAATGATGAATAAATTACGCAGGATGGCGCTCATAGCTTTATTATTTTTAAATGCTGAACCATTTGCTGTAGATGGTAAAAACGCAGCTTACAGAGCAGGATGTCTCTTAACTTGTTAAACGCAGGTTTGCCTCTTACACATGTAAATATCTTCTTGACACCCATCAATGCAAGCGAGTTTTTATTGCAGAATGCAGATTACTATGTATGCTTATACCTTGTTCTTCAATTGATAATCCTTGCCAACAGTTGTTGATTGAAATGGCAGTGTCTACTTTTCAATTATTTTTGGCCCTGCTGAGCAAATTGACAATGACTACAATGGTTACAATGGGGAGTGACCTTCAGCCAGGTTGTTTGGCTGATCGGCTGCTGACTGGTCTCGGCCAGCCACAAACAAATCCATAAGCTCAGAAAGAAAAAGGAAAAGTCTAGTGTTCTGCTGAGAAAGGAAATCATGAACAAGTTGGTTGTTGACCTGTTGCAGCAAAAAGGGTTGGGCTGCTGAAAAGTCCTCAAAAAAAGGTGAAAACAGAAAGGAAAAGTGTTTCCTCAGCTCACAAACTCGATGGTCTTGGCAAATTAAAAGAGCATGCACCTCGTTCTGAACATGTTCATCTTCACCAGGACATTGGTCACATACGCAAGAACCATCTTCATGCCACGCCGCTGCCTCAACTTTCAAAGTATGCGCACGCAAGCGGAATCTACTTATATTGCGCATAACATGTTTGGACAGATCAAGATGGAGATACCGTGGTACAATAGTTGGCATACGCTCATTTCTAGAAAAGGGGTGGCAAACCAAGAATGATAAGTGGCCAGTATGTTGTTGTGCGTGTTAGGACCACCGACTCAGCGTCTTTCCAAACACCTCTCATCCTATGCTTCAAATCTGCAGTTAACTCTTGCATGGGAATAGCACGCCCATTCTGAACAGCTCGTACTTACAACTCACGCCCACGCAGTCCTTGACAAAGCATCAAATGCAAGCATTGACAGATACTTATAAATTAGGAACACTCAAAAACACACAAAGACCATACAACCAATGACAAAAATGAATGGTTGTACTTGGGCAACAACCTTGTAAGCTAACGCGCGCGTGTCCTTTACTCCGTCCACTTCCCCATATTTGCATTCGTTGGTTGCACTTTGCATTTGTGGGTTGCACGTCAAAAGCCACAATAAAAAAGGAACCAGACGGGGAAAACTACATTAAGGGAAAGGAGCCACCTTAAAAGTCTAGGACTGGATTGCTTGTATGGCAAAAACACTGCAAGATAAGCTTAGTTAACAATCTATCAAGTAGTATTCCTCTTCACTGGCTAATCCAAAAAGGATTAGTTTACAACAAACCTGCTTCAAATAGCCTATGACTTAATATTAGCGGTGAGGGGGGGCTTGCAGGTGCCAGCACACCCTAGTGCTCCTTACCCTCTTCATCATTCCATCTCTTTCTCTTCTTTTTCTTAGGCGTTTCTAAGCTTCCGCTCAGATGCCCCCTGAGGCATATATAGCGATGTAACCTTACCTTTCCCTTTTTACGCTGGATATTTTCACGCTACCACTTTATTCACTGCCGTTGGCAGCGCCTTTTCCTTTTTCCTTTACTGGCACTCACGAAATGAAATGATTGAAAAGTAATGTCCCAGATCCCTTGAGAAAACATTCATCTCACACGTCAAGACACCTTGTTGGACTTTAAGGTAAAAAGCATGCCCTAAAGAACAAAATAGAGGGGAAAACTACGTTAGCAGTGACAATCCGCTCTGCATGAAATGAGAAGTCCACTACTTGATTATAGTGTACAGTTGAGTTCTGGTCCGTATAAATAGTTTTACAGAAATAAAATATAAGCTTCAATATACACAGCATGTTGCACAGACATGCAAACATGCTATCTTCTACCTGCATCATAACAGTTACTCACTACTACGATTCGTGCCTACCCTACCTATAAATACAGCCTGGGGTACAGTAGTCATCTTAATAAACAGGCCCATGCTGGAAATATCCACACATTATGATTAATTTGATTCAGCATTGACAAGAAAATTAAGCCAGGCTTTGACCAACTTATGTACATTAATCCCGTGCCCTCTCCCCACGTCGATGGTGGTGGTGATGGTGGTGATGGTGGTGGTGAGGATGCTGGTGCTGCATCTCCCGCGTCCCTACAGAAATCCCTGCTGCAGTGCCCCAAGGACCATCGCCTGCTTGCGTGCACGTATGTATGTATGTATGTATGTATGCGTCGGTGTGTGTTTGTGTGTGGTCGTTATTCTCTTTGTGTTGATGCGTGTGTGCATGCGTGTTTGTGTGTGTACCTATAAAGTAAGTATGCACGCGTTGCATGTAAATGCGTACACTAACGTGTGAAATGATTGAAAGAAGCAAATTGACAAACAATTGTACATTTTCCGTTACTGTTGAAAAATTCCAGTGTGTAAAACTTGAACTCCGGTTCTTGGGGAGAAGCAAAGTCATGTCACTCATATCACTCTTGCTTTTTTCCCCTGTGTTCCTCTCAAGTTTCTCCATCTTTTTATTTACTTGGTCCTCATAACTGCTCATCCTTTTTAGTTTATTTATTTTCTGCCTTTTTCCTTCTAGTCTGGGCAGTTGTGAGGACCTAGTTTTTAGCAGTTGTGATGAATACTCGTAAATGATCCAAACTGGTTTTACTGGAGCTGCTTATCCATAATCACCATCAATCATCTTAAGCTCCCAACAAAAGGGGCATCACCTCTATCCTGGAGATCTAAAATCAAGCCAGAAAACCTTGTTATTGTCAACCATACCTTGCATCAGGGTCCGATGAAGAAGAGGACCGGGCGACACAGGTACGAACAAAAAGCCTAACCTTTTATAAAACCCTCCAGCAGAATAAAGGACACAAGAGCATCGAGGAAAAATACGCAAGAGGTAATATTGCTTCATGATTCTGAATTCAGCGAGACGGCACAATGCCCGTCACTGACGTGTGACTCCTTTTTTTGGGTTGACGTGCATTTGACAGCTTTCCTCATCATGACGTGCATTCGACAGCTTCCTCATCATGACGTGCATTTGACAGCTTTCCTCATCATGACGTGCATTCGACAGCTTCCTCATCATGACGTGCATTCGACAGCTTCCTCATCATGACGTGCATTTGACAGCTTTCCTCATCACCTCGTACACCCCCCCCAAAGATCCTTTCAGAACAAAGGACCTCTCTACAGCTCTCTGACTTTTAACACAAGCCATCTGAGTAAGCCTCCTACAACACACCCCGAAGGCCTCAGACACAACCATACTTGCCACACACAACACAATGCCTTTGTCTCGACAAAAAGCTTATTGTTGCCTTTGTCTCGACAAATTTTGTCTTGACAAAGAGCTTATTGTTGCCTTTGTCTCAACAAAAAGCTTGTTGCCTTTGTCTCGACAAAGAGCTCATTGTTGCCTTTGTCTCAACAAAAAGCTTGTTGCCTTTGTCTCGACAAAGAGCTCATTGTTGTCTTTGTCTCCACAAAAGGCTTGTTGCCTTTGTCTCCACAAAAAGCTTATTGTTGTCTTTGTCTCCACAAAAAGCTTGTTGCCTTTGTCTCCACAAAAAACTTATTGTTGTCTTTGTCTCCACAAAAAGCTTGTTGCCTATGTCTCGACAAAGAGCTCATTGTTGCCTTTGTCTCCACAAAAGGCTTGTTGCCTTTGTCTCCACAAAAAGCTTATTGTTGTCTTTGCCTCCACAAAATACTTGTTGACATTACCATCCAAGATGCTAAATTCCCTGTGCTCCATACGACTGCAGAACCGTCTTACTGTATCACGCCTGCTTTCTAAGATGCTGCGCAAAATCAAAATAAAGAAACCAAATGCACACACGCCATCCTACCTTCTTGGTGCAAAAAGCTGTTGGGTGCACCACCACGTTCCCCTGCTGCTGCTGCTGTTGCTGCTCCCCCTGCTGTTGCAGACACTGCGGGAGAGGTAGGCAGGAAGGCAACCCCTGCACCAGTAGTGTGTGTGTGTATACGTGTGTTTGCGTGTGTACACTGTGTTTGTGTGTGCGTACACTGTGTTTGTGTATATAAGTGTGTGTGTCTATGTGTGTGTACGCTGTGTTTGTGTGTGTAAACTGTGTTTGTGTGCAGTGTGCGTGTACCAGTGACTCCATCACCCGCATCCTCATGCCCACATACCTATGATGACCACGGCACACAGGAAAAACTCTTGAATAGTGCAATGACTAGACATCCCACGTGTTCATACCTTAAAAGATAACATTTACCATATAATGTGCGCGCGTGTGTGTGTGCGTGTGTGTGTGTGTGTGTGTGTGTGTGTGTGTGTGTGTGTGTGTGTGTGTGTGTAAACACACGTGTGAACACACACCTGCCGGTGCTGCTGACACGGGGGTGGGCAGGCTCAAAGAAGGAGCCCCCCCTCCGCCTCCTCCTCCTCCACTCCCAGGGAGTGTCGACAAAAGGGATGCCAATCGTGAAGTGAGATCTGCCAAGGGAATGAGGTCATCCACTTTAGACCCTCCTGCCCCGGGCGCACTCTTGACCTATGTGTGCGTGTGTGTATGTGTTAATACATGTGTGTGTGTGTGTGAGTGTGTGTGAGTGCGTATGTATGTGAGCAAGCGGCCTATACAGCCCATATTGTATATCTTTCGTCAGTATTTCTACCAAGTACTACCGCGCGCACCAAGTACTACCATGCATATCAAGTACTACCATGCATCTCAACTACTGCCATGCATATCAGGTACTGCCATGCATATCAGATAATGCTGTGCATCTCAGGTACTGCCGTGCATATCAAGTACTGTCATGCATATCAAGTATCGCCGTACACATCAAATACTGCTGTGCACATCAAGTACGTACCGGGCATGAGACGCCCATCAGATGGAAGCCATCAAAAGATCTGACAGATTCTTGCGGCCAATGTAACAACACCCACCCCCCGGACATGCATCCCCTAGCATCGTTGTAACACGGCCGGGACATTTCATAAGATTCGCGTGTGTGTAAAACGCTTCACGACAGTCACTGACTTTTAGCAGAGCACATTTCACATTTTCATAAAATTCGCTTGTGAGTGTAAAACGCTTCACGACAGTCACTGACTTTTAGCAGAGCACATTTCACATTTTCATAAGATTCGCGTGTGAGTGTAAAACGCTTCACGACGGTCACTGACTTTTAGCAGAGCACATTTCACATTTTCATAAGATTCGCGTGTGAGTGCAAAACGCTTCACGACAGTCACTGACTTTTAGCAGAGCACATTTCACATTTTCATAAGATTCGCGTGTGAGTGCAAAACGCTTCACGACAGTCACTGACTTTTAGCAGAGCACATTTCACATTTTCATAAGATTCGCTTGTGAGTGTAAAACGCTTCACGACAGTCACTGACTTTCAGCAGAGCACACTGCCGTTACCCGAGGTTGCTCACCCTGGGCCTCACCCACCTAACCACGCACACACACATCACAAATACTCTCTTCACACACATACACATGCACGTCACACAAATACTTCCTATACACACACGTCACACACACACACGTCACACAAATACTCTTTCTACACACGCCCCAGCCACCCAAAGTCCCCCCCCCCACACATATACACACACTCTCTACACACGACCCAACCACCCAAACCCACACAACACTCTCCCTCCCTCCCTCCCCGCACATACAAACACCATCCCATTGACATTCACACCCACACTTATCCTCCCTAAACACACTCAGCCACTATCCCTCCCTCCTTACACACACAGGCACCAGCACCGAGTCACCCCCCTCTCACCCTTTTTACACATACAAGCACACAACGAGCCACCCCACTCTCACCTTAACCATGGCACTGCCATTTCCTGACGCCCACAGCCCTGCTTCTCCCCCCAGGGCATGTGTTTTGGTGGTGGCGCTACTGCCGGGGGTGGTGGCAGACGAGGTGCTGTCTCCTCCCAGTTTTGCTGGGTCAAGTATGACCAACCAGCGAATCCCCCGGGCGGCAGCCCACTCGTACTGCTCTGTCAGACTGCAAGAGGAGGTTGAATATGTAACTAGGATTGAACGAGTCATGAAGTGAGGCCCGTACAGCCAAGAGGTCCATTACATTCAGTGATGTGCTGGTGTACGGTATGGTACGGTTTGGTACGGTTTGGTACGTTTACGGTATGGTACGATACGATCAGACCATATATACGGTAAATTACGGTACGGTTACGGTACGGTGCAAAAGGCTGGAAATTGCCTACTTTCTGCAGCAAAGGGTCAATTTCAAATGTTGCGACTTACAAATCTCCAATTTAAAACTAAGATGCATCTTTTAAGAGGAAAAGCACAAAATAAATTGGGGTGAAACAGCAAAAGACGCAGCTTTTACCGGGATTTGAACCCAGGACTCCTATTTCCCTAAAAGGCAAAATACGGTCAAATGTACTGGTAAAGTTTATCATATTGCTCCTTAGAACGTATAATACCGTTTTGGACCATACCGTACCGTAACCGTACCAAATACACCGTCCGAAAAATGAATTACGGCGTAAAAGCACATCACCAATTATATTAGCGTCTACAGTCATTTGCCGGTTGTACTGCTCTGTCAAACTGCGAGAGGTCGTTAATGATAATTGAGAATGCAATTTTGACGGTGCGAGCCAAAGGGTGGCCCATACAGGTGGCGCATAAAGAAAAGGCAGATCTTTGTGCCGCTCTGCCAGGCTGCGGAACAAAGATCGAGGCAACGGCTTCTGATTCAAATTGAGTACATGAAGAACAATGGCAGTTGCTGTGCACTCTTATAATCCTTGGTCGGTCTTGGTGTGGTTTAAGTGAGAATCCCGATAAAAAAGGGGAGTTGTTGTAAGGAAAATCCGGACAAGCCTTGGAATTGGTATACTATTTGTATTGAAGGGAATCCAATTACCACCAGTGGAAAAACACCGTATCTATCCAACGATGTTTAATCCATGCATTGCTGTCGTTTTGGCGTGAGTGAAGTAAAAAGGACACGCCCTGGCTTGTATTAAAATCTAGAAATCCTTATGCACGCTGAAGCCCATCTGTATTGTTCTATCTACTCCACACAATGAACATGGTGGTCATTGGTCATTGAGCAAGCTGGATCAGCTCAGTCTACTCCACACAATAAACATGGTGACCATTGGTCAGGTGAGGAATTTGGGAAAGTGGTGGAAGGGGTTTCATGAGTTCCTGCACGCTGCCTAGGCACGACGCAACACTGCACGCTGCTTAGGCACGACGCAACACTGCACGCTGCCTAGGCACGACGCAACACTGCACGCTGCCTAGGCACGACGCAACACCTGTTACCTTTCCTTCATCAATCTGTCTAAGATTTTCCAGTAATTCATCCGGAATCAACGCAGATAGCACCTGTTGCTGGGTACTGCACGGCACACCTTACTATGTTATTTTAGACACTGCACAACACCTGTTGCTGGGTACTGCATGGCACCTCTTGCCTGCATACTTCCTAGACACAGCGCCTGTTGCTATGGTATTATGCTATTATGTTTTTATGTGTTTATAGACACTGAGCAGCACCTATTATAAACATTGCACAGCACCTGTTATTATGCTATTATAGATACTGCACAGCACCTGTTGCTATGTCATCAAAGACACTTAACATGTTATTATAGACACTGCACAGCACCTGCTGCTAGGTACTGCACAGCACCCAGGAGAGACACAGCACAGCCCGGGTGAAATTCTTCCCCACACAGCCCATCTACAAGGTGCCCCGTTTTTCAAATTGACCTTGGGGGTAACACCCCCCAGCATGCGTGATTTTATTTTTGCTTTTCGCGGAGGAGAAAGTGGTGTCATACGCTGCTCGTGTGCTTCCTCCCTTGCCAGGAAGTTCTCACCTGGGAGCCACCCTCGGCATGAGCTCCACGCAGAGACCTGCTGCCCAGCACATAGACACCACCTGCAGAAATCAAGAGGTTTTTATATGCATGTGTGTGCATGCGTGTGTGTGTGTGTCATCATGACTGATTGCACAGGTGCTTACTTTCAAGTATTGATTGCGTCCTTGCTCATCTGCAGACCTGACAAAACACACGCACGCACACACACACATATCTACACAGATTCGTACTTACACACACCACACACACACACACACACACACACACACACACACACACACACACACACACACACACACAAACACAAGGATACACACACCTGCAGCCTTGCTTCTAGCATGCCCGCCCCATCCTGCAGGCCTCCCCTGCTGCGACTTGCGATCAGCACCTGCGCAGAGCCATGCTGTTGGAGCAGGGGCGCTGCTGCTCCTGCTGCTGTGCTTGAGGGGAAGAAGGACTGTACAGCCATGCCTGTGTATGTGTGTGTGTATGTATGTATGT
>Ga0307974_1002019_pt1 | contig 14282 bp, 18 predicted proteins | sample OrgLakmetagen784_FD_201812 | JGI IMG/M metagenome (GOLD analysis project Ga0307974, IMG submission 201812) | Saline water microbial communities from Organic Lake, Antarctica - #784 | ecosystem: Environmental > Aquatic > Non-marine Saline and Alkaline > Saline | place: Antarctica: Organic Lake... | reverse complement strand
CTTGTGTGAGTGCCTCCCATACGCCGGCATTCCCAGTACCCCTGTCCCAGATTCGACATTGCAGCATTGTTGAATGAAAATTATACTGTTTACATCCTGAAGCAGAGGTCGATCGGGGCAAGTTCAGAAATGTACCTTTTCCCTGCCAAAGTGGGTGCAAAGTACGCACCGGGCCCCACACAGCCCCCCAAAATGCCGAATCTCCAGCAAATCAATGGTTTGAATATAACATCAAGTAGCTATCTTGCATTCAGATGAGGTATAGGGGGCTTTGGATTGGGTGGACAGCTTATTGGCACACTTTGGGTCAACCAGCCATGGGGACGACCCACAAATAAAGTGCTACACATAATACTAAGAACTGATCAAGGAAGGCATTGTCGCACAAAAAGACAAATGCTAAAAAACAATTCCTGACACCCACGTGCATTTTTTGGGCCTCCGGCCCAAAATGCCCCCCCCCCCAACTCCCCCTTCCTGACCCCCCACACTAATAAAAAGGGTGTCAATCTGCTCAGAATTAAGCAGCTATCTGCCTGCACAGTTGCCATGCCAAGTAATGCAATACCTGACGAGCTATAGGGCAAAAACTGGTTTGCGCACGCTCTTGCACTGACCACCTGTTTAGTGCACAAATCCAGCTAACACCTTTGCCAAAGCACTTTTTTACTTTAATCATGCAACTTAATGCATAATGCAATGCGTAAACTGCAAGTTTGGAGTCAATTGCTGGTAATTTGCCTGAACACACCCCCGCGGCCTACTTGGGGACATTTCATGCATTTCTGTGACCAGGCACCCAGACCCCCCCCCTTTAATCAAATCACCCAACAAGGTGCCAATCGACTGGGCCTTAGCTGAGGAATCCAAAATTATATTAATATTTCGTGAAAGTGGCCCAGTAATATTCTGGAGCACCTGCATTAAATTAAAATCAAGTACTGTGTAGACACTTCCCCAATCCAACAAGCAGAAAAGGCACGAGAACAACATAAGCTGCTAATGCCTCGCTTACTCAAACACCGCAAAACCCTTCACACCATCTTGCTAGGAGCAACAGGCACTACCATTTACAGCAGCCACACAAGGAACCCGCTCCACGGCCTCGGAGTTTCTGGTCTACATGCCACAACACTCATGAAAAAACTACAGCTTACATGCAATCAGATCCGCAACAAAAACCAATATCTGAGCAATAGTCCTGGTAGTGTGCAGGCCTCTGCCTCCCAACCACCTGATCCCTACTGAAAAGCCTCTCTTAATTTTATTCTCCAGGTGGGATGTGTGTTTCTGCATCCATTGGGTGGTGCAGATCACGAAACAACACCCTTTCCTCATACCTACGTGCCGGTAGTGGTTACACTATCTGCATTAATCCTCTACACCATCCTACCGGGAGCAACAGGCAGCATTGTTAATAGGAGCCATACAACAAATCCACCGCACAGCCTGGAAGGAAAAGGTCTGCAAACGAGGCGTGACATTGAACGCAACCCACAAACATGTCTGAACAACACTCCTGGTTGCGTGCAAGCCTCTGCCCCCTCACCCCCATCACTGATATTGTTATCCAGGCTGGATGTTGTGTAACTCTGCATCCATTCGGTGGTGCAGGGCACAAAACAACATTTTTTCCTAGCTAATCCATGCCGGTGGTGTTTACAATACCAGCGTTCTGTTTCCTTCCTTTGGATCAGCGTGCATCAGAAATTGATGTTCTCTATGGAAATGTTCATAAACTTCATTAATAAGGGGAAGCAGGTAAAATCCTTTGCATCACCGCCGTTAAGAGAACTTACTTAAATTTAAAGGGATCTCTCTCTCTCTCTCTTTTTCTCTCTGTCTCTCTCTCTCTCTCTCTCTCTCTCTCTCTCTCTCTCTCATTCTCTCTCTCTCTCTCTCTCTCTCTCTCTCTCTCTCTCTCTCTCCCTCTTTCTCTCTCTCTCTCTCTCTCTCTCTCTCTCTCTCTCTCTCTCTCTCTCTCTCTCTCTCTCTCTCTCTCTCTCTCTCTCTCTCTCTCTCTCTCTCTCTCTCTCTTTAACACAAACACATACACATTCTTTCTGTCTATACCCTGTTGAAAGATGTAATTAACAGAGACACCCGGTCACATTATTTGCCCAGCAAACATACAACTTGCACTGACACGTACTGCACACCTAAGTCCCCAGCAGCGTAGCCTTTCTCTGCACACTTACAACTAAAGTGCATGGAAAAAGCATCTTGCTTGCTCCAATTTAACAGGCACGCAAACGTCCTTCAAAATCCACCTCAGACCATGGATTCCGTCCAATGCAGGCAACAACTGAGTTGCATGAACAAATCGACACTGCTATCTGACAGGTAGCCTCATCTAGGGTGCGATTATTGTAAGCTAAGCTTGTGGTGGCTAACTAAAAAGCAGAAACCATACTGCTACAGCTGTCATCGCGTTTTCCAGCCGCGGATATTTAGTCCGGTGGTGTTGGTATTGTCATATTCGTACTCGTAGCGCTTGTTGTTCTGTGACTGCAGGAGCGTGAACAGTAGACAACAGTAGACAACAATCTGCGGTCTTGAAATGTTAACCAGACGCAGCTCAACCAACTGGCATCAACGGCTTTTAAAGTCATGTCAGGTCTCTGGGACACCCACAAACCACAGAACACTACGATGATGAATTCAGGAGTGGACATGACCATTTCACACAAGCGTCTGTAAATTTAAGGCAGCAGAAAGGAATGCATGTCATTTCCACTGTGCAGTACAGAGATGCTGTCTCCCTAGCAAAGACAGAGCAAGGATGAGTCAGGCTTTTTGACAACAAGAATGAGGCAGCATGTCAATTTTTTTCTTTGGTCACAGTGCAAAATTCAAAAAGATGAAATAGAGCTCTATGCCGCCCCAATCAAATAGCAGGAAAGAGCTTTTCAAACCGGAAATCACCTGGAAAGCAGAGGTGGACACAAATTCAGCTCCTGTGCTAAGAATGTGGGACACTTGGCGTTTTAAGGCAGCTGGATCCTGCAAGTGGTTTTGTACCAAAGCGACATTCTGTGAGTGGGTGTGGTTATTGGCTGCAAAGTTCAATGTGAACGGTTTGCATGACAAGGTCACTATTGATTGCTACATATAGTAAAGTTGGATGTGCGCAGAACAGCCTTGGTGTCATCTGTTTCATACATCTGCTCACCCACGGCCAACCATTGGCCCGATTGCGCCACTTCCACTTATTAAAATATGGTGTTGTTCGACCGTTGACCACATTTTGTCGCGATACGGACTTTTGTCGAGCTCCAAGTTTGCCTGGAACGAAATCCCGAACTTCCGCTCCTGTCCATCTGAAGGTGCAGGACGCTTTTTCTATCATGCCTGAATTTAAGCAATTAATCCAATTCCTGTACTGGGGTATCCCCATCCTCTGCCTTCTGCACCCCACCGCACAAACATGCGCCCCCCATGTCCCCAACTTTTCTGGTCAGTGAATGTCGTAGGCTTCATAGAACAGGTCTGTGGTAAAATATTTGGAAATGGTGCAGTTAGGGGAGCTGGCTAAAGTTTTCTAAAAGCATACCCCCATTTTGGGGGGAGTGCCTCCTCCCTGAGGTTTTCACCACCAGGGAAAGGCCTGTAACAGCAGTTGCTTAGCTGGATGCATGAATTCTACTTTCTAGCTTGTATGAATCACCATTTGAAGAGAGAAAAAGTGGGTATTTGCGGTAAAATACATATTGCTAAGGGGGGTTACACCTTTTTTGTATCAGGGGGGTGGTGACCGTTTATGGTAACATGCAGTAATGGTATAAGGGGGAGGCCAGCAGAGCCGTCAACCTTATGATGCAATACAAGAGAATCTAACAAGCTTCATTGCCAAGTCCTGGCAAATTTCTAGATTCAAGACCAGGTGGCTGCAAGCACCAGCAAAAAACTCATCTGCTTTGAACCTGAACACCTCACTTCGCGCACCATACTCTTGAATAATGTAGGCGGTACCTTCTATAAATGTGTGGATCCTGGAGCCAAGAAGAGGGCCAGGAAGCGTACCCTCAAGCTCTGTTCTTGTGCTGCCAAACTTTTTCATAACAATGTTTATGATTCATAAGTTTTGCTATCTTGTAAACAACTCTCGACATCTGTGGGCATAAGCACTGTCTATGCAGCTCTGCCACCTAGCTAGATGACAGTGTCGTGCCATTACTGTGTTGGTACCACCCGATCAAGGACAAAAAAGGGGCCCGTTTGCAAATAATTGCTTTGTCCATGCTGCTGGAAAAAGTTAAGCAACAATCTCACTCTGCACCACAGGCCCGTTGGAACACCTAGATGCCACATACCTAGCGCAACAAGAAAAGCCTTATAGTCAACTTTTTTTAGCGTTATCTTTTGCAAATGCAATTAGTCAAACCACTTGCGTGGCATAGAGCGAGCATCCTTTCATCCTGTTCTAAATCGAACTTCTTACTTGTGTTGCATAGGGCTGTTCCAGCATCAGCTCCTCTACAACGGCTCCAACCGTGCCCTGCAGCATTGGTTGGTTTATGACAGGATCATCAGTGACCAAACAGTTGAAAGCCCCTGTATCTGCACGGGCTGACAGCTGAGGTTTTACGTACAGAGCAAGATGGTGGCACAGGTTGCCGTTCATTGCGTCGATTGATTTGCTGGAGAATTTGCCACAGACACTGCCCACCTTGTTTCCAGGAACAATGGCCAGCAGCTCCTGGATTTTCTGCCGCAGGGGCGTTTTCTCTGATCCAATTGTAGCTCGGGCCACAGAGGAAGCTCCTGCCTGACTGCGATCACGCGTGGGCGTACTGGGCTGCTGGTGCTGCCCTGCTGATAAAGCTGCACCTCCGGCAGGGAAGGACTGAGGAGGGACAGGCTGCTGCGACCTGTGCTTGGTTAGTGGCGTCCTGAGTGGCGGTGGTTCCTGTCGTGATGGTTGTTGCTGTTTTCGCTGTGATGATTGTTGCTGCGGCTGAGATGCCCCTTGCTGCTGCTCCTGCTGTGATGATTGTTGCTGCGGCTCAGTTGGCTGACTGCGCAGCCTTGCCTGGGCTGCTGGCTTCCTGCCCTTCTTGGATGCCATCTCTTTTGCCAACCGCCGCGCCTTGCGTTTCACTTGTTCAATGGTTAAGCCTGTGACACAACCGGGCAAGTTTTGGGAAATGGCTTTTTGTGCAATTGCGAACAATACCTGCCATGGCTGGATGGTCACAACGAATGCAAGCACATTAGTGTGGGACACCACTTTATGCTGAAGGCATACATACAACCAGACACTGGAGACGAGAGTGTTTGAAAGTTCAAGGTTGGCCACAGCAATTTACACATTGTGAACAGGGATGCGGACAACTCATCACTCCCGAAAACTTGCCTTGGATGCTTACTGTGTTCTGCACATACCTGTACAGCATGCACATTCTTGACCAACTCTGTGTTTACCTTCATAGAGGCTCGCCTGTGCTACAAGAAGGATACCCAGGGGCACCCTTGACGTAGAACATCACTTTTTCAACAGGCACATGGCGGCTCGCATGACATTTAAAACCTTGTGGTATACTATTCACCAACATCCCACTGCAGTAATTTGAACTCCCGTTTCTCCACACACACTTCACCTCTGCGAATTAAAATTGAACAGTCCGCCCCAAAACTTGGCAACTCGAATTGCCCACTCCACGCACAGCGCCTCGCTTGATACGCTACTTTTTGACACTACGCCGCTTGCTCTGACAGGCACTTCAGTGTAGGAACAAGCCCTTAAGAAAGTACTGTCATAGGACATGACACAGGTCTACATAGGGTATGACACAGGTCCACACGTTACCGGGCGCAACGCTTACCTAACTTTGCGACGAGGTCTTGGTAATCTGGGTGGCGGAACGCCTTGTCAGCGCGCTTCAGCTCTTGTCGTAACACTTGCTCCTGTGTATGTGCATCACGCATGTGTGTATGTATGTTTGTTGTGTGTGTGTGTATGTTTGTGTTTGTGAAATTGTGTGCTTTCATGTGCGATGTACGTGCACAAGTACCTATTCATGTAAGAATTTGTAAGCGAGGGCAAACACTCCTTGACGCATACTTTTACGGCTTTTCTTATGAAAACATTTCATGCAACAACACTTCTCCACACAACTCGACATGCCCGTATACTCATAACTGACACATAGTTAATGTCTAGGCCTGCAGACTACCCTTCTAAGCCAACTCACATTTTGCGCACCACAAGGTTTGCAGGATATGCTTAAATGCCTACAGCCTACAGTGTTGTATAGGGTACTAATTAATGATGTATAGGCCCTTGCCGCAAACGAGTCCAGGAGATACCCACCTGCGCAGTTGTCCACATATGCTTTTTTTTTGGCGCCGGCCTCAGCCTAGTAGCCGCATCAGCTGCGCCTTCTCCTGGGTCTCCAGCATCTTCTCCTCCTGTGATTTTGCTGCCAGGCTGCTGCTGAGATTGCTGAGGGACGGCGTGTGGGCCTCTGCCACCACCGGCTGTGGAGGCAACCAAAATCTTGAGCTCGCCCGGTTGTAATTGAGCTCTGAAGGGAGTGTGGAAGGTGGGGTTTCACTGAGCCAATATGTGGCCGAAGAGCACTGCTGTGCTTTTGTGTTGTGTTTGCACATGAGACTGTATGTGTATGTGTACATGTGTGTTGCGAGTTTTGTTCACTGGTGAGTACCAAAATGTATGTGCTCATGTGAATGCGTGTGCATATATGTGTACGTGTGTGTATTTGAGTATATAAATGAGTGTGTGCGTGTGTGTAAGTGTGTGCACGTGGTGATTGTAAACGTTGTTGTGTGTACCGCGTGTTGCTAATGCACTGTCATAAGTAACCATCTGTGTTTCCACCTGTGGACTGCCAGCATGTGCGCCATGATGGCTTCTTCGGCATCAAACAAAACACGGCAGACAAATGCATCTTGTCCAGCAAGGCCAGCACGCAGAGAAGCAAGGGAGGAGAGGACCTCATGCGTGCGTGGGGTTTGGGCAGGTCTTCCACTCCCACTGCCATCGCTACTGCTGGTGCTGTCACTACTACTGCTATCATCACTTCCTACATCACTATCACTGTCCCGGCAAAGACTGGCGGGGGAAGTGTGATGCTTGCTTTTCTTTTGCTGCTTCTCTCTTCTTTTTCTTCTCTTCCTTTTGTCCCTGGCATTTAAGGTGTGTGCGCATGTGTGCATGAGGTTGTGTGTGTATGTGTATGTGTTGAGCATGCGTGCGTGTGCGCACGCGCGTGTGTGTGTGTGCGTGTGTGTGTGTGTGTGTGCGTGCGTGCGTGTGTGTGTGTGCGTGCGTGTGTGTGTGTGTGTGTGTGTGTGTGTGTGTGTGTGTGTGTGTGTGTGTGTGTGTGTGTGTGTGTGTGTGTGTGTGTGTGTGTGTGAATGTGTGTGTATGTGCGTGTTTGTGTGTTCGTGTATATTTGTGTGGTGTGTGTGTGTGTGTGTGAATGTGTATATGTGAGCACATGCTCGGGGCTTACCGCTTTAAAGCATTATCTGTTTGTGGCATTGTTAGGAAAATTTGAAGTTTAGTCAGGTTTAGTGTAAAAATAAAACATTTTTGTTATGCAGCAAACCACAAGTTGGGACTTCGATGCCCCACAGTTCTACGATTTCTCCATGGCCTCGCCGGCTGGCGCGTCGGACTGGTTCACGGAGCAGGCGAAGGCACAATTAGGTAACTGTGCAAGGAGGCCTCAAGCAAGCACGCACGATGCAAGTAGGGGAGCACCACGCAATCAGCCGCGTCGGGCCAAATCGTGCCTGACCCATTTTAATTGGGTTTGGAAATGCTGTTGCTGAGCATGTCGCACAAGCGTACGAGCGTATGACGTTAGGAACCAGGAGTCAAAGGCCCAGGTTTGACCGAGGTGATGATGAGCCTGGAGCAACAGCAGGTTATACAATAGGGCATGTTTGAAAGGCACTTGACTGGAGGGTGTAGTGCACATCAAGAGGTGTACTAAAGCGCACAAGAGCATTCGTGCAGATATAATTACAGCGCGAACACTCACACACACACACACACACGCAATCGCCCACACATAACTACCTCACGTGCATGTACGTGCACACACACACACGCACACACACGCAAGCACAAACATACATACACACTTACACACAGACACACACACACATGGTGCTTTCAATTCCCGTTGGTCTAGGTGTACGCTCTCCTCTTGCTGAGGTCCAGCAGAATGTCATCGTCAACAAGTCACAGCCACAGCAGCAACTTCCTTCTCCAAAAGCCGCGGGTAAGAGCGACCCATCTGAGGTGCCCAAAACAGCTCCAGAAACACAATCGAAGAACATCGTGACCTCCTGGGCAGCCAAGGCAGACACCAGCACCAAGAAGAAGCAGGAGCAGCAGCAGCAGCAGCACCCGATGCTCCCCAAATCTGCAAGCAAAAAGCCCCCCAGCCCAGCCCCGCCTGTGCTACAAGAAGCAGGTGCACCCACACTCCAGGAGCAACCAATTGTTACTCCTAGTGTAGAGGCACAACCAGGCAAGTTAGGAGCACCCGTGGGTTTGTGTGTTTGTAGTGTCACCCCTGTTGTACAACCGCACTTCCACAACAGGCACATGGCAATTTGCAAGTATTTGAGCACTGAGCTCAACATAGCGAGACTACTTTGCAGTATATAAGCTGCTCACAAACACACAAATACACCCCTACGCCTTTTTCCAAAGGCATCAGACCAGGGTTCCCAGAAAAGGGTAATAATGAACGCTGCTCCTGAGTGTTATGCATATTACAGAGAAGGGATGTTTCAATTGAAAATTTGCTGGCTCATTCTTTGTAGGCAATGAGGATATTGAGGAGGAGCAGGAGGAGGAGGAGCAATTCTTATCACCTTTGGAGAGGGCTGGTGCTGGACCTGCACAGGCATACCCCTCAGATAGCAAGGCACAGCGTGTGTCTGAACAACAGCACAAGCGGTTTGAGCCCCGTGTGACACGAAGTGCCACCAAGGCTAAGAGAGAGGCATCCACCTGTCAAGATGACCGCCCCAAGGTGAGAGCAAGCTTGAGCAGGCACAGTGGTTTGATTGTATCGATGCAAATTGATATCATGGCACAAACGTGCGCGCTTTCGCAACGCACGCATGTGCAAGTGCGTATGTGTGCGTCCACATGCTTGTGCACGGGTGTATGTGCGTGCATGTGCGTGTGCGTGTGTGTGAGGGGTGGGGTGTGTGAGTGTGCATTTATGTGTGTGTATGCTTATGTGCTTATGTGGGAATGTGCAGGGTACGTGCTACTATGCAGTGTAAAGTGCACTTGTGCTCCATGCACTTTACAACGTAGTGTGATGCACGGTTTCTCTTTGTGCAGGGGTATGTGCAGCCTGAAATTTGTGTCAAGTGTACCGCTTTCTAAATGTCCTGTTTTGTGCTCTGCTGAGGCTACCAATACACGGCTCCGCTGTAGGCGAAGCTGGGAACCATCGTCCTAAACCTCGGGCATGCGCTGCCCAGCAGCTGGCCTTTTCCTGGGGTTCAGATCACCTTTCTTGCAGAGAAAACACACCCAGATCAGCAAGTACCTAATCTGGGTAGCAAAGCACCAGCGCAGCGAAGCAGCTCACAAATTAAGAAAGTGAATGCATAAGCACCATCATATGCGCAAAGCACAAGATACACAAGATGTGAAACTATGCATTGTGAGTCTTGCACAAGTTGTCGTGTGCAGTGTGCTGGGTGTGCCTGGACAGCCTGGTGCTTGTTGTGTTCGGTGCCTGGTGTCGTGTGTGCAACTTAATTAGTGTGCACTGTGCACTTTGCGCAATGTTCTGTGTGCAGTGCAAGGCATATGCACAAAGCACATCATACATAGGCAAATCCTTGTACGTGCAATTCACAAGAAGGAGTACATTGCATTGTGCTGGTTGCAGTGTGTTTCTGGGCCAGTATGCTTTGTGCACCAGCTATGTAGAGTACCCAATCAGTGTGCAATGTGCGGGCAACAAGCAAGGTGTGCAATGCTATGTGTGCTCGGTGTGCATTGTGCAAATGTCGTGCGATTCGCTGTGCGCAATGTGTTTTAGTGGCCAGTTTGCTTAGTGCACAAGCACTGCACAGAACACATGCAGTGTGCATTGTGCGTGCAGCAGGCAAGGTGTGCAATGCTACGTGTGCTCGGTGTGCATTGTGCAAATGTCGTGCGATTCGCTGTGTGCAGAATACTTCAGTGCCCCGTCTGCTTTGTACACAAACTCTGCTCAATACCCAGACAGTGTGCAATGTGCGTGCAGCAAGCAAGGTGTGCATTGCTCAGTTTACTTGGTGTGCATTGTGCAAATGTCGTGTGCGTTTTGCTGTGTGCAGGGTGCTTCTGTGCCCAGGCTGCCTTGTGCACAAGCTGTGTACAATGCCCCCCCATCCCTGTGCAATGTCTGTGTACCTTGTAGGGTGTGCAATGCTCGGTGTGCACAGTGTGAACAGTCCCCGTCCCAAGTGCAATTTGCTGCTCAACGCCCACGCCCACTCCCACCCGCCTTCCTCTTGTGCTCAGTGTGTGCTGTGTACATTGTGTGCACCATACCCACCAGCGATGGGGCCCGCCGTGGCTCCCAGGTCCCGCCGTTCTCCAGCAAAGTGTGTGGTAATCGTGTGAACAGTGTGCTCTTGGCCTAGGAACTTTACAGCCGTGTTTCTACATAATTACTTATGGTGACAGCGTGCTCACAGTCCCGCCGATGTGTGAAAAGTTCCGCGGGCCTGACGCCAAACCCAATAGCAACTTTACAGCCGTGAGAAAGACTCATTACAAATGCATTCCATCCGATTCTTACGTGCACAGGAACTCTTTACCCCACTCCATAACGCCAATCGTAGTAGCAATCACACAGAGCAATAGAAGACTAAACCAAATGTCATTCTATCAAGTCACTACGCACGGAGGAACAGGAGCACTCTCCTCTCCGGGCACACTTCACCAGCGCCAAATGCAATAGCAATTACACAGACCGAAAGAGCACTTATTACTCATTCATTCTGCCGCACCCAAAAGCACAGACTCGCAACTCCGCACGCGATCTGATATAACGCTGGTTCATAGAAAAAAAATACCGGCAGTACTTTGGTCGCCCAAAACTCTGCTTCTATTTGCTACAAATTTTACACTTTGACGTGACCTGCGACAGAAACTGGGTCCGGACTTCCGAGTTCCCCAATTCCGACTCGGCCATTAATTCTGGAGCCCCCTCGAACCCTTAACTACCCCTTGTAGCGCGTTTCCAACCCCTGTGGAATTCCCCAACCAGAAGGAACCGAGTCCCTCCGGGACGATGGTTCCAAAAGATGACAAGCATTGATACTGCTTTATTTCCAAATTTCATGTGTATGGTGTGTGGTCAATATCGCAAGAGCACACAGCTGGTTGATGCGAGACGCAGTTCCCATCCTCAACAGGGCTACTCTACTTGCTCCTTTTTTTGCACTCGAGCATTCTGCTTGCTTCCTCGCAGCAGCATCAAAAATGCCCTTGTAATGCAAATGCAGACCACCCTGCCCAACAAGTCCCTCAGCACAGCCATGGCCAAGGCACGTGCCACACGCACGGCCAAGTCCACCACCACCACCACAGCAGCTGCTGCCAACACAGCAGGGGCAGCCCCCAAACCACCAGCACCAGAATTGGCAGTAGCACCCCCGGCTACAAAGCCTCCTCCTCCCAGCAAGCGGCCTGCTTCCAAGGGCGCCGCTGCCATCAGACCCAGCAGAGCAACAGCACCACAGGTAGAGCTGGATGCATGATAGATCACTTTGGTTGATGCAAGTGATCCAGTTCAGAGCCCATGACAGCACACAAGGACAGACAAGTCGTTGGCGCAAACTTGATGCGCCTGCGGTCTGGCACAAAAAAGCATCTGCTCGTGCAAATGTGTAGGGTTATAGCCAGAGGGGGCTATTTGAGGCCCAAAATGGCCATGCTCTTTGAATGTTCCTCGGTCATGAGCACAAGTCATGGCTTGCCGGTTCCAAGCTCAGCACTGTCACGGAAGCTCCGGAGCACCTGAGCTTGAACTGCAATTCAGAAATCACGTGTCTTATCGGGTGTGGTGCAAGCCTTACCTTTTGCTGCCAAATATCCCTGTCAGACAACCCATTGCTTATAATACCAACATATTTCATGTACTAGAGTCCCTAAAACAAGCAACAGTCATAGGAGTAAAAATACGCACGTGGTTGGTGAAATACGCAAACTAACATGCCACTTTCCATGGATGCAACAGACCTAGGTACAGATGCCTGACGTCTGCATTCAGTCCTGTCAACCATTACGCAGGGCAACTTATCTAAATCTGAGCACACCTTCTGATAGCTGGTGGTGATATCGTCAGCTTCAATTGGAAGCTAAACTGGTACCAATTCTATGAAGTGGCGTGTCAGCAATCACCCCAACGACATTTAAGGACTTTGGCACCGATTTTCAAGGACTTAAAACAACATTTAAGGACTTTTCCAACGAAACCGACAAAGCCTTGATGAGCTGCAACACCCTCATGCTTATCAGTGAAGGCTCCGTGCATTTCCTGTCTACAGGCCAAGCCCAGGTTTGCCGCTGGTGCTGCTGCGTCGGGAAGCAGCGCTCCTCGAGCACGCACCACCACTGCTGCCCTCACAGCTGTCACAGGCCGGGACCGTGCATCCGTGGCCAAGACGCGTGGTACAGCCTCAGGAGCAATGCAAGGGGGCAGCAGCACGCAAGCAACAGCTGCAAGGGGGCAGGGAACCTCAAGGGCACGGGATCTGCAGCAGGGACAGCAGCCAAATCTCATGCGCAACTCCAATGCCACCCTTACAGGAGCAGCACCAAAGTCTGCTGCAGCCCGCGTGCACAATGCCATCAGGTGAGGCACAGGTGGTGCCTGTCAATCCCATCTCACATTCTCTAGGATGTGAGGTTGTGAGTGTGACTTTTTGGTGCGCGTGGATGTGTGCGTACACTCACACGCTCATGCGCATGTGTGCATGCTTGTGCCTGTATCAAGTAGGAAATCATATGTAAGCATACAAAGCGCAACATCACTGTTTGTAGCAGATGTAACCCCTTGTAAACGAAAAAACTGCAGGCAGCGAAAAACCACTCCCGACATGAATTAAGGAAAAGTAGCCACTCTGGTACTGGGTACTGTGAAACTCCCTCACCAAAGAAAACAGAAAACGAGAATAAGGAGGGTGCAGCACACACAACACATACACACATGCAGCACGTGCACACACACATACATGCTAACGCATACATGTACGCACATGCAACGCACGCACGTGCAACACACACACGTGCATTTCACACACACACACATTCACACACAAACACACACACAAGCACACAAACACACACATACAGCACCGGTTTTGCACCATTTGTCTTGAGTACATGTGTTGATGACGTCCATTTGCAGCACACACAGCATCGGCGTCCATTTCCACTCACACGGCCGCGATGGTAGTGTCGTGCACATTGTATCCCTTGTGTTTGACCCCCAGGAATGTGTGTGCATCGATGGCATCTTTAATTTACAGCACGCACCGCATGGTGACCATACCTGCCTGCATAGCCACAATGGACCTGTAGCACGCATTTTACCCTACTTTTTCGACCCTCAGGAGTATGCCTGTGAGGTCCGTTCTGGCTTGTTTGGCCTTCACTTTGCAAATTCTGCACTCATTTTGCACCTCAGTAGATCAGACTACCAATGCCTGAATCAGCAGAAGTTCAGGGTTAGATCAGGAGGCGTAAAAAAAATTCCTGACAATCACGTGTAAATTTTGGGCCTCCGGCCCAGAATGCCCCCCCCCTCCAATCCCCCTTCCTGACCCCCCACACTTATAAGAAGGGTGTCAATATACTCAGGATTTAAGCAGCTATCTGTCTGCATAGTTCTGTTGCCAGATAATTTAATGCCTGAAGAGTTATAGGGCAAAAACTGATATGCGCACGCTCTTGCATTGACCACCTGTTTAGTGCACTTTTCCAGCCAAAACCTTTGTCAAAGCACTTTTTCACTTCATTTATGCAACTTATGTATAATGCAATACGTGAGCTGCAAATTTGGAATCAATTGCTGGTAATTTTTCTACCCCTGCGGCCTACTTGGGGGCATTCCATGCATCTCTATGACCAGGCACCCAGAACCCCCCCTTAAATCAAATCACCCAACAAGGGAGCTAATCAAATGGGCTTGAGCTGAGGAGTCCATTTAGTATTTCATGAAAGTGGTCAAGTAAAATTCTGGAGCACCCCCCCAAAATTCCCCGACCCCCCTGAACCT
>Ga0307974_1002017_pt1 | contig 14292 bp, 15 predicted proteins | sample OrgLakmetagen784_FD_201812 | JGI IMG/M metagenome (GOLD analysis project Ga0307974, IMG submission 201812) | Saline water microbial communities from Organic Lake, Antarctica - #784 | ecosystem: Environmental > Aquatic > Non-marine Saline and Alkaline > Saline | place: Antarctica: Organic Lake... | reverse complement strand
GGAGGGAGGGGAAGAGAGATATATATATATAGAGAGAGAGAGAGAGAGAGAGAGAGAGAGAGAGAGAGAGAGAAAGAGAGAGAGAGTGTTTTTCCATTTGTTTAATGTTGTGTAGGCACACTTGTACGCACCCCTCTTACAGCACCTGACAATGTGAGTGTAGCATCAAGGTGTATGCCTTGCACACAATTTCCAAACACACCATCTCATTTTACACTCACAAACTGGCACAGGCACATCCATAAGTGCAACATACGAGAGAGAGAACACACATGCATGCACACACCAACACACGCTTACACACGCACGTATTTCCTCACACGCACGTACTTGCTCACACGCAAGCACACATGCTTTCGCATTGGGCAGGCGCACACACACACATACCCTGGCACACGCACGTACTTGCTCACACGCACATATGCTTCCGCATTGGGCAGGCACACCGCTGCTGCACATGACCGTCATTTCTAGCTCCTTGGAGGCCAACGTGGCAAAGTGTGTGTGCCTCTGTGAAGAATACCCTGGTGTGTGGTTATGCGTGTTAATGAGTGTTACCGGTCGGTGTGTGTATGTGTGTGTATTTGTGTGTATGCGTGTAAGTGCACGAGTGTGTATCTGTGTGTCTGAGTGTAAGTGTATTTGTGTATGAGTGAAAGTGTATGTGTGTGTATTTGTGTGTATGAGTGAAAGTGTATGTGTGTGTATTTGTATTTGTGTGTATGAGTGTAAGTGCATGAGTGTGTACCTCTTCAATGGCATAAGAGCAGCCCTGTCCATTACTTTTGTATGCATATGTTGTAAGGTGGCAATTGCATGCAGGGGACACGTTCTTTACACTCAGGGGGACAAGCTCTGAGATGTGCTGGGCACAAACACACACGTCCAATAACACGTGAACACGTACAACACACACACGCAGGCATGTGCAACTGCACACACACACACACACTGCATCTATTCCTGTGTTTTCAGACCCGGTCCATGTGATGCTGGCCAACAATGGTGAGCACAAGCTGGATGCTGTGCCGGGTTGCAGGTGTGTGTGTGTGTGCGCACCTGTGACTGTGTGTGTGTCCCGTTTCCTGAACTGCCACTGGATGTGGTCTATCCACCTGACAGAAACTCAGCAGGACTGCATGCAGAGGGTGTAGCCCATCCGCCTGACATTCATTAGAACTGCAGAGGGTCTAGTCGAGCCACCTGACAATCAGTGAGATTGCACACAACATGCTTTATCCACCTGATATGCCGTAACATTGTATACAACATGGTCTAGCCACATGAACCACAATAGCATTGCACAACAGTGTTTTCCACGTATACAGTATACATCTGAGCTTAGTGGCACTTTAACGCCGTGGTACATATGCTCCTGGTTAACCCTCGAGATGCAACCCCCCTGCGTCCTGTCATGCTAAATCAGTGGCATAGATGAATTGTGTGGCTTCCCCTTCGGTCAATCATAGGTCATGGGCAATCACCAAATAAATAGGGTTGGCCAGAACCGTATGTATTTGAGTATGTATACAAAGTATATGGTCGTATATTGGGTGATGTTTGTGCTAAACATGCCGTATGTACATTGATATATAATATATATGTAATGTTGGCCAGAACCATATATATATATAATATATATATATATATATATATATGTGTAGTAGTACACAGGGTACCCAAATTATTCGGGTACACCCGGAACAGCCTGTAAAAATTTTCAGGATCTCCCGCAACTGCTTTTAAAATTATTCAAGGCGTCAGACTGGATAGACTGAATAGACTGAAGGCGTTATAAAAAATCCCAAGCGCAATGTTACTCTTCTTCAAGCACTGAAGGAGTCAAGCAGGAGTCAAGGGTGAAAATTTTGCTAGATAGTTACATGTCTTCAAAAGCACTCACTGCCATCGCTAGAGGTTATATCCTCATACGTATGTGTGTGTATGTGTATGTGTGTGTGTGCGTACGTGCGTATGCGTGTGTTGTGTAAGTGCATTTGTGTGCTTGTGTGTGCGTGTGTGTGTTGTGTGTGTGTGCGTGCGTATGTGTGTGTTTTGTGTGTGTTTGTGTGTGTGCGTATGTGTGTATATGCATGTGTGTGTATACGTGCATGTGTGTGCGTCTGTATGTGCATATTTTTGTGTGTGTGTGCGTGTGCATGCGTGTGTGTTTGTGTGTGTGTGCGTGTGTGTGTGCGTGTGTGTTTGTGCGTGCGTGTTTGTGCGTGCGTGTGCAAGAGTGTGTGTGTGCGTGCGTATGTGTGTGTGTGTTGTGTGTGTGCGTGTGTGTATGTGCGTATATGCATGTGTGTATGCGTGTATGTGTGTATGTGTGTGTGCGTGTAATGCATGTGCGTATGTGTGTGTGCTTGCATGCACAAGACCACTAGACATTGCTTGAGCTTCAAGCATGGCTGCTGGTTGAGGCCTCGTCAGGGCCAAAGGCAGGTGGAGGGGGGAGAGCAGAGGGAGGAGGAGCGGGGCGCTTCTAGAGTCAGTCAGTTTGGTGCAAGCTGCCAAGGTGCCTGCCATGCAAGGTTGCAAGCATTCAAGCCCAGAACTCGTATGCTTCGTAGGGAGGCCTGGTCAGGAGGAAGCGCCCTGCTGGCTGGCCCCTTCCCCTTTGTGCTGGCTGGCCCCTCCCCCTTTCTGCTGGCTGACCTTTCCCTCTTCTTCCCAAAGTTCACTGCAAACTACCCGGAACTGCATATAAAATTTTACCGGGTCTCCGAGACCCGGACCGGCTTTGGACAGCCCAAAATTTTGCTATCTATTCCGGTTCCCGGACGGGATGTACATCCCTGATATATATACGGTGTATACACGGAATTTTTGGCCGGGAATTCACCAAATATACGGTGCATATATACGGCCAGGCCAACCCTATATATATGGTTCAGGCTACTGTATATGGCCACTGTATATGACCGTATATTGGGTGATTTCTGTGCTAAACATGCCGTATCTACACCGTATATATGTATGGTTCTGGCCACTGTATATGGCCACCATTTATGACCGCACATTGGGTGAATCCCGTGCCATTTCTGCTCTGTATGTAAATGGTTCAACAACAGCAGTTCCCTCTACATTCATTGGCCATTTAGTTGTTGGTCCTCTTGAAGCAAACGCGAAAGCAAACGCGAAGCAATGGTAGGTCCTCTTGAAGTTGTTGGTCCTTTATTAAGTTGTTGGTCCTCTTGAAGTTAATGGTCCTCTTGAAGTTGTTGGTCCACTTGAAGCAAACGCAAAAGCAATGGTCCTCTTGAAGCAAACGCGCTCTTTCATGTGGCCCATGCCTGCAACCTATGTTGAAGCTGGAACCCATGATTTGTTGAGACAGTCCCGTGTCTAGCTCCAAGGTTTGTGGTATACACACCGTGGCATGTGTGTGCTTACAATAAGCATTTGTGATGCAACCCCCCTGCGTTCTGCGTCCTGCCCCCAGGATTGTGGTACACACACCGTGGCACGTGTATTTACAATAAGCATTTGTGATGCAAACTTTCTGCATTCTGTGTCATGCCCCCAGGTTTGTGGTACACACACCGTGGCACGCATTCCGTATGCCTCATCTGGCAGAGGCAGGGCAGCAACAGAGGGCAGCGTGGCAGCATCAGGCACAGCAGCAGCAGCAGCACAGCCCTGGAAGAGAGGCCAGTGCTGCTGCTGGAGGGAGTCACGGTGGTGCTGGTGCTGGTGCTGGTGCTGGTGCTGGTGATGGTGATGGTGATGGTGTTAATGCTGGTGCTGGTGCTGGTGCTGGTGCTGGTGCTGGTACTGGTGTTGATGCTGGTGCTGGTGCTGGTGCTGGTGCTGGTGTTAATGCTGGTACTGGTATTGGCGCTCCAAGAAGAGGGCACGACCCGGTAGGTTCTGGAAGCAGCGCGGGGGCAGGGACATTGGGGGGGCAGGGAGGAGGGGGAGAAGGAGTGCTAGTTGTGGTGGCATTGTGCTGCACACAAGCACGAGGCTGATGCTTTACATTTGAATAAGCGTGTTAGTAATTGAGGATTTTAAGGTTTTGAAGCACGAGGCTGATGTTTTTGTGTGAAAAGCATGTCAGGAATTGCTGCCGAGGTTGATGCTTTTTTGTGTGAGAGAAGTGTGTTTAGGATCGAGGCTTGAGGCTGATGGTTTTCGTGTGAGAGAAGTGTGTAAAATTATGGCGTAAGACTGATGGGTTTTCTGTAAAAATTGCGTCCTTAGAACTGTGGGCCGAGACTAATGCTTTTTGTGTGAAAGATCCAGGCCTGAGACTGTTAAATAAATTGTTTAATCGATGTTTTGAAATGACTGTTTTCCCCATATTTACTGTATGAGAGGCACGCAGTAAAGATGTCTGGTTTGGGTCAACATTTGCTTAGCCTGTCTTTCTGTACAGATTCTGCACACATTATGGCATCTGATCGATCATTTAACAGTTACTAAGTAGTTTACTAATGAGATGAAGGGTCCAGCACAGAAATCAGTCTTGTGGCAATTACAGAGAGCGAGTAGAAAGCAAAATGAATGATAATGTAAGTACCTATCAGTAAGAGACTCCGTCGGGAAATCGTGTTTAGTTATCCTTTTTGGTGTCTTTTACTTGCTAATGCTTGTGCTTTAAAGCATGTTTATGTTTATGTGTAGGTTTGTTGGTACTTAATGATTGTCAAATTATTGCACACCAGTCATACGAATTATGCTGTCTTCATTCCGTGGTCTTACATTTGGCTCTGGCTAGCGATTACTTGGTATTTCATTGTGCCCTTTTTGATTGGCGAGAAATCTATATCAACGTAGTGTACCTGTTTTCGAATTGCCTGGTTCCTTTTTTTAGCATCTGTCAGATTAAATCGCTGTCACTCCGAGTACAGGACTCAGGACATCTAATTATTTGTCCTTTGGACCAAGAAAGGCCTCCCAGCAAGGTGGAAAACCACCCAGCAGAGGAGTGTGTTTGCATCGCTATACGCCTAAAATGCTTCTGCCAGTGTTATGTCTCCAACGCTTTGCGTTCTCTGCTCATACTCATGTGTGTGTATATGTGTACGTATGTGTGTGTGTCTATCTCTACCAGTGCTACTCGTTTATGGTTGGATGCCGCAGGTTCAGTCAAATAACTCAGACTTCTTCGGTCTCATCACGTTACACGTTATTATGACTAGGCAAACAATCCGTCCATCAGGCTCTTTTTATTGCCTCAGGTTTTGCCTTTCTTCATTCATTTATCACCTCTTACTTATTTTCCTAAGAGAACAATATGGCACTGGCTGAGACCAGTTCTTTTTTACAACCTTACGTTTACTTTACGCTGGCTGATCCAGCATTGCCTATCAGTCCAACATATGTGGCTGCCGGTTACCCCCTTTGTGAACCTCTTTGTAACCCCTTTACATGGTACAGTGTCTCTTGAGGATCCCCTCTAATGGTACCTCTTAGAGTGCTCGCGTGTTTTGGATGTTATTAATAAAACTGGCATATCCAGCTTATTGAACAAAACACAGAAAATTTCATTGTCAACCAACCAACTGCGGGTCACACATTCTGTTGCTGCAACTGATTGGGTGTGATACACCATGCACTCCTAGTGCTGACCTACACAGCCCTCACGCTGCCTGTCATCATACTGCCTGTCGTTTGTCACACACCAACATAAATATTTCTTTCTAAGCTGCCTGTGCCCTTTGTGACGATGGAAGGAGAAGGTAAGTCAAGAAGAAAGATTGCAGTGACTTGACAATGAACCTGAATGCCTTTCAGACAGCAGAGCAGGGGCCCCATTATTAGAGAGGAAGGGGGGCAATGCAGATAGAGTACTAAGCACAGATAGAGCAGGTTTGCAACACAGGAGTCTTGTGGCGCTTCAAATAAGGTGCAAGGAAAAGCCTTATTAATACAGCATTGACAAGCAATGCAAGGTTTATGAAAAGAGGAAACAAGGAATAGAGAACGTACCTAAACGAATTTGCCGTCAGGAAGAAGAAGAATAATGAAAGAACTAAGTACTCCTACCGACTAGCAACTAAAACTAATAAATAATTTAACTTGCTATGGTGCAAGGTAGCTGATCCCTTTGTATCCCTTGCAACTCCACACTTTGCTTTTGTGGTGGAGGAATTTTACGGTACCCGGTACCACAGCGACTCCTTTTCCTCAAGTAATGCAGGGAGTAGTTTTTACTGCCTGCGTAGTATTTTCGTTTTCTTTGCATACAACTGTTGTTACAACTTGGATGCTCTGGTGGACTCTGAAGGATCTCTGGCTCTACCACTGAAAGAACCCCCTTTACAACCCTCACAGCGTTGCTGCTGCTGCTGCTGCTGCTGCTTGCCACCTCCTTGCAGCACTCCCGCTGACTCCCTCCCTGCAGACAGTTCCCTATTGAGCGTGCTGTCGATCGAGCTTGCCCCATCCTGACAAGCTTGACAGCTGCACCTGCTCCTGCTGCCAACACCAGCGTTGCTGTCGTCCATACTGCTGTTCCAAACAGCAGGAGGTGGGTGCAAGAGGATGGCGTGGGGGTGGGGTTGAAGGGGGAGAATGAGGGCAGGGCCTATGTCGCCAAGGGATGGACAGCCTGTGTTGGGTGGCCGTGAGCATGCGTGCAAAGGGTTGATGTATGAAGTATGGGCACAAGGTATTTGCCTTAAATTTTGGTGTGAGTATTACATGCAGACACACACGACATATTTGTATATGACATGTGTTTGTTGAAATCCTTCACTGAGAAACACATGTGTATATTGAGAAACAAGGTTAGAGGATGTACGTGTTTTGAGAAGAAGGTTTTGAGAAGAAAGAGAATGTACGAATGTGTATATTGAAAAACATGGTTAGAGAATGTACGTGTTTTGAGATGTCGCCCAATGTGGCCAGGTCAAAAGTAAAACAGCCTGCAAGTTTGTACTGCCAGTTACGAGCAGTAACGAGCAAAGCAAGCAGCTTGAAAGCAGTGCTTCAAAATCCCACAACAACGTACAGTGCCTGAGGGCACGTGGGTCAAACTTAACGTGCGTTCGTACCAGTGGAGGCACATTTGATGATGGAGCACTTTGTCTCAATTATACTTTGGCCAGTACGGTCCAGCTTCCTATTTAAAGGCCTTGAGCACAGAAACACGTATACACACACCCGCACTCACGCAACTCACACACATACACATATAGCACACACAAACACACATATGCACATACAGCACACACACAGCTGCACCTGCGAGCGCCATTGCGAGCTCCAGCTCGTCTTTTATAAGCCCCAGAGCACGCTCCACCCCTGGCTGTCCGCCCACAGCTAGTGCGTACAGAAGGGGCCGGCCAAGCAACACGATGTCCGCTCCTAAAGCCAGAGCTTTTAGGATATCGGTGCCCCGGCGCACGCCACCATCCTGTTTGTGTGTTTTTGAGTGTGTGTGTGTTAGTGAGTGTGTGTGTGTATGTGTGTGTGTATGTGTGTGTGTTTGACTGGATGCGCATACATAGGTGTGGGCAAAAGGGTTGATCATAAGTCAGATTGTGCAGCGAAATCCAGCACATGCTTGCAGGTACAACAGCAGACCTAAACCTATGCAGTTGACAGCCAGCGGCGTACACACACCATACATGACACACCACGCACCATACATGACACACCACACACCATACATGACACACCACACACCATACATGACACACCACACACCATGACACACCACGCACCATGACACACCACACACCATGACACACCACATTACACACCAGCTAGCGGCGTACACGCACCATGAACACTGGCACCCGTTTTTTCACAGCGCGGACGATGGAGGGAAGCACCTGTTGCGTCAGCATTAAGACAAGAGGGTTAGGATATTTTTAATAGAGCTTTCTCCTTCTTTCCCTGGCGATTCTTCTATACCCTTCAAATTTGGAGTGCAACGCTGCTCAGTTCCATACAAGCATCCAAACACATACACACACGTGCATAAGCACACACACACACAATCACACACATAGTCACACATACAGGCACGCAAACAAACACACAACCATCAAAACATCACCTCAAGGGCGGATGGTGCGTAGTCCAGCTGTCGGCCACCTGAAACACAACAGACAGCATCAGACATAGACACAGGAGTGTCATCACGTTTGTTGAAAGAGGCGCAAATTTGTGACAAGCGCTCACTTCTCACACAAATGAACTAACCAGCAGGTGTTTGATGGCCGCCTTTATACCTGATGCTGTGATATCAGCTGGATGACATAAATAAAACAACTCATGAGAAATGTGTTCCACACTTTTTCACGATGTGTTCCACACTTTCTTTCTGTGCACTGATGCCAAACAAAATTTAATCAAGTAAAACGCCTTTACCTGCAAATCCCTAAAACACACGCAACAAAACTGTACATGGAAGCTTTTATTTTATAGAGTGCAATCAGTTGTGAATTTGAGTCCTGGATTTGTACGTCAGTGTTTACATTTCATATTATAGTTTCTCGAACAAGCTTCCTCAACATCCAACGGAAGAGTACACCACATAAAATGCACACACATACATACATACACGCATGCATGCATACACCACATGCAATACACACACATACATACACCACATGAAATGCACACACATACATACACGCATGCATACACACACGCACAACACAGCTCAGTAAGGAAGCTACCAGAATGCACACCCCACCACACACCATGGTTTGACACCGATATGCCGTCAACCCCTGCTTGCAACGCAAGCTCCACATCCTCTGCAGCTAGGAGGCCCTGTGGGTCAGATGTGCACGAATGGTATGTGTAGGGTCGGTCAGAAATATGCGTGCATACCGATACCTACAATGTATGTACATGGTTATTATCATTAGTACTGGAAGCGCATGGTCATATGCTTTGTACGTACAGTTTTGGTCAACCCAGGCATGTATGCACTGCAACCAATGTGAGCAGCGTGTGCGCACCTGGCATGATCAGGCACTAATTGTGCACACAATAATCTAAGAGCGCACGCCCAGAAACAGCACATACACAAACTCACACACACACAAACACCTGCTGATGGCCCAAATAAAATGATGTTTAAAGGCGCTCAAAGAAGCATCAAACTTCCTGACAGCAAACACAGGCACGTACAAACGCGCACAAACATACATGTATACACACACAATCACAAGCACAACACACACACACGCATCACGCATGCGCTCACACGCGCTCACACAAGAAGCTGAAGGGGCCACAGCTCTATACTTGATTATCTGGACAGGACATCATGTGCGCAAACACCAACCTTGATGATGATGGGCAGCTTTGTGATCGTCTTCAGCCACGGCACAAAGTCCCATGTCAGCGAGTCATGTACTTCCTGGGGTTAAAATTCGTCGGGAAGATTACGAGGAGCATCAGTGATTTATAGGGTTGGCCAGAACCATATACATACGGTGTACATACGTTATCTTTGGCAGGGATATCACCAAATGTACGGTCATCTATGATGTGTATATACGGTTCTGGCCAACCCTAGTGACTTGTCAGACGTTGCTACACGTACGAAACTGTAAACAGTCTCTCACGGGCGAAAGGGTGCTGTACAGTGCTTTTGGAGGTGACAAGTATAACATTGTTGATCCTGCTGTAGTGTAAAGTGCAATTAATGATAAAAAGAGGAGAGGAAGAGCGGGAATGGTGGAAGCCGCGGGCAAGGCAGCCTAACCTGTGACATTTTGTGGAAAGGCATGCAGTAAGAGTCAAGTCTGCTAGGTGTTGATGGAACTAACGCACCAACAACCAAATTGTACGCGTAGTATTAGAAAGCCAAATAAAATAGGATGGTGGGAACTGACCCTGGATTTTTCCGATTCTCGTTTTGCAAAGCAAGACAGAAAGCGTGCAATATATGCGTTTAATCATTTTTGTTGGTCGTCAATTTTTGGATGTGGAGCTGAATAAGCTCATATTTGCCCTTGTCTGCGTAAAAGAAAAAGCTTACACTTCTTCACCAGCCTTCATTGCAGTATTGTATACGAACGTCTTGTCGTTTTAATGAAGGAGCGTGATGAAGAGCATTGTGGAAACCATTTACGCACTGTAACAATAATCCTTCATCAATCAATTCAATCCAGTTGGAAATCAATCACATTCACCGTCGGTAGCGCCATGCAAGATGAGAGCAAACAGCAAATTTTTTGCGCTGGCATTTTCACCCCCACCATAGGCACTGGTTACAGTGATGCCAACACTATCTATACTGGGGGCGATGGCCCCACGCTCGCCATCACTAGAGCTAAACTTGCAGCTTTGCTAGTAGCGGTACAAAAGGTAATGCTGAAATTGCTACAGACAGTGCCTCGCTCATTCCTCTTTCAGATTAGAATAGATTACTATTGAACCAATGGCTGTACTACACCATTTGCACAGGGAACTACTCAAAGACATGAAAATTTAATCCAATCCTCACCTTCTACCATCACTTTCTACTAGGTTAAATCCCAGTCTGGTATTATTGGCAATAATGAAGGTGCAGACCACCTAGCACACAAAGCAGCAGCCAATCTAAATTCTGACATTTCCCTCCAGCCAGCTACTGATCCCCTCTACGACCTGTTTTGGCTAAGCGTGCCTAACAAATATGGCTCCCATGCAGAAGGGCTACGAGTTTTGGCTGACCTACAGGACAAGCTAAAATATATACACGCCCACTATTACCTTGGTGAAGCTAAAACAGATACATAGCTTTACAAGCTCTGGCAAAAGTTGCATGATACGCCTGAGCACGCAGCACAGTCCGACGACTCTCACACACAGCAACCTCATGCAAAGCCCTTTGCTGAAGCCCAACTCAATAACAAATCCTGGTCCATGCCATATGTGACAGGCGAGTTAAGGAAGAACAGGAACAAGGTCTTAATTATAGGACGGATACAATACACACAGACAAACAGACCAAAAGGTTTAGCCACCGTCAGACATTCCTGTGCACGGCTGCAGTACGGCTGATGCGGCTGAAGGCAGCCGCATTTAGAAGTGGCTGAAATGGCGGCTGGAACTTCCTTGGCGTGACAGGTCCTGTCACCTGTCCCTTGTGCGGAGGATCAGACAGAGACACATGCTTTTTAGATGCAACAACCATACTCTGAAGAGAATGTACATAAAATGACACCACCACGCAGTTAGTTGTTGTGGGGAAGAGATCAGCAAATTGCCTGCTAGGCCCAGCAATCGTTACAACGGATGCTTGCAACATGAAAAGATGTCTGACCTTAACATCAAACCCCCTGATAATGAAAGAAACATTCCTGACTGGGTTTTCCCAACACAACAAAACCTTCCAACTAAACATCAAAGCCGTCCAGATGGCGTGTTAGTGCGTTATGCCCAGGGAAGAGGCGGGTGTTTGGACCCTTAACAGATTCCCCCAAGGGACAGAGGCATACATCTTGTAGAAAGAAAACTGCTCAGACATATACCCGCAACAGACATTAGATAAAGCACACGACCAACATCTACCTCTTATCCAGCGTCTACAAACAAGGAGCCTCCGAGGCATCATCTCTCGAAACAACAACGTCACACTTCATGTTATACTCCTTGGAGTCGGGGGCACAATCTACAATCAGTACACCATAACTCCTTTACTTAGCTTAGGCGTCCCCACGCACAAAGTGCACCAACTAGTTACTAAACTGCACTGCCATGCAATAAACAGCTTAAACAAGATTACAAAAACAAGACACAAAATGCCATGACAAAATGCACCTTAACAACAACAGTGATAATAGGGGAACTGATGGGGGGGTTTCTGGTAGAGCGGCTGGCTTCAGGAGGAATAGGCGCAGATCAGATCGCATTGCTGACAACCCGCCGGATCCTCATTAGTCTCTGTTTTTAATTTCGATTTTTGGTGCGTGGGGCCCTGGCTAGCGTGAGCACTCGTTGAGAGGATTGCTTAATGGACGCTGATGTTTTCCAGCGTAGACTTGCTTTTACTTTCGTTCCAGACAGTTTTCTTGTCAGATCAAATCATCGTTACTGCAAAGTATAATTCTCAGTACATTAACTAATAATAGACTCGCCTTCGGACCAAGAAAGGCCTCCAAGGTGGAAAAACCATCCAGCAGAGGAGTGAACTCTCTGCTAGTGCTGCTACGCATCTTGGCTGGCTGCCACACTTTACTGTCCCTTCCTGGAGCTGGGACCGTTTACTCAGACATTTTTGGTCTTGTTGTGTTAAATATAATAATGGCGAACGACTAGATTCAGAAGACCTTACAAAGTACAGGGTCTTTTAAGGGTCCCTTCTATAGGTACTTCTAAGAATGCTCACATGTTGTCAGTTGAATACCAAAACTATCAAAAATAGAAGATAAAGGTTATCAATAAGACTGGCATCTACAGCTTATTGAATAAGGCAACCAAAACTCTCAACTGTCAGCCAACTAACTGCTCTGACACGCAATTCGTCGCTGCCACTGAATGGGCGTGATAAACTGAAGGGGAACAAATCATAATATAATAGACTTTATGCTTCACTGAAATTGCTCCACCAGCTAAGCTAGCATTCCAAAGAGGCTGCTTAAATGGAACTTATACTATAATACGGTATGGTTACATTTCAAATTATTTAGATCCGCAGCGTGCCCCCCTGCCGCTTCCTCTTTTGATTAGCTAGGTGTGAAGCTTCCGCTCAGATGCCCCCCAAGAGTGTACTAATAAAGCGATGTAACCTTACAAAACCCACTTATTAGCTGCAAAACACTAATTATCTGGAACTGCAGTATGCTCCCCTTCTTGTCAACGGAGTTGAGCCACTGTTGATGAATGTAGTCAAAGATGGTAGTGCTCCGCGTGGAATGTACACTGGAAATTTAGCTACATCTCGTTTCCTGTAATTCAGGTTGAAACTAATCGGCTTAGTTTGGCATCTCACGTTAGCTCGTTTTCAGGATGTGCCTGGATTTTTGACTTTGTCTAGATTTTTAGGCCAGCAAATCGCAATTCGACACCAGGAGGTTAGAAAACCGAGGCTTACAACAATTGTTTACAGAAGTTGCTATTGGCCGGCTGCCCATCACCACACCACCACCAACAAATGAACAAATTGGGAAAAGTGACCTTACAAAGCCTCAGCATCAAAAGCCACAAAGAAGAAACACTCTTACGACTCAGCACAGCAGACTAAGTCCAATCAAACATGACCTGCAGAGGACCTACAAAACAGATTTATATTACACAACATTTAATACAGAGTGAGCTGGAGGAGCAGCACTGATGCCCTCAGAAAGAAGCAGACATGTCACTTTGATTACAAACTCCAGAGCAGTACTAGCAGCAGCGTGCACACAATTGCCTCAGGTCTATAATATATAAAACAGGCAGATCAAACTTATGCAAATCTAGAATACATACTGTCAAAAGCAAACACAGCAGAAGCCCAGCGGAAATGGCATGCGAGCATACAAACAGAACAGGACACAGAGTGACAACATTACGCACTACAGGGGAATGACAATCAAGCAAGCTCCATCAGAAATACAATGTACAGTAAAGCCAGTAGCCATGGCCACCAGACAGAAGAAGAAGTCCTTTGCCCAACGGCCATATTCAAATAAAGCACGTTGAAAAGACGGTGTGGTTGTGTTGAGACATACATTCCCTCGTAAATGCAGCAGAGTACAGTTACACCGCCCTCTGATAACTTTAGGGCATACGCACACACAAACATCATACATTCCACAATGTCGTGGGTTGTAAAAGACAAAGGAATAGTGGTGGTGGTGGTACACAGAGACACGCTTGAGACCCCTTCTCTTTCAGATACATTTATAATTACAGCAATAAGTTTACACACATGTCGCACGACTTGCAACACACGAAGGAAATCCTACGCAGGCTCAGAGCACGGAGTCCTGCTGCTGCCGCCGCCGCTACTTGTTTGACGAGAGAAGAAACCATGGCAACAGCTTGATGTTCAGGCTGAAGCCTGCATGGCATGCTGGTGGTACCTGCGAACAGAATCAGAAACAGGTGCGCGTGTGCGCATTTTAGAGTGTGCTGATACATGTGTGCGTGCATGCACATCCTATGCTATGGCGCGTGAATTGAGAACACTGGAATGGAAGCCGGTCGTCGGTGGACTGCAACTAGGCACGCAATAATGCTTGGGTGCGTTTGTGACTCACACCCACTCATTCCACACTCTTGCATGCATGCATTCCATGCATCCACATGCCATTAAAAAAGTACATGAGACACGTACACCCCCCTCTAGCCCCCCCATGCCCAGCCAATTAAAAACGCACACGTACACACCCACACTCACACACC
>Ga0307974_1002013_pt1 | contig 14296 bp, 12 predicted proteins | sample OrgLakmetagen784_FD_201812 | JGI IMG/M metagenome (GOLD analysis project Ga0307974, IMG submission 201812) | Saline water microbial communities from Organic Lake, Antarctica - #784 | ecosystem: Environmental > Aquatic > Non-marine Saline and Alkaline > Saline | place: Antarctica: Organic Lake... | reverse complement strand
CTTCTTTTTCTGGTGTCTTGTTCAGTCTGGCCTCTTTCTCTTCTTGAAGCTGGCTTTTTTATGCTATAGCTCAACTGCCCTCGCTGGCGGATATAGCTGTGTAACCCTTACCCTTACCCTTACCCTTGCCGTCCAAACAGGTCTATGCATCGAATGCTGAGAACACGTGTTCCGAGGTTTGGTGTACATGTGCACGTATGCGCCAAATGGAAGCGCCTTTCTGATTTGGTTACAGGCTTTTTCCAAGCTTCCGCTCAGATGCCCCCCAGAGGCATAGATATGGTGCTTAACCCTACCTTATGAACACCAGTCATACTTCTTGATTGAAAGCCTTTTTTCTTGCAAACGTTATTACATAGATATTCAGGGTTACAGGCGTTTTCCAAGCTTCCGCTCAGATGCCCCCCAGAGGCATAGATATGGTGCGTAACCCTACCTTATGAACACCAGGCGGATATAGCTGTGTAACCCTTACCCCCCTTATGAACACCAGGCGAGCAGTCAAACTTCTTGATTGAAAGCCTTTTTTCTTGCAAACGTTTTTACATAGACACCCCTTTTCCCCTCGCTTGCTTTTGTATGCTCCACGTGTATGTTGCAACTTCCCCCTCTCTCTTTTTATATTGTCTGCCTCGGCTTGATCTCAGCCTCATAGTAGGGAGTTTGCTTTCTCCCTTTGACCTATGTAACACGCCAAAAGGCAAAAAAGCTTGCTTTCATAGCCAGAGGATTGGCAGGGCCATGCATCTGTTCGGTTATGGGCAGCTCTCACTGCATTACGGTTTTTAGGCAAGCCTTGTTTGGTACGTTTTTATTGGGGTTCCTTGGACTAGCAGAATCTTTTCTTTGATTCTTAAACCCACCAGCCTAGCCTATTGTCAACTCGTTTTTGAACGTCCTCAGCAGAACAATCTCCTTCCTTTATCTAAGCAAGTCTGATTCCTAATCGGCAGAATTCTAGAGTTTTCCCCCACATTCTTTTCACTACTATTGTGCTTATGGATATATTTGTGGCTGGCCGAGACCAGTTGGCAGCCGATGAATTTGGCTGGAAGTCATCCCCTTATGTGACCACAAATATATACCCAAACATTTCTTGTTCAAGAAACTCAGAATTATCAGTTAACAGTACTTTACAGTAACCCATTTCACACTTGTTTGAATTAGGACAGCATAATAATCCGTACATTACTAAGATCATGACCAACAATTTGTGTAAAAATAAGGTGTCATGACATGTTCCCGGTGTTCCTGTCAGCCATGGCGAAGGGGGTAAGCAGCTTCGTATAACTGACACATGTCGAAACAAAAGTACGCATGTAATAATGTCCGCAGCGATAAAAAAGAAAACAGATTCAGTGGCTCGTAAAAAATTGGAGCGCCAAGTAGTGTAGTGAAAGCGTCAAGGGGTGCCGATTAAAATCATGCAGGGAAGAGGCCAGTTGACCCTCATTGGTATCCAAGGCATCCAACGGACATGTGTAAGACAGCAACATTCAACATTTTTAATTACAGACCCTCCTTTTAAGCATGTTAAAGATTTTCCACTCGTTTTTATCTACCTCTCTACAACCCTACGTTTCATATACATATACATGCTCATGATGTATGGTACATACATGCAGCATTGAAATGCAATACCTGTCTTCTGTGCACCCTTTGGTGGGGCTCTGGCTAATGTGCTCCCTTTCAGCTTCCCTCTTTCTTCTCATACCTTGTCATTTTGTGTACACAACGTGTGGCTCATATGTACATGCAACCCAGATAGCCCAGGCACAGAGGTTTGCCCAGTCCCATGAAGTCCAAAGGGTATGCACGTGCCTTTAATGGATTGCCAAACATTGCAGCGAAGTCCTGCAAGTTAATGAAAGATACGGGCAAGAGAGGGAGACCTGCTGAAAGAGAGCAAAGGTTTACGCGGATAGAGAGCAGCGTGATGCAGGCAAAACTCTTAAGCAAGCGCTCGCACTAGCAGGAGCCTACATTACTACTCGTCTCCCCTCCAACATAGATCAAATGTGCGCTAGGAAAAACTTCTGATTAGACAAGGCCTACGTAAACTCAATTTAAATCATTGGCACACCCAACGAATTCGTCAGAGATGTATCATAAGGACTTTAGGGACATTTCATACGTTAAATAAGGCATGACTATGTTGTGAAGTTAAGGATATAATGGTGTATAATATGAACACGCTTTGTGACACATCCTGGATATTTGTGCATCGACCCGCTCTACGCACCACCTCACACAACATAGACCAAAACAAAAACCTGAACACTTTTGCTAACCTCTGTGCATTGATGTCGAATGGGAGCAACGTTCCGGGCCCCGCTCAGGCGAGTGCTGGTTAGACGACCCACATCGACACGCTTCCGAGGGCGCACCCACTGTGCGTGCTGTGAAAGTAAGGGGGCAGCGACAGACTTGTGAGATACAGATACTCCAGGTAGATCTAAAGATCATGTCTTAAGATCAAAGATGCCAAAAATAAGGTGACTACAAACTTGTAAAGGTGCGCACTTGCAAAGGCGCCTCCATTGCACATGCCAATTGCAGAAAAAACAAGGGAGCAGAACAAATATATACTTAGTTGTAGCAACAATCAATAGGACAGGGGTGGATGCCAGAAGGATAAATGGAGACGTGAAGGTACTCCCTGCTCTCAAATAGCTGAGACACAACATTCCCCCTGATGCCTGCTCCAATTGTATGCAAGCAGTGCTTTGCAGACGGAAGCCTGAGACTCAAAGGTTGATGTCTGATGTTCCGTAGAAGAGGTATGTTCCGTAGAAGAGAGACCGTTCCAATGAGCTGCTTTGCTTACTTGCGACGTGTTGAGCTTCGCAGCCATGAGGTAGTTGACAAGAAGGTCATCACAGTTGAATACGCGATCTACATATGCACGACCCTGTACAGAAAAGGTAACATTGACGTTGCTGAGCGTTCGGTTCAAATAGCAATATTTGCAGCTGCTAATTTGAGGGCAGTTAGGTGGCATTCTGGTGGTTCGGCAGGAACAAAAAACGGCATTAGAGCATTTCATATTCAAGTACTGACAGGCTGACCGCATTGAGCAACCGTTTAGTGATGCGTTATTGGAGTGCAGTCAAGGAGCAGTAGTGAAGGGAACCAGATGCAGCATCTGTTATTCGCAGGTATAAAAAATACGGTATTTTGCATCCCCCATCCCCCAACTGGAGAGGAGGAGGAGGACACATGAGTAGAGCACATGTATGCATGTAAGCGAAGTTGTTGTTGGGAAAAAGGACGAGCAAGCGCCCTTTGCATTGGTGTAATTCTGAAATGAGAAATGAGTAGTTTCAGGCAAACGATTTAAGGCAGAAACCTGTTTTGGTGAAGCACCTGCTCAGACAGACAGTGAACCACCTGGACCAGAAAGTAAAACTACAACATCGTCTCTTTTTCTCCTGTAAAGTACCGTATCATCTACAGCAACCTGCCACTCACAGCCGAGTTCATGAGAGCGCTGTACGCCGGGAAAACCAGGTGGCTGTCCATGAAGCTGGCACCCGCTAGCACGATGTTGTAATGTCCACGGCTGTAGGTGTGCATCTCGCACTGTAATGCAGACATTACAGAAACAAGGTTGTACGATGGACTTTGAATTGAGCAGCCGCCAGCACCAAGTTCCAGTGTCCGTGACTCTAGGTGAGCATCTGACACTGCGATGGAGGTGCATCGACAGCTCCCTCCTTTGCATTCCGTGGTACTCTGAGACGGTAGGGCACTTTTTCCTTGTAGCAGGAGAAGCACAAGGATTGATGAAAGCATGAGCGCAAGATGTAAAGTTTATATCAAAGCTGAATAAGATGATGGTTAATAAATGATGTGGGGAGTGTGACTGCCTCATGGTCCCAGTCATGCTGACTGTTAACTATTCTGATCATGTGCGTTCTCACCCAATTCATTGGTGGTGCAAGGGTGGTGGTGCAAGCTCTGTTTGCCAGCAATTCGTCATGACTCTTATCTAACTAAAAAATCATAAACGCTTTCTTTGATTTCATAGGGGGATGTATGGACCAAAAACATTAGAAAGGTAAGCCAAAAAGGAAAGTGTGATTACAACTAAACGCCAAACGCGCGTGAAGGAGTGCATGCAACCAGATTGCTCTTCTTATTTTGTTCCTTCACCACTTACATGCGTGCAGTGGTAATTTGGCACTTCTCCTTCCAGCAGGCGAGCGTAAAAACCAGTGATTCGCTCTGGGTGCTGTCTCCACTTAGAGAAGCCAAATTCTGGGGGGGTAGAAAAGCAGGAAGACAGTGTGCAACAGAAGGGTTGCGGCTGCTGAAATTGATGTAATCAGGGTGCTGCCTTCAGAAAAGGTTACCAAAAATAATTGCAGTATCTAAAGAGGAACACTTGTATTTACTTAAGTATGTACAGCCAGTGTCTTGAATATTTGGCAGCTTGTTGTTCATTTTCATACAGTGTTATATCAATGTTAGCAGCCAGTGTTATATTTATTGGAAGCAGGTTTGTCGTGATGTCCTGATGGGTTGCTGCGGCTCAAAGGCTACTGCAGGCGTATGTGTGTGTGTGCGTGTATGTGTGTATGCGTGTATGCGCGTATGTGTGTTTGCGTGTGTTTGCGTGTGTGTGTGTGTCCCGAGCTTGTTAACGAGCTGCACTTGCATCACAATAAAATGATCCTCCCTGCATACAAACACTAGTGGCCGCCAATATAGCAAGGCACCTTGCTTTGCAAAAAGCGCCAGAATCCAGGGTAGACAGATGCATCACGGGAATTGTTTTGGCCATCAAAAAGGAGAAATGCATTTCAATGCTACCTGCACACCGCATCATCTGTAGCTGCAGCATTTAGGCAATGTAAACTACTCAAATATATGGTTGCCAATGCTAACTGAAGGAACAGAAGTCTGCATGTTTTCACGTGACACATATTGTCATGAGTTCAAAATACACTTTTTGCAATCACGGCAAATAGCAGAATTTAAGACAGCAATAGACGCCTCACACCAAAGGTCAGGCCCACCATTCCCAGCCAAATTTCGTCCTAAACCTCATCGTTCTTCGACTCAATGGGCCAGGGTAGTAAAAAAGAACACATTTAACAAAAAAGGGTATGGGGTCTGCTGTGTGCGTCGGGGGCTGGATTTGTGCCATTTCCCTGCCAAAAGGTGGTTGTACCCATACATGGGTACAGAAATGTGACTCCAAATCCAATTTTCACCATTTTTCCACCATTTTTTTGTTCCCAGACACGTTTTGCGTAAAACCATACCCATTACAGCAAAAAAATGGGGGGGTGGAAATTGCCCCCAAAGGATTTAGGGCGTGGGCCTGTTTGCTGGGCAAACATGGTGCATTTCTGGAAACCCCAGAAACACGCTTTCTGGCCACCACCTGGGTGTCGGGAGTCCTTCAGTATGCTCCCAGGGCATGTCCTGTTAAGTAACATGGTCTGGAATGCTGGAGATGGGCCGTGGTGGGCAGCGATAACTGAGATTTCCGAAATATACCAGGCTCTGGTCAGTCCATCTCCGAGTACACTGTGTTTCGACAGCTCCAAAAAAAGGCCAGCAAACTTATATTTTAATGGCCGGACATTATTAATATGTTTTATAATGTTCAGCAAAACAGACGCGACCCCAAACGGTATAGATGTTGGTGCCTGATTGCAAATCGCACTTTCCCCTGCCAAAAGGGGGTTCAAAACCAGACCATCACCCCAGACCCCCGGACCTTCACCAAAATGTCCCCAATATTATTGCAAATACCCCTGGTAAGTTGATGGCACCGGGGAGGAGCTTTTGGAAATCCATTTTTTGGCAGGGATTTCCACCCTGCCCACCTGGACACTCAATTGCACAAACTGAGTGTGCAGGGGTGCTTAGATATGTCAAACTAAGGTCCTGACTACTTACAGGGTGAAAAGCGTGCAGGTTAGTTTTATAAAACAGAAATGGTGGGCCTGACCAAAGGTATTTCATCGCACTACAATTAAACCTAATAGAGATATTAAAGGATACAGAGATTTGTTACCTTGATCTGCACAATACGGCAGGGAGTCAGGCAAGCAGCGAGCTCAAAACAAACAGAATGCTATCAGAAAATGTACAGCAGTGAATGCCCTTCACCTATGTCTGCGCACGACATCAGGATGTCGTCATCCAGCATGAACACGCCCCTGTGCTTCAGATCCGGGTCCACTTTGAAGCGGTTGTTCATGGAATTTTCAGGCTCCACACGCACACGCACAGGCACACGACTGTTGAGCACGTGGGTGTCTGGGGGAGGACCTCTGTTCCACACCACTACGATCTCGCCTACACTTGCACACTGGCTGTAGTGCTTCACGAAGGCCTGAGAGCGGATTGGATATGTGGAGGCACCAGGATTTTACACAAATTAAAGCTGACTGTAATGCCTCACACAGGCCTGAAAGCGAACTAGGGTTTATACAGTATCATGGGCAAACGTGTAATGAAACTTGGCTTCAGTGCTTTTCAAAGCCTGAGAGCGAGCCGCAAGTTAAGATTTAATCTACATGTGAGGGGGTGGTTACATTGCTGATAAGATTAGTGCTCTGAAGCCTAGTGGTCCGTGTTCAGGCCAGACCCGTCCAACAACACAAGCAATCCCATGCTTGGATGTTATTAATGCTTATGAGTCTTATGTGATTTTCTACATTTCAAAGCCTGACAGCGGATGGGGGTGCGGAAGAAATAAGGGTGCCTACATTTACATTATGTGATGAAGGTCAACAAAACCAAGAAAATCACTCCATCTATCATAAACAAGCATATACAGACATACGCATGCTCATGCAAGCACATACTAATGCTCATACTGCAGACTCATCTGAAGCGGCAGCATTTGGGCCTCATAAGCATGCAACTGGCACCAAGGTAAAATTGCACCAACTAAATAAGCAAAATGGACACGTGGCACGTGCCCACGCATTTGAGCCTGACACACACACACACACACACACACACACACGCACACACATACCTGTAGTGGCAGTGATCTGGCCTCAAAAGACATGACCAGCAGTGAGAACTTGGAGAAGTGACCATCTACAGGAAGAGGGCCTGGCTCCCCACCAAACGTCTTGATGTACCACATGATCAGCACCATGACCTGCCGAGCACACGTGCAAGGGTTGGAGCGTGCACATGTCATCTCAAAGGTGTACCACATGATCAGCATCATGACCTGCCGAGCACACGTGCAAGGGTTGGAGCATGATAAGGGTTGGACCATGATCACCATCATGACCTGGAGCATGATAAGGGTTGGACCATGATCACCACCATGACCTGCTGAGCACACGTGCAAGGGTTGGAGCATGCACATGTGATCTCAAAGGTCAACTACGACATAAATAGATAATTACAGGATAACCAATGCTGAGACGAGTTGGCATGAAGCGGGATATGAAAAGTCTTGAGCTGGTTGACCTGGCAGCTTCTGAGCTAGCAGCGTATCAGTTCAAGGAAATTCCTCCTTCAGCGATGGGCTCTTGTTTCCTACATTTCTTTGTTACTCAATAGGTGGCTCATGTGCACGTGCTTGATCTCAAAGGAAATGGCTAACAAGCGTGGAAACTGTAACACACATGCTCACCCACACATCTAGCTCAGAAACTTTGTGCGTGCACCTCAAACTAGCAACAATAAGAAAATTGAACTGCAGAGCAGAGTAATAAGGAGGCACTTAGACATGTCTGCACAGCCTCAACGCAGCATAAGCACTCACTGGCACACAGGGAACGCCGATACAAGCACTTTGATCTTATGGAGAAAGGCAAAGGACGCAGAGCAGCGAGAGCGCACTTAAGCAGGGCAGCACTGTGGCAGTAAGTCTAAGCAACGGCGACAGAAATAAATCACACATACACAAACACATCAGTGCGTACCTCCATCTTGAAAAAAAACCACAAGATGAAAAGTAGCAAGAGAGCACCCAGGCACGTCAGCACAGTTACGGTGAACCAACGCCACAGGGAGACACCAAACAGATGCTGCTTGCCCAGGATGCCAGGTTTTGCAGGAGGAGCCTCCGCGTTAGCTGCTGCTGCTTGAGGCTTCCTGCGCCAGTCGTGCCAGTCCGCGGTAGCAAATTTCCTTCCTTTTGTGGCATGTTGGAAGGCAAAGTGTTGTGAGTTATTCTAGCTGCTGTCTTGTCTGGTCAATTGACTTTGTGTGCTGACTTTGTGTGCTGCAGTTTAAATCTGCGTCTTTTCATATCTGTCTATCGTATGTTGTGCTTGTTTTTCCTGAAACTCAGCCTTCCTGCCTGCTGAGCCTTTCTGTCCAATGATGAGTGGTACTACGGAGCAACTACAAAGCAATTACGAAGCAAGAGGTTGGTTCCATAGCTCTACATGCCGGCTGTAAATTTTTCTAGAGCCTTGTCAGCTTGTGTAGAACATGGTACTTTTGAAAGTAAGCACCGGAGGCATGCTTGACAGTAAAGTTGTACATTGTTTTGGTAGTTACCAGTTACCAGTCTGTTTTCTTATACCAACAAATAGAGTCGGAAATGCTTAACGATGTGGCGCCCTGAGCCTAATAAACTTATCAGGTAATGAAGGCATAAGATCGAGTGAACCTCGTGCATAGGCATAGGCCATCAGGTGCGTAATCTCAGGTCATGTAATTAAAAAACATTTGCTCTTGCTGCTTTTACTTCTCCACTTTCCTCCTGCAGGTTTCACAACTGTGTGCCGCATACACACACGCACGCATGCGCACATACGCACACACACAAACACAACGCACACACCTTGCGCAAGGGAGTTGCATGCATCCCTCACAGTGCGTGGCAGACGCAGCTTTCTGGACTGGTCTCTTGCGTCATCCCGTTCAGAAGAAGGGGGGCTGCCAGCCCCCCCTGCCCCTTGACTGAGAGCTGACCAGGACCTGTGGCTTTTCCCTGGGTACCGCCTGAATCCAGAGTGAGGGCAGAAGCCAAAAGGTAGCATGTGTGTGTGAGGTTTGAATAGGATACAAAGAGGAGGGCACAAATACACACGTACGCACACACACAGGAGGAGCAGTTTTGTAGCAGGAAAGCACTCCTTACTGCAAGGTGCTGGGCATATTGCAGCTCTCTTCCTGGTCAGCCCTAGGGTTCTTCTTTGGACTTGAGCTCGCCAAAATTTTGGGGGCAGTGAAGATCGACCACCAGCCAAAGAGCCAAACAGCCTGGCTGAGGGTTGACTCCAATTATGTATTTCATTATGCTTCTTGGTAGTTGTAGAGGAGCAGATAAATTGGCGAGTCTAAGGTGAAAGCTGTGCCACACGTGAATGCATCCACTCAGGGTGTGCGCTGTGGCAAACTGTACCAGATTAAGCAGTTATGCCACACTTATAAATAAGTGCAAACTCGTTGGAAGAAGCCTTGAAGCTAAGTCCACTCATTGGCGAATCACACAACCAAATATCACATGCTGGAGCACTTAGTTAAATGCCCCTGAATCTTGCATTTGCACCGTAGCCAACACTTTTCACCTGACACACAATACATAACAGTTTACAAAACAAGCACAGATAAAGGAGTGTCAACGCATGTGCACACGTTTTGAGAAGGCGCATGCCTTTAGACAAGATTTAAATATGTCAGCTGCAATCAGGAGTATTGTGGGTGGAATATGGAATATGCCACCCAGCGCATGGGGAACTTACACAACAATGGTCATTACCAACTTCACTGCACATGCAAAGCACCAAGCACACTCAGGACGCTGCAAGGCAAGGAATCAAAGGAGCGATGCACATCAAAGCAGGCAGCACACCTGCAGCTGCAGCTATTAGTGCAGAAGGGCTGCTTGTAATTAGTGTCTAGTTCGGTTCCTAAAATTGAGGAACGGGCAAAGAAAGACAACAGCTTGAGACTGAGGGTATTAACCTGTTTGAACCTCTTGTTTGGTTGTAGCAGCGCGTTGTAAAAGGCATACTCGAGATGTAAGATTAGGAACTGTATCGTTACATCGGTTCCTAATAATAGAGAGGGCTGGGAAGAGGGGGACAATAGCTTATCGTTGTAAGTTCCAACATGCTACTGCCGCGTCAATATCCAGACGCAGCACAGACCCTAGACACTGGCGCACCTGTGCAAGAACTGTGGCATACAAAAGGCCAGAGGGCTGCTTCTGGGTACGGTATGGGAGAGGGATGACAGCAGGGGGATGTAAGCAGCCTTCCAACTGCCACACAGAAAAGCATAGAAGGAGGCACAGCCAAGGAAGATGGCAAGGGGCAGCAGCACTGCCAGTCGGTGTAGCCACCTGAGTGTGCATGTGTGTGTGTGTGTGCTTGCGCTTGTGTGTATGTACTCACAGTATGAGTTTGTAGAGGAGCGTGTCACGCTTAGAGCTGGAATGACCATCCTTTAGCCCAGACTCACTTTTGTAAACAAACGCACATTTTAGTAAAAGTGCTACTGCGTAAACCAGCAATGTATGTAAGTAGGTTTGGCAAGAACCGTATATATTCACCGTATATGACCATAGGTTTGGCGAATTCCCTGCTATATATATGGCTCTGGCCAACCCTATATTTAAGGTACATACACAGTGCGTGCAGGCTGCTGGTATGCCGTTTAGCAACAGTGTCCGTGAATCACACAATGCATTCTGACAACCTGTCATGGATCGCTACACTCATTTGCATGCTTGATCAACTGGTGACCCTCTACGCCTGATGCGACAATCACAGCCACTCTCACCCGAAGGTGAGGTAGTCTGACACGTAACGGTCACCATCCATGGCCGCTAGCCATGTGCCATCAGGCATCTGGTGTGCGTCCAGATGGTGATGGCGTACGCCGTTCCATGCAGCCTCCTTCTGGTGGCCCGCGGGTGAGAAGCCCATGTGCACCTGAAGAATGCAAGGGAACAAGGATTACCCATGTGCACCTGAAGAATGCAAGGGGACAAGGATTACATAAAACACCAAATGATCACGGAAACTCTGAACTGGTAAGCGTACATGAGAGGGAACAAAGGCCAGTGAACAGGGGTGCACTTAAAACAAGGGGAGTAGCAAACCACGTCTTACTGCAGACAGACTCAGCAGCGGTCATTTTCATTCGGATTGGCCTCAACGAAGCAAGTGCAGGGATCTGCAGGCTCGATCTGCTGCATGACATGAACCACAAGTGCGTTACCTGCTTGACACCAATGAGCAAAAAGAATCGGAAGCCTTATTATTGTGCTTGCAATTAACCGTCGGCGCTTGCATTAATTGTGCCAGATTACAGTGACATGGTCCATCCCACGTACATGCATACTGTTACAGTGACATGGTCCATCCCACGTACATGCATACTGTTACAGTGACATGGTCCATCCCACGTACATGCATACTGTTACAGTGACTTGGTCCATCCCACGTACATGCATACTGTTACAGTGACATGGTCCATCCCACGTGCTTGCATTCTGGGTCCATCCCACGTACATGCATTCTGTTACAGTGACATGGTCCATCCCACGTACATGCATGCTGTTACGCTAATGCCTTTCAGTCCTCCGTACTCCGTACCATATCCCCAGTTCAACAGCATTTGCGCTAAGTTGCTTCGGGGATCGACTTCATTGCTGCCTTCCAGGTCTTAAGCAATTTCCTTGCTGTCCATCAAACTTATGCCTACCTCAATCTCTTCGTAGTGGGTAGCGTTGAGTGTGGTGACGTGGAACATGCGTAACTGCGAAAAAGGACCAGGTGAGGACTAAAACGAGGAAAATTTGAGATGTAATGAATGAGATGTAATGAATGAGGCAATATTGTGAAGTGCGATGACTGAGATGAGGAGAATGCAATGATGAGGAATGAGCAAGGTGACAAACGCGTGTGACTTTTGTACTTGGCCTTGCCTGGAAGAATGAGCGCGACGAGAAGACGGCATGCAGGAGTCTCAGATGTACCTTGAATTGTTGCAAAATTTGCACGCGCGCAAGCACACACACACACCATTGCATACAGCTGCTGTATAGCTATGGCTCTGGCCCACACTAGTTACGATGCATAATGCATAATAGATGCAAGTGTTGTACACTGTGCATCAGGCATGGGTATCTTACGTCTTACCCCTTGTTACAGCATGTGCTGAATAATTACTACGTTGACAAGTTAAAACCAAATTGGCCATTCCCTGTGACAAACTTTCACTTCTTTGACCGCCAAAAAACAAAACAGACCGAATTATAATGTAAGGACAGGCTGAAACCAGTTGCATTCGTATTTCTAGTATTGATTAAACATAGCTTATACATCAAGTCATCACGCCCACCTTCTGGCCGTACGTGTGAGCGCAGTCTTGTCCAAATCGAAGCAGCTTGCCATTGTGGATGATAGGGGGCCCCCCCATGCGCGAGCCTTGCAGCCAAGACCTAACAGGACTAAGAGGGTGAAGCTGCCACTTGCCCTTCAAATCAGTTGAGGACCTGTCAACAAGTGTGACACGTGGTATGACAGCTTTTTAAAAGGTCGCACATTAATTTCAATTTAATCAAAGAGGGGATACTTTTGAGCCTTTGTTACCAGAGCCAGCGAAACGTCTGTGAACCATTTTCTCAAGGCAAAAAGAAGTCAGTGGCACATTGCCCCTCAAGCGGCGCTATGAGAATTTCGCAAGCAGTAAGAAGCATCAGCTGTTTTGTATTGCAGAGCTTAACAGGTGCAAGTACGAAGTCTCTCATAGCGTCCTCCTTAATGCAGAAGACCCATGAGTGAATTATTCCAGTCTCCAATTTAATCCACATACTTGTGCTATTTGTGGTACATTTAAGTGGAGGTTCCCCTGCCGTTCCATTTAACAAACATAATTTTTCTCGCAAGAATTGCTGAAGGACGATTAAGGCCAGGCTGCATCTCCAATCCGATTTTAAGCAGGGGATTGCTGTTAGTCAGTGCTACCTGGACAAAATGTGGCAAGCGTGCAAGCATACCCAAACCCACAAGTTATTCTGTAGGGCAATGCACCCATAGCAAATGACTGTAGCCTCTTGTACCACAATGATGGCATGATTGCATCACTACTGCTGCAAAAATCCTTCAAAATGCTATAATCATAAAGCTGTGCACGCACCATATTTCCAGCTCCCTGCAGTTTTTGCTGCTCCTGCAAGCATAGCAGTAGGGCAGCGGGTTTTGATGAGGGAGGACTGTGAGGTTATGAAACCAAAAAGTGTGATGTGTTTAACATGGGAGCCACAATGGACTCACAACGGCGTGGGATGAGATGCCATAGGGAGGAATGCAAGCGCTCAGACCTGCTCAAGCAATCAATTGAGATCCATATCAGGTTGCCAAGTTCAGGAGAACGCCAAAAAGCCGATTGCTGTGGAGCTGTTCCAGCCTCCCCCTGGATATCTGTCCAGCAAACACGTCAGGTCATGCGCAAAAGCTGACGAGAGGCTCAATATAGAGGTGCGTGAGGACACATCACCCGGGCTTTACTTACTTTTGATTGCGATTTGAGGCAAAGATGAACCACCTGCCGTCCCCCCCAGGGCGTGGTGGCAACACTGTGTGCATGTGTGATTGAGTGTGTTTTGTGTGTTTGAAATGTGTGTGTGTGTGTTTGTGTGCAGGTGGGTGTTGCAGTCCATTACCTGAGGCATCTATGAGGGGCTGGTCGATGAGCACTCTGTCAACTTTCCAGCCTTGAGGGAAATCAGCTGCACGATATAGGCGCAGCGATCTGCTTGTGCTGCCCTCTGGCAGCATGTACATCTGCATATGTGGTTTGTTTGTGTGTGTGCTTGTGTGCGTGCGTGTGTATGTATGCAAAGAATGCACATGGCTTAGTATGCAATCACCTACTGAAGTGTGTGTTTGTGCAATCTGGAGTCATTTTGCGAGCTCAACACAAAAAATTCCCAAAGTACAAGACTCCAATGCAAATACAGAGGGGTGAAAGCATATTTCTTGTGACTGCCTGGTCAAACCATTGTATGATCTGGTAGGCAGGCCAGAGGCTTGCACTCTATTTTTGATACCTCATTGTTCTTACACAAATATTTCTTGTAGCCTAGAGGATGAATCTCACACCCCACTGTTTCTATCATTGTTAAATTGAATGAGTCAAGCTGCACGCACTTGGCCTGAGTGATTAAACACTTGCGGGTAAGACAGATGCCAGGGCTCCTCCAGCACAACTCCCACGTGCTGAAAAGTGAGACCGCCGTCCTTGCTCACGGCTGCACCTATCACGCCCTGTCAGTGTATTGTTTTGTGATATTGATGTGTATGCTTGTGTGCGTTCGTGCATGTGTTGTGCGTGTGTGCATGTG
>Ga0307974_1002012_pt1 | contig 14301 bp, 18 predicted proteins | sample OrgLakmetagen784_FD_201812 | JGI IMG/M metagenome (GOLD analysis project Ga0307974, IMG submission 201812) | Saline water microbial communities from Organic Lake, Antarctica - #784 | ecosystem: Environmental > Aquatic > Non-marine Saline and Alkaline > Saline | place: Antarctica: Organic Lake... | reverse complement strand
ATGCTCAGATATTCCGGCACTTCTTTAAAGCGCAGCAGCAAAGACGCGCCAAGCAAAAGGGCGTTTGTATCACTTGAGATCCACCGGCTATAAATCGTATTGTCGCGCACTTCACCGCCCGTTGCGTCGTCTAACTCATATTCGCCTTCAATGCGGATTGTGCGATTGCGATAATTTACAAAGTCTTCTAGCCCCTGCGTCGGATCACGCTGGTCATAGAACACCGTCACGCGCGACATGCGGTCATCAGGCTCCCGCTTCTTGCCGTATGTATCCATGATAATGTTTAGATCATCAGTAATCGCCAGTGGCGTTTCATTAGGTGGACGGACTGCAAGCAATGGGATCTTTTGCGTGCGCTCGTCCCACCAGAAATTAAATAGCCCATCGCGCGATAGCTCGCCAAGCAATTCCTCGACTTCTACAGGCTCCGCCACAGTGGTGCGCGACCGTAGGGTATTGAGGTACTTCTCGCCTTCAACGGTCCATTGGGCTGTATCACGAAAGCCCGCCGGAATAGGCGTGTGATTGTCCATTAGGTCTGCCGCAACTTCCCACTGCCTGACGTTTTGATAACGCCCAACGCGCTGCCCGCCCTCGTCAAGGTTCTGGCTAGATGCCGTGGTGCCTAGCGTGCCTCGCACGACGCCTGTAAGGGCGAACTCAGGCGACGTGCCTGTCCATCCTGTATAGGATATGATTTCGCTGCCGTACCGAACGTAGCGAAGAGATCCAGTGTTGCCAAAGTTATCCGATAAATCAGCCTCAAGGCACACAACATCAATTGTCGTTTGGAATGAGCTAATGCCTGCTAGGTTGCCAATCTTAATGTTTGTCGGGCGCGGGAAGAGCGCCTTGTTAGTCAGGCGCAGCGGATCAACGCCTTTGATTGTGACATTGCCGCGCCCGTCTGGCCCGTCAACCGTTTCGAGCAAATACAGCCGCACCTGCATATCGGCCAGCGCTTGCCCCTTGTATCCTTCGTATACGCGAATGCGCATGTTAGGATAGAACGGATTGCGCGCGGCCCATTTAGCCCAAAAGCTACTGTTAGAAATAGTGCCACGGTCAGGGGTGTAAAAATCGCCCACGCTATCATCGAAAGCAAAGTCGCTAAGAGTAATGCTAACCGACGCAAGTAGTCCAAACGGGCTTTCGCCCTTGCGCGTAGACCCAAGATTGAGCTTGCTGCTGTTTTCCGACACGCTGCCAAGGGTGGCAAAGGCATTCGTGCCTATCTCGTCGTCGTTGTCAAACGTCTCATACAGCCATCCAGTGTTGTCAGCGGGCCGCGAGAAGCGCCACCGAATAAAGCCAGCAGGATTGTAATTGTCCCGGTCGAGGCACGTCCAGTATGTCTGGTAGCACTTTGGCGTACCGCTGGCGGTGCATGGCGATGAACCAAAGCGATTGACGCAGCGCGGCTGCTCAATTTCTACGATCTGTATCGTTTCGCGGCCATATGTTGTTGCGTCGGTCACAGCTTGCGATACCCCTGGCATGATAGGGAGACGGCCCCGCTAATGCTCCGCTTAGGTATGGTGCGGCTCATCGTTGCCGTAGCGGTCAACCATGCGTAGGCAAGCTCGTCAGGATAGTCTGCGGATCTGTGCGCAAGGAAGAAAGTTGCCACTTCGCCGTTAGCGTGCGCCTTAAACGCCTTGAATTCGTTCTGGCGCCAGCTTTCCGGCAAATGCTCAACCTCTATGCCAAAGGTTAGGCCGTCGCTTGTCTTGGTGCGGCCTAACCAGTTGCCTGTATCAGATGAGTTGTTCGTAAAGCCAATGTCGTCACCCTCCGTAATAGGCTGGCCGGTCCACTGCGCAGGCTGGGGCCATTCAGTCACCATGCCAGACGCAATAACCGCAACTGTCGGCGCCGCATCGCCTGCAGTAATATTCACGCGCACGGCGTCAACAGATACGGGCGCAAAGAAAAACACCACCGGGTCATTATCAGCAGGCGATACAGTGCATCCAGCAACGTCAGCGAACCCTGTGCCAGTATCAATCTGCAAGGTTAGCGTGCTGTTGAGTGTGCCGAAGTCATGCCCGGCGATGCCTAGATAGCTAATCTCCGTTGCCGTCGCCGGTGTTAGCGTCCATGACCCAGTGGCCGCTGTAGGCCGCCATGCGCTGTCTGTGCGCGGGTTATGCGCATTAGCCGCCGCGAACCCGCTGGCGCCCGTTGTGGCCGTAGGCGTGCCGCTCAGGCGGCGCCAGCCTATGCGCAGGTGATTGAGGTTATACTCAGTCCCGACAAAGCCGGTTTGTATGATTACAGTCATCCGCGCCTCACAATAATGTTTTCTTGCAGGCGCCCGCCTCGGTCTGCGAACTCATTAAGCATATCTGCCACCGTGTCGCCCGAGAATACGTTGCCGACTAGTGTAATGGTAGTGTTCTGACGTGGTGGCGCAGCCGCAGCCCCGCCAGCCGCTGCCCCGCCGCCACCGCCGCTTGACGCTCCGCCAGAACCGCCCCCGATCTGTTGAGAGGATATGCTTGAGATTAAAGCGCCGGTTTTCACAAGAGATGCCGCTTGAAACGCAGCCGCAACCGGGGGGCCGCCAACCAACATTCCTTTTTCAAACGCGGCAGTAGCCGCACTGAAGCCATTAACTATAGCCCCGGCTAACGCAGCGGCCTTGCCAATAGCAAACAGTTTTTTGTTTTCAGACTGCATGAGAGTAGAAATATCGCCAAACATTCCCGCATAAGCGTCCAACTTTGCCTTTTGCTCTGCCTTGTCAAGATTAGCCATTGCCTCAGCATGTTCCTGAGCCGACCGCAGGGATAGATCCTGAAACTCCTCTTGCGTAATGATGCGCTGCGCAAAAGCCTCCTGCAGCATTTCAAGCTGCTCTTGCCGCGCAATCATGATCGTTTCGGTTTCGGTCGCAAGCGCTTCTTTGAGGCTTTCAATGTCACCGATTAACGGGTTGACCGCTGACGACCCGGCGACGCCTGTGCTGGAAGTGCTGCCAGAGCTAGGGACAGTATTATTTATAGGGAGAGTGGACGCGCCTCTGCTCGCACCAGGACCGCCCGGTTGTTGCCCAGGCCCATTAGCCCCGCCAATAAAACCGCCAGTAGCGGCAGATTCTGCCGAAAGTTTCAAAATCTCGCGGGCACGATCAACGCTAATTCCAAACTGACCAGCAAGTTTAGCCGCCGCCTCCGCCGCCGCATCAACACCGCTGGCGATATCAATACCCGCAAGATCAAGCGCCTTAACGCCTGCCTCGCCAATCTTAAGCGCTAATTTATCCGCCTCAATCGCAGCAGTTCTTTGTTCTTCACCGGCTGCCTTAATTGCATCTTCGGCTATCTTAAGTACAGTTGCCAATCGCGCGGCGGAATCTGTTAGGTTATTCGACTCAGCAACGTTGTCTTTATATGCGCCAAGCTCAGTTTCTAGCAGGCCCAAGTGTGTTTTCTGTAGAGTTATCTGTTTTTCCAACTGAGCCGCTTGGACGTTACCCGCGCGAGCTTGGTCCTCAGTTAGAATGCGAATGTTGTTTCGAACTATCTCTATAGCGTCAAGTAAGACAAGCTCTTCGGGCGATACGCCAATGCGAAGCGCGCGAAGCTCTTCATTTAGCTCGGCGCTGGTGCTTCTAACTTCCTCTAAACGAGTCGCTAGAGATCCGGCTGCCTCTTCAGCTTCATCCGCTGACATTGCCCATTGGATAAGAGCCGCGCCGCCTGCAATAATACCAAGCGTCGCTAAGGAAAGCGGGTTAATCATTTGAACGAACGCTGCGCCTAAGCCTTTAATCGCATTGCGCCCACCGCCCATCTGGGCAAAGACTTGGTTGACTTGCGTACCCTGCTGCATAGCAAGCATCAAAGGGTTTTGACCAGCAGCAAGCATTACGCCAATGTCGTTGATCTGCGCGCCCAAGTTGGCGGTATGGCCGCCCGCGCTGTTCATTGACCCGCCAAATTTCTTTGCCGAACCTGCCGCCCCTACCTGCGCGCGCGAGAAAGCAACAGTGGCACCGGAATACTTGACTGCCGCCGCCGTTGCCGTCTTATAATTGGCCTCTGCCTGCTTGACCGCAGCCGCCGCGCCTGTTTGTGTGGTGAGGTTGGCTTTTAGAGCGGCATCAACGCGCGATAGCTCTTTCTGGTAGTTAGACGTCGCCGCATCAAGTGCAGTGATGGATTTACCGAGCCGACTTAATCCGGCTTCAGCCGCTTTCGGGTCCGCTGTGATTTCGATCTCTAGCGAAGGCAGCATTTTTACGGTCCATCATCTTGCGAAGCCTGCGCACGTCGGCCCCAGTTAGCGCGTCATTCGGTTCGGCCTTCTGTAGCTCCACCTCCATTAGATACCAAAAATGCCGTGGCCTCATTTGCCAGAAGTCAGCGGGTTGAACGCTAAAGCTAAAGACTGCCTTTTGAAACGCCCACTTTACGAAGCGGACGTTTTTGCGTTTTTTGGCTGCTTATCCTCGGCGCTGGATGCAGGAGCGTCACCCATGATAATCTGGATCAGCGTAAGGAGGGCAGTCTTGGCGAGAACTAGCTTTTCGTTTTTGTCTGCTGTTTGAAGAGCCGACTTGAACTCATCGTGTATCTCTTTGTCGGATACAGACGCGCCAGCCTCACGCAGCAACGCACCATAAGCACGGGCAATCTTTACAAACTTCATTTTGCCCATGCCTTGCAGCATTTCCACCGTGTCGCCAAGCGTCATAATATCCTCGACTGCATCGCAGGCAAGGAACGCTTCATTCTCGTTTAGGGTGTATTCCTCACCCCGCCATTTGAGCGTGATTACTTGCCCCATTAAGCAGCCGCCGTGTAAACCCATGCGCCGCTGGACTGCAGGCTAACTTCATACGTGTTTTCACCATCATGCGCGCCGGTAAACGTTGCCGATGCAAGGTAAACATTGCCAGAGATGTTAGCGCCGTCTGCAAAATCAATGGTCACATCTGTTAGAAGCAAGCCGCCAGCATGTGCTAGTGCAAGGTCTTGAATCACTGCGTCCAACAGCACGCCCGAAGCCGTAAGGTCAAACGAGCGAACGCCTGCAAATGTTCCCATTGTGCGGAAACCGCTATCAGTCTTGCTTGTAATATCAACAGGCGAACCGTCAAGGCTCAGGCCTGTCTCGCGCATTCCAGCAATAACTGTTGCGCCCTTGCTGATCGTAAAGTCTCTGCCGGATGTTGCGGCCATTGTTCAAACTCCCGTGAACTATTTGCAAAGTTATAACACATGCCTGCAAAGTTGCAAAGCCTAGCTATATGTCGAAATACGTCACGCGGAATGTAAGAACCGTGTGCGTAGTCTTTCCGTCTGGATCTGCGAACTCTGTGCTGCTGTCAAACCGGCAATCAATGATGTTGGCGCCGGTTACTGATAGGTCATCGTACTTTTGCAACGCCGTATAAACGCTGTCTGCAATCGCGCGCCAGGTTAGCGCCGAAGTAGAACGCGACCAGATATGAATATCGGTAAGCGTGTTTTGACCGTCGTTTGTTTTGGTATCCATTGGCTGCGAAGTCACAGCGTTAATAGTAATAAACGGAAACCCGCTGTCACTGCCGCTGTCATTGGCTTGTGGCACCTTAGTGTAGATGCCTACCACCTTGTCAGTCACGCCGGTCACGCCGGTTAGGCGGTCAAATATACCCTGCTGTAATGCCGCGCTTTTCATCTAACTACTCCTGCTAGTGCGTCGGATATGTATTTTTCAAACCTAGGCCGCATGGCCTCTACCGCCGGTCTAAAGAAAGGGCGCGGGCCACCAACTCCACCGGAGAAATTCATTCGCGTTGTGCCGTATTCAAGGTATTTAGCATACACCAAAAAAGAGCCAACAACTGCCCGCATTGGGCCGTCGGTGTCAAAGTATATGCTTCCGGCTAATCTTCCCGTGTCCGACATCGGCGCTTGACCGGGCGCAGATGCGCGGTGCATTACGCCACGGCGCCGATATGTTCTCCCCGATGCTGGGCCATGCTGGATTGAATCTTTGATTTCGCCCTGCAACTGAAGCGCCGTGCCGATTACAGCTTTGTTCACCTCAACAGCAATCTTGTCAGACATGCCCGCAAGCGCAGATTTTAGCGCCTTAGAGCCTTCTAGCTTAACGACCATTGTCATACGGCCACCCCGGCCTCGGCTGTAATCTCTAGAAACTTGTCGTCAAAGTCCACGTTGTTGATAAAACGGATGTTGTATGAGCGGCTCCGAATGATAATGCGGTCACTTTCTAGCAACCCATCAACATACCGCGTCACGATGCGGTGAGTAGAGGTCGCCTCTACCCTGTCAGACGCCCAGCGCTCGCCACCAGACATTGCCTTGACCATCGCGCGCGTAGGTGCGCCGGAAACTGCGGCCCAAGCCTCAGTAAAGCCACCAGCGCCGTCAGGCGTTCTCGTCATGCGCTCAACCGTAATCGGCTCGCGCAACATTCCCGAATTGTATTTAGCGCAGCACTTCATGGGGTAGCCTTTGATTAAGACGCGGTTGCTGTAACGTCGATGCCCATTTGCAGGGTCCAAGTGGCGATAGATGTCAGGTCAATCGTAAACGGTTCGTCATATGGAGACGACCCGCCCTGCAAGACTTCTTGCCAATTATCGGTGAGGGTTAGGTTAAAGGTCTGCATTACGGCTCCGCCTCAACCCGCGTTAGGCCCATTGCGGCCAACACCGCCAGCGCATTGTCACCTACGCAGGCGGTTAGCTTATCAGGCATGGCCGTCACAGGCTCGCCAGAGAACACTAACGCCGCTTGCGCACGGTTAGCCGCCGCCATGCTTATGATGCTGTCAGCGTCCCACGTTGGGCGTGTCAGCGTGCCTTGTGCAATGGTCGTGAAGGATGCACCGACAAGCAATGACGCGCAGGCGTATGCGTTGCCGCCTGCATCCCGCCAAGACGCTTCGCCGTATGTCCTAGCGTCAGCGGGGCCGTAGCCCAACACCATTGCGTAGTGGTTGGCGTCAGCGCGTAAAGCGTCGGGGCAGGCTATTGATATTCTCATAGCGTTACCCCCGATTTGTCTGCAAGGTAGGCCGCTACAGCGGATATTTCCGGTTGTAACATTAATTTATTAACAATTAGACCGCCACTAAAAATGCCCGTAAACATATTAGTGAAAGTTGGGGATTTACCCAGATGTATAACGCCACTGGTCAGGTCCATTGTCCCCACAACGCTTGACGTGCCGCCCGAAGCAGATCCGTTTATATAGTTTTGAACTGCCGACCCGTTCCAAGTTGCTCCAGCAATCTGGTTTACAGACGCATCTCCATACGATGGAAACTGTCCGTTACCACTTGTATTAATTCCTGTCATTCTTTGGCCAGAGATATTAGTAGACATTTGGAATCTATTAGATGTAGTGTTTTCAACCCCAAAGATTATGTCAGTTACATTCCCACCGCTTTGCACGGCGGAATAAAAAATACTTAAGGCGCTAGTAGACACACCAAGCCCTAGAGCCACCATGCTATCATCGGTGCCATCAAACGCTAGCCACGCCAGCCCGCCGCCCTCGGTGTATGTCGGGCGCGCTGCGCCTGTGGCCTGAGTGGCGTGGTTGCCGGGGAGTTCGCGGACAGAAATGTTGTCAAAGTAAGACTCAGAGCCGTTGTTTCCCCACCTCGAAAGGTTAGACGATACAACAGACAAATAAATATCTTGCGACGCCCCGCTTGCAACAAAAACTATTGAAAGGTTTTGCACAACGTCCCGTCCCGGTTTAAGCGCTGTCCCTTGCAAATTAAAACTTGCGTTTTGCGTTCCGATTGTTGCTGTGTCTGTTCCGGCATTTGTTCCGGGTGTATAGGCGTTACAGGCGACCTGATACGTTTGGCCCACTACAAGTCCTGTTAAGGTTTGAGATGTAAACGACCCTAGACTTCCGTTAGAGGTGATTAATATTCCACCGGATGGAAAAATAATTGTGTCTCTTACTTGGCCCGACAAACCCCCAGCGGTAGACCAGCCAGCAACATTAACGGGAAACGTCCCGTTGGTTATTAACTCCGGCCCCAGCACTAGCCCCTTGCTTTTATCAAACATTAGTCCAACGGGCTGCCCTGAGGTCGTTACAGGCGTGGTGCCTGCTGCGTCCTGAAACAGCGTGGTCAGGTCGGACGGGTCAAACCATGCGCCTTCCGCGCCGCCAGCAAATAGCGATAGCGGGGAAAACCCACCGCCAAACCGTAGACGCCTTTGACGCAGGCGGTTCATTAGTTGCGCACCATCATGTAGATTGACACGCTCTGCGAAGAGCCGCTGCTTGCGCTCGGCGTAATCTCAAGCGGGCGGTCAAGGATAGAAAACAGATCCTCGGTAGTAGTAGACGCCGCCGAATTGCCAATCTGCTCAAGCGTTGGGCCAGTAGTGCCAGCGTGATTAGATCCGGTCACGATAACCGTTGCCCCGCCGAATGTGCCTTTGATATGCACGCTGATTTCCGATACCGCGCTATCAAGCTCATACATTTGAAACGTGTCGGCCTCAGTGACGCTAGGCCAGACAATGAGCGCGTCGCCTTTGTCAGTGGTCGTAAGGGTGTATGCGATTTCAGCCATTTTAGTACCTTCTCAGTTTGCATCAGCGATGCGTTATATCCGCGCGACCATATAGGCCCGCATGGCCGTTTCAGCGCCGCTCATAGTGTAGGCATTGCCAACGCCGCACCCATCGCCCCTGTTAGCGTAGTGGTAGCCTGCCATGCGCCTTACCGCGCCCCTAATAGCCGCCGGGACGTCAGTTGCCGCATCGCCGTAGCCTGAGATATACGATACCTCCACGCCGTTTGTGTCGCGCAAGGCAACCGGCCATGTGGCGCTAGATTTCAGCGTGAGCCTGCCGGGCGTCTGGTATGTATCAACGTCAAATGTTGCGGCAACACTGACGACCGTTGCGTTGCTGGCCTCGTCATAGACAGTCACGCTATCAATGCTTTGCAGCGGGTAACGCGGCAACCTGACCTCACGACTAGGCCCAGCAAGCTTAGAGATTGCACCTTGCCGTGTACCACTCCACCAAGGTTCCTGACCTGAAGGCCAGCGGTCTAACGCCATCAACCAGGTCTGCGTAATTAGCGCAATCCCGGTCTGTTCTTCGATGTATTCCCGCGCCTCCGCGATATATCCCTCGGCTTCGGTATCTGGCAGGCCAGTAGCCGTTTCGCGCAGGTGTGTGCGAAGCTCAGCCGCAGTGACAGGCTCAACGCTAGGCGCGGTGGTTTGCTTATGGCCTCGATACTGATACAGCAACTTGGCTGGGCGTAGCGTCATTATTTAGCCTTCCGTGGCCTGCCGCGATTGAGATTTAAGATTCTGAATGGGACCACAAACCACGCGCATAGAATACCAATCAATAGAATCGGGGTTAACGTCTTTTGGCATAGCCTCTTGAAGGGTTTCTTTGGGCGGGGAAAGTGTCACCTCAGAATAGAATTCCCCACGACCTTTTACATTAACCGTTGCAACTTTCATCTCTTGTCCTTCCGTGGCCTTCCGCGCTTGGAAGGCGATTTGGTTTCGACTTGTGTGATTACTTTAGCCTCAGCGCGCGGATCAAACAAGCGGGCTGCTGCCTTATCAGCAAGCGCCCATTCAGCAACCTGCCCAGATACAACCGATCCGACTGGAAACGTCTCCACGAAAACGCCATTAGGTGCGCAGCGGTACCCTAAAGCCAGTGTAATTTTGGCTTGAACCGCCATGATATACCCCTTCTGGTTTTAGTGACGGGGCCAGCTAACCAGCCCCGCTGCTAAAATCAGGTAGCGGCTATGGCGGTGCCGACGTAGGTAGTCGGTGCAACGTGCGGTTTGCCAAGGCGTGCCATTGTGCGGACAATTGCATCAGTGCCTGTTGTGCCGACATAGTTCAGCCGCAGATAGCGCTTGTTGCCGTTGTAGCCCAAGACGCCGACGACAATGTTGTCAGACGCATCAGAAGTCACCTGAAGCGAATTAGCGCCGGTGGTGGTTTCCAGAACGGGAACAGTAACCGCATCTGCAGTCGCAGTCGTGTCGCTGTGCTGCAATGTGGCGGTGAAGCCGTCGCCGTCACCAGCATCAGTGACCGCGTTGGTCAGCAATTCAATTGCCGCGCCGTCAAAGCCCAGCATATCAAGCCACGTGGATTGATTGGGCGTATTGCCGTCGAGTGTGTCAGTGGAAAGGTCCACCGTTACCATGTTTGCAATAATGTCACGCATTTGATTTACTCCTTCAGCGTGTGATGCCCAGCAGGATCACGGGGCGAGAATAGGCGAGGCCATTACAGCCCCGCCAAGTGATTATGCCTTGAATGCGATCGTCTTAATCGCTTCGCCGTTAATCATGGCGCCGCCTGTACGCTTAGTGGCGTAAAACAGGATCTTGGGCTTGGCGGTGAACGGGTCACGCAGCATCCGAATGCCCATGCGGTCAACAATCTGATACGCTTGGCGCATGTCGCCGACAGTAATTGACAACGAACCTGTCGCCGGGCTGGGCATGTCCTCAAACGAGGCAACCGGATAGCCCAGCAGGGTAGCAGGCTGACCCGCTGCGATGCCTGGCGACCAGATATAGGAACCGTCGCTGTCCTTCAGCTTGCGCGTAAGGGCGGCAGTCGTGCGGTTCATAAACCAAACAGCGTTGGCCTTGTACTGAGCCTTAAGGCCATAGAGAGCCGTAATAAGCACATCGCCGCCGTTGGGTGCGGCAGCGAAGCCACCGTTTACGCCTGTGTTAACTTGCTCAACACTGTTCGTCAGGTCGGTTCCAGCCGGGTAAGACAGGAAGCCGCGAGGCTTATCTACACCGCTGCCAGTAACAAAGGCAGTAGCTTCGGCGCGGGCGAACTTGTCACTGATCTTGCCGTCAAGCCACGATTCAAGGTCGATCAGCGCATCGTCCAGCACCGACTGCGAAGCGTCGGGCATTGCATACATCTCATGCACCGGGATGCGATACTTGCCGGATGCAGGTGTAGCTGTAGCGGGGCGCGCCTCTTGCTCAGCGACCCAGCCAAAGCCGACCTCTTCGTTGTCGTAGTAGCCCTCCAACGAGTCGGTGCCGATCGCCACGACAGACGCATAGGCGCGCATAGGCGACGTTTCGAACACCTTAGAAACGATGCGCCCGGTCATGTCGGGATAGACGTAGTATCCGCCCGCACTGTCTTGACCGACCGACAACGTTTTGCGCTCCACGTCGCTAATCATGTCCTTGTCGAAGTTGGCGCGCAGCAGGCTCTTGTATGCCGCCGAATATTCCGCAACGTTGGCCGCCTTCATTTCGACAGGTGACCGGCCCACAGCGTGCTTAAGCTCGAGCGAAAAGCGATCCGCCTTGGCTTCCATGTCAATCTCTTGACCATTGGAATCGGTCGAGAACCGCTCGCGCCGCTTGGCCGCCAGGACAGCCTTGTCAGCAACTTCCTGCGCTTTGGTCAGGTCGCCTTCGATCTTAATCAGCTTGGCGTCCAGCAGTGGGTCTGCGGCGCCCTTAGATTCGATTTCTTTCAGCCGCTCGTCATTGGCGGCTTTGAACTCCTCGAACCCGGTGTTGATACCAGCAACCGCCTTAGCGACTTCGCTCAGATTGATTTCATCGGACATTAAAACGCTCCGTTAAGTTTTTGATTTGATCCATGAGGGCAATCGCGCCCGCTTGGTCCATATCGCCGACTACATCGTCCCGATGATTGGCAAGACCTTTGAAGCCGTCAGCCGCAATGGCCTTTGACTCCTTCTGAGAAAACCCAACATCCCGCAAGGCTTTCTCGAATTCACGTATTGTTTTGATGCTTTTGACGGACGCAATCGCCTCGTCTAGCATTGGGATAGTAACCAGGCTGATCTCGTATAGATCAATCTCCGTCATGCGGCGCACGCGGCCATTGCCCTCGGCCATTGCTTCCTTAGCAACGTAACCAATCGACAGGCTATCCATCGCGCCAGCTTTGTAGAGCGCCTGAGCCTCGCGGCCCTTCTGCACTTCCTTAAGGATGCGGCCCTTGACACGTAGCCCGCGCTCGTCCTCTGCAATTTCATCCCAAACGCCGATGGGATCTTGCATAGAGTGCTGCCAAAGCATCTTGACCTTGCGGCCCGTGCCCAACGACTTGGCAAACGCACCGCGCTCGATAACGTCCATGCCATTGTCGACTACATCAAAGACACTAGCGTATCCCTCAATGATGCCATCTTCATCAGGCTCCCGCTTAATCTCTAGCGCGGCGTTTAGGTATTTCATGTGCATGTGTGCGCAGCCTACTTTGCAACTTTGCAAACGTTATATCACACGAATTGCAAATATGCAAAGAGGGTTAATCTTCAAAGCCCTTAACCGTGTGGGCAATGGCGCAGCGGCAGTTAATTGTTGCCCCTGCCGGTAGCTCTGGATCGCCGGGAAACATAGCATCCAGCGTGCCAAACCGACGTGACGGCATCTTAAACGGCTGGTCCATGTCTACAATCTGCCCGTCCATGCTGCGATGATTGAACGCGTCCACAACCCCATCGCCTTCGCCGAAGTCGCGCGTGCGTGGATCTTCTACAGCTATCCAGCGCTTTCGCATGTCTAGGCCTGTTGACCGTGCGGCCTGGTCCGCGCCGAAGTTAGCCGCCCCGTGCGTTTCAGTTCGCGCAATCAATGCTCCGCGCCTGCGTGATATAACCGGGATGCGTAGGTTAATCAGCCGTGCAATGGCTTCAACGCCCAAGCCTTCGCTCTGGCCCCTGACAATTTCAGCCACAATATCATTGCGCGTCGTTTCCGATATGAACGTGATCCGGCGGCGCATACTTTCAAGGTTGATGTATTGCAGAACCAAGCGCTGGAAGAACTCGGCAAATGACTTTACCTCAAGTATTAGCCCCATGCTCTTGCCTTGATTGACGATGCGCCCACCGAATGCAGTGATTGCCGCGCCGGTCATTTCCTCAAAGAGGCGCTTAAGCTCTATCTGGTGGTTATCTACCAGCGTAGGGGCGTTGCCTGTTGCTGCGTAGGTCATAGCCATCATGTCAGACGCTCTGCCTATTTCGCCGCGCACAATAGGGGCATACTTGCGCTCAAGCGCACCTAGTAGCGCCCGCTGACGTGCAGCCTCCCGCTCTGGCTTGCTATCCAGCAAGTACTTCACTTAATCGGCACCACCTTGCGTGTTGTGTAGCCAGCAATCTCAGCCAACGCCTTAGCGTCAACATCAGGCAAGTCACCAGCGCCAAACGTTTCGCCCATAGGCACCTCGCCCATACCGATATAGATCACGTCGCCGCCCGAGTATGGCTCATAGCCCATTGCCTCGCGCTTTTCATTCACGGTCAGCACCTTGCTGTCCTGCAATGATGCCCAGAGAACCGCACGACGTTCAACGATAGCCGGAATTCCATCCAAGTTGGGCTTAATCGTAAGGCCAACAGGACCGGCAAGCCATGTCTGCCAGTCGCCAATAATGCGCGTTAGCAGCGGAATGACAGTATCCTCCCAAAACGCTAGGCGCGCTTCAGCGTAGTTCGCATAGGTGTTATCGCCTGGCAGGCCAATCAGCATGGGAGGCACGCCAAAGGCCAAGCATATATCACGCGCTGCGCTGTTCTTAGTCTCAATTATTTCAAGATCAACAGGCGACATTCCCATCTGCTTCCAGTCTAGACCGCCCTCTAACAGCATGGGGCGGCCAGCATTTGCGCTGCCTTGGTATTGTTCTTCCATCTGCGTCTTGAGCCGGTTGTAATTTTCTTCAGATAAGGTTTCGCCGTCCTTTGCCACCAAGGCACCAGAGGGGCGCGCGCTGTTTTGCAATAGCGCCTGCAGGTAGCCCATCGCCTGATTATGCACGTCGATTGCATATGCGCCCGACTCAATAGGGGCTAGGCCATAGAAGTCATCAATCGGGTTAAACAGCTTTGTGTGATAGACCGGCACGATACCGGCGGGGACGTCAACTTCCCATGTTGTTTTACGGCCCCCGACTTCATAGCAATAGCCTTGGGGCAAGCCATTAGCACCCGCGATTACTTTCATGCGGTCAGGTCTCAGCGCATATAGCTCCTTAACCTCGGCACCGGACGCGGTAACGCCCTCCTGATACGTGTTGCCCGAAATAAGCAGGTAGCCGACTACAGCTTGCACGTAGTCCGCATACGTTTCCATCGGGTTTGGGTTGGTCATAAGCGCGCTAAGAGGCGTCTCTAGCACCTCAGCATCACCCCGAAAGTACGTTAGAGGCACAGAAGCGATCGCCTCAGCTATGGAAGCCACGCAGCGGTTGACCACCACATTTTTCTGATAGCCTTCATTGGCGAATGTTTTA
>Ga0307974_1002011_pt1 | contig 14301 bp, 9 predicted proteins | sample OrgLakmetagen784_FD_201812 | JGI IMG/M metagenome (GOLD analysis project Ga0307974, IMG submission 201812) | Saline water microbial communities from Organic Lake, Antarctica - #784 | ecosystem: Environmental > Aquatic > Non-marine Saline and Alkaline > Saline | place: Antarctica: Organic Lake... | reverse complement strand
AGGGGGTGTGAGCACGCAGTTGTGCGTGTATATGCGTGTGCGTGTGTGTGTGAGCGTGTGTGTATGTGTATGTGGTGTGTGTGTGTGAACTGTCTGTGCTGCTGCTCCTGCTCGGCCTTCAGCTTCTTGTTCGCTTGTAAAATGCATGTTTGGCCATGGTTTGGGTTGGCCAGAACCGTATATATACATTGTACATGACTGTATATTTTGTGATTTCCCTGCCCAAAATACCATATGTACATCGCATATATATGTATATATGGTTCTGGCCAACCTTAACAATAGTATGATATGACTATCATGCTTATGTACATGTTCATTTGTACGCATGAACGTCTGCATGTATGTGAATTGATGTATATGATGTGCGTGACACATGTTGTATGCGCAGCCGATTGGTGTGTTTTTATGTGCTTTGCCTGTGCCTGTGCCTGTGCCTGTGCCTGTGCCTGTGCCTGTGCCTGTGCCTGTGCCTGTGCCTGTGCCTGTGCCTGTGCCTGTGCCTGCATGTGCCTGCATGTGCCTGTGCCTGTGCCTGTGCCTGTGCCTGCATGTGCCTGTGCATGTGGAGTGTATGCTGTGCCTTCATGTGCCTGTGCATGTGGAGTGTATGTTGTGTCTCGTGCCTTGGTGACGCATTTGGCAAGTGCGAGCATGCTGATATGAGGGGCGGCCACCTGCCAGCCAGGTTGCTTTGTGTGTATGGGCAGTGGACAACACACGCATTTCATCTCCCTTGCCTGCCACATCAATAAGCAATTGCCGCCAATAACATGCTGGACACGGGCGGCCACCTGCCAGCCAGATTGCACTGTGTGTGTGGGCAGTGGGCAACACGCACATCTCACGTCACCCTTGCCTGCCACCTCAGGTAGTAACAGGCGCCATCAACATGCTGAACATGGCCCTGTGCCAGCCGGACCTCACCGTGCGTGCGCGTGCGGCTCTCAGTGAAGAGCGCTCCTTGGTGCCTGGCCTCATGACTCTGTTGGACCACCCGCTGCCTGTGCTGCGTGTAAAGGCCATCGTCACCATCCTGCTACTGTGCACTAGGTGGGTGTAGGTGTGATGGAGGGGGGGGGGTGATGTGGGCGTGAGTGTGTGTTTTGGGGGGGATGGGGTGGGGCAGCTATGGGGATGGGAGGAGACGTGTGTGTTCGTGTGCATGATAGTGCGTGAGTGTAAGCATGTGTGTCTGAGTGCATGTGTGCATGAATGGGTGTCTTAAGCACTTGTGTGTGTATGAATTTTTATTTTTTGCAGGTGTGAAAGTACAAAGACTGGTGCAAAGCAAGGGAAGCAGGTGCTTTTGTTGGTGCCTGGCTTTGTGCCTCTGCCGGTCTGTCTGTCTGTAAAGACGATGCGTCATCTCAAAGCGTGCATCGCCACATCATTGCACTTCTGCAAGGAGGTGTACTTACATACATGTATGTTTTGATGTATGTAACATATATGTATGTCTTGATGGAACGCAGTCTTAATGCTTGCACATCCGTGTGCTCGTGCTCGTGCAGCTGTAAGTTGGCTGTTTGATGCAACTTTTGAAGCTCACACATTTAACATTTAACACACCCACACACAAATGTTCACGAACACACTGGTTGTCAGACATGGACTAGAGACAGACCCACACATGTTTTCGCCTATATCTAACCACATACACACACATGCACACACTCATGTCCACCTGCAGGCTGTCCACGCGCTGGCTATTAGACGCGTGCAAGGCCAAGCTCATTCCAACAGTGGAGCGACTCCAGAGGGAGAAGGACGATTACTTGCAGGAAGCAATTGGGGTCATGCGCACTGAAATGACTCGTTTAGTGCCCATCATATGCCAGCAGGTGCGCTCGCCAAAACCATGTGTATAGTTTTCTCGTTTTCTCGATTTTTATTATCCATTTATTGCTTACTGTATTCCCAGCAGGTGCGTATCATAAACCGTGCGAATTGATTTCTGCTATCCTTGCGCCTTGCAACAAATAAATGCTTGCTGTTACCAGCAGATCAATGCTGATGATGTGCAGGAATGTGAGTGTACGCTGTGCTGTGCGTTGGCATGAGCAGAATAAAAGGCCAAGAATAGCGTGAGCATAAAACAAGTCGGCATGAGCGAAACAAGGCCAAGAAGAGCATTAGCATGAATGAAAGAAGAGGCCAAGAAGAGCGTTAGCATGAATGAAAGTAAAGGCCAAGAAGAGCATCAGCTTGAATGAAACAAAAGGCTAGGAAGAGCGTCGGCATGAGTGCAACAAAAAGCCAGGAAAAATGCAAGGCTGTGCTAAACAAAAATGTAATATAAGTGGGTCAAGGTCCCTGTGCGCGCTGTCTGCTGGGAGGGCTTTGTCCTTCCTGTCTCCATAAAATTGCTTTCGCAAGGTCCCTCTGCCTCGCATTGTTTATAGCATGTCATCATATCATCATATCAGACTGTAAGCAGCCTGCAAGACTCCGTCCTCCTTCTAATACGATGACCTCGCTCTTGTGTGCCACACAAGGCTCCATAGCACAAGTGTCCATGTGTTGTGACACATGACCTGTGTGTTAGTTCGATTGCTGCCGTTGTGTGTGGCAGGTACCGCGTAATTTGATCTGAGGCCTGTGAATATCATGCAATTGTTCAAACCTGAATCCATTTGCGCACTGCTGTTATCTGACCTGAGCCCTCCCTTTCTCGTTCACACAAATATAGACACAGACACACGCACACATAAACACGCTGCAGATATCGGATGACTTAGGCAAGGCTGGAGCTCGGAAAGGTAGCACCGGCACTCCTGTGCGGGGTAACGGGACCAAAGTGCCCTTCCAGCAGTTCCAGGTGTGTTTTTGTTTTTTGTTCAAATAGCATGCATGAGGTTTGCTTCAGGTTTGTTACTTCTATGGTCCGAGTAGCCTTTCAGGTGTGATTGTTGTTCTGAAAAAGGTGTCAGGTGTGGTTTATAAAATCATCCTGCCTGATGAACCAATGGCAGATCTTACAGGGGGTTGGTTTATTGCAGTAGGGCCTGAGTACTATATGATCTTTAACAGGCGTGATCTGTGACAGCGCCCTTCCGGATAGCTTACGGAAATAAGCAAAAGCAGGCATGGTCTAAAGAATGATCCTGCCAAATCTTCCCATGGTAGATCCACGTGCGGTTTACGTTCCTTGCTGTTGGGTCTGGGATGCCCCTCTGGCATTCTCAGAAGGGCTGTGTGTAGGGTTGGCCAGAATTGAATATATACACCGTATATGACCGTATATTTGGTGATTTTCCTGCCAAAAATACCGTACATACACCATATATATATATATATATATGGTTCTGACCAACCCTAGCTGTTTGACGTGAAATGCGTGGCTGCCTTGGCCTTGCAAGACCATTGGGCATGCTTTCAGCCTAGCATGCTGGCAGGTCTGAGCACAGAAAGGGAGGTGACAATGTCCAAGTCTGCAACACCATTTGGCATGCTTAAGGCCTAACACGCTGACAGGTCTGAGTACAGGATGGGAGGTGACAATGCCCATGGCTGCAATATCACAAGCACTCCTGGTCTCTCAATAAGCCACTGTGTTCGTACGGATGATGAGTACCCTGTGACGTGTACGTACCTTACCTAATACCTAATTTGAGTGCCCTGCGATGAGTGAGTTCCCTGAGATGTGTGTGTAACCAGTTGTGCGTAGGAATCCTATGAGGTGTGTGAAATATATATCCTACGACGTGCGTCCTGTGAAGTTAACGCATACGTATTGTATGCCCTGTGATGGTGACGTTGGGAGCTCTGTGATGTGTCCACTGGGTGCACTTTCTGTGAGCCAATCTTCTCTGGACAGTCTGCGATTGCATCAATGACACCGCCATTCTCAAACACCGCCGCCAATCCCCATTGTGTGCTTTCACCTGTGCCAGGGTCAGTGCACTGCAGCTAGAACCTTCAATTCAAAACTCTTGGCAGTTCAATTTGCACGAGTGGGTGCTCTGCAGTGCACAGCTGATCACCAGCCCCCTTTCACCACAAGCCCTGCAAAGCACAGGCTGCAAAGCACAATCACGTCGAGTACATAGGGCTGGCTAGGACCGTATATATACATCATATATGGCCGTATTTTTGGTGATTTCCCTGCCAAAAATACCGTATGTACACCGTATATATATATATATGGTTCTGGCCAACCCTACATACACACGTAGGGATCGCGTTTGCTTATAGCACTATATAGCGCTATACTATTTTAGCGTGTGCCATTATACACGTAGGTGGTGCTGCACCCCATATCACCAGCCCCTTCTCTTTCGTAAGCCTTGTAACCAACTCAAAGGTGGCAGTTGATAATGCACCTCATATCATCAGCCCCTTTTCTTCTGCAACCCTTGGAACCTGCTTACAGGTAGTAATTGGTGATGCACCTCATCATCAGCCCCTGCTCCTTCACAAATTTCATAACCAAATGGAGTCGGTTACGCATGTACGGTGTATGTATGGTTTCTTAGCAGGGAAATCGCCATACATACGGTCATACACAGTGTAATGCGTATTCCCGGTTCTGACCAACCCTACTTGCAAACTGTTTGACGCTCAGGTGGTGCTGCACCTCATCACCAGCCCCTCCTTCCGCTCTGCCACCGTTACCCCTACCCTGCTGTCCGACTTGGCCAATTTCCTCGTGGCTTCCAGCAACCCTGCCATCGCCAGTAGCAGTGGAATGACAGAGTTCAAGGCCACACTCATGCACGTGCTGGAAGCCATTTGCCAGGTGGGGGAGAGAGCTCTGTTTTGGACCAGATGGACCAAAGGTGGTCATGTATGGTCATGCTCATGTGCTCAGGCTCAGCCTCTTCTGTCTTCTTTCTTACTATGGTGCTGAGGGGTAGGACGCCCTGCTACGTTTTTCTAAGTTGCAGGCGTACATACTCAATGCTCGTGGGTTTGCACTGTGTATATGGTCTCAATTTTTTATTCAGGTTACGATATGCGGTCAGTCGTTGCATCCGTGTTGCTCCACAAAATTCTGTGTGTGTCTGACATGGACTGGTGAGACCCATGACTCTCAGCCACATCCTACGGCTGCGTAGGTAACTGGAAAAAAGAATTTAGTAAACAAGGGGCGTGCGTCAATCGATGCCAAGCAAAAGGAAAAAGTGTAATTTTCATCACCCTTGTGCAGCAAACGGAGTTGGTGCTGCAGCACCACGAGGCCATGCTCAGCCAATTCCTGCCTGCGCTGTGTGCTACTGTGAGTTCGCCTCACGAGTCTGGGGACACACGCTTTTTCTGCCTGCGGATGGTCAGTGAGGTGCGTGCAGAATGCTGGAATGTCCCTGTCTACTGCTTTGGAAATGCTTGATGTGTGTTTGTATGCATGACGAGGTTTTAGAATACTTGGCAGGGAAATCTAGAAGTGCAGTAAACACTTATGGTGTATTTCAATCTATCTGGGATCTGTTTCGTTTCCCTATTGGGAGTGGGGGTTTAGACACATTTAGCTTCAGTTTATGATGCACTTTCTTCATTTTTCCTTCACTACACACACACACACACACACACACACACACACACACGTATGCGCGCGCAACACACCAGGTTATGCAGCTCCTTGTCATGGACACCGAGCTGTATGGCAACCCAGGGTCTGCTTCTCTTGACGATCAATTGGGCCTGGCCACCTCAGCTGTTGATAAGCTCATGTCGTCACACATTCTGCCCATGGTCCCCCACCTGCTTAGAGATGAGGACCCCATGCCGCTGTATGCGCTTAAGGTGGGAGTGGGTGTGCATGTGCATTTCCAAGTGTAAGTGCATGGATGTGCTTTTGCAAATTTTCTGTTGCCCCATCTGCTTAAAGATGAGGACCCCATGCCGCTGTATGTGTGTATGTGCGTAAGTGGGATTGGTGTGCATGTGCATTTTTAGGTGCAGTGTACAACTGTGCGATCGTGCCTTTGTAAATCTTCTGTTGCCCCACCTGCTTAGAAGTGAGAACGCCATGCTGCTGTACAAGCTCTGAAGGTATGAGCATGTTTAGGCACGGAAGGGAGGGAACCGGTGTGAAGTGTTTATGCACACATCCTTCTACTGGGCTTCACACACACTGCATGGTGTATACTGTATAAACATTTATAGGGTTGGCCAGAACCGTATATATATGCCATATATGACCATACATTTGAAGAAATCTCTGCAAACGATATTGTATACACCGTATTCACTTACAAATGGTTATGGCCAACCCTACACATTTACAGCAAGCATGTATGTCACATTTACACTGTTGTATACTTTTTTTTAAACAACATATGTACAGCAAGCTGTGCTTTTTGTCACATCTTTGCGGCTGCTGGGCGGCCTCCTGAATTCCAACCCACGCCGCTACCTGTCCACCAAAAGGTGCTGCAGCAGATGGTGCAACCCAGGCTTTTTGCTTAACACATGGTGCTACTCTCGCACCTTTGCAGTTCCTGTGCGGCCTCCTGGATCCCAGCCCAATCTATCCATGCATCCGATGGTGCAACCCAGGCTGTCTGCTAACCCGGTGCCTTCTTACACATCAGTGTACACACCTTACACACACATAAGTTTGGCCAGAACCATATATATACGGTGTATATACGGTATTTTTGGCAGGGAAATAACCAAATATACGGTCATATACGGTGTATATATACGGTTCTGGCCAACCCTACACACACACACACACACACACGCGCACCTTCTCCTGTCATTGCAGCTGCTGGGCGGCCTCCTGGAATCAAACCCAGGCTATGTACAAGCCATGGAGTCCATGGGCCTAGCCGCCCAGTTTTTCGAGTTCCTGTCCTTAGAGCACGCCAACAACAACGTGCACAACATACGGTTGTGTCGGCAAATCGTGGCAGCAGGGTCAATGCCGGTGTCAGACCTTGCTGACATGCAAGTGGGGGATAAGGTGGGACTGGCTAACTGTGTGGGTTAAGGTGTTGGGTGTGGGTGTGGATGCGGCTGTTTCATCTTGCTGATGTGCAAGAAGAGGGACGAAAAAGGGCTAGATTTGTAGCTGCCTGTTCTTACTTGGCTGTGCATACTTGGCTGTGCATACTTGGCTGTGCATACTTGGCTGTGCATACTTGGCTGTGCATACTTGGCTGTGCATACTTGGCTGTACATACTTGGCTGTGCATACTTGGCTGTGCATACTTAGCTGTGCATACTTGGCTGTGCGATAGTTACGCGAGTGAGCATCACCTTGCTGGCATGCAAGTGAGGTTTGAAAGTGTGTGGCTGTTTGGGAGACGGCGCCCTGCCAAAATGCGAGGCTGATGGGTAAGGCGCTTTGTCTATTTATTGTGTCCTCTGCTGGCATCCCTGTAATGCAAAGTGCAGGCACTCGTTGCTCAAGTACCCCGTACTAAATCAGTTGCAGCTGTGTGCATGTGCTCTTGGGGTGTCCTCGCTCCCTTTTGCTGCCTTCCCTAAAACGTTGCAGCAAAGCCTTCTGAAGCTGATCTGGAAAAAGGGTGCTTCTGCTCTGCCGTGCGCTCACTTCCTGCCATGCACTGGTTTTCAACATACAGGTGGCAGCGGTGCTGGAGTACGCCACGCACAATAATGTGGAGCCGTTCCTTGAGCCAGTCTTAGACCTATGTCATGCCATCGTACAGGTGAGAGAACGACCAAGAGGGCGTGCCATGACATACGTACATATATTGCCACATTATAGACGTCTCCTTTCCAGGTTGTTGGCATCCAAGTTTTGCCTTGACTTTGGTTTCACTCCAGTCCCTAAAGCAGCTGTGTGTGCTTATTTTCATGCTAATGTGTGTGTGTGTGTGTGTGTGTGTGTGTGTGCACTCCTTAAATGTCACACACAAGAAACTCGCACTTTGTAGCCAGTCAACATACTTTTAGCCTTTCGGCCTTTTAGCTGTCAAGCTTGATTGCGCATGCTTGTGAACAGCAAGCCTCACGTGATTGCATTCAATTTCAATCTCAATCAATCAGTCTGCTATGGCTAGGGTGTGGGTATTTGGTACAAGTGCTCTAACTGTGTGTGTACTTGGTACGAGGTAATATTTGGTACTTCTGTGTACTTGGTACAAGTACTTCAAGGCAATTCACACAGCAGGGATCCTGCTCCATCAACCAGTGATTTCCAGTGAGTGAGACCCTGCTCAGGCATGACTCATGCCTCATGAGGGTGATGCATACATGCAAATGCACGTGCACATACATGTAATATGTGCACGCACCTGCGCACACATACAAATACAAACAAGTGCTACCTCTCTCTCTCTCTTTCTCTTTCTCTCCCTATCACACACACACACACACTCACACACACAAACAAAATGTGCAGCGAGATGCTCGAGAGGTTGAGGCTGGTCGCAGCCAGGGTGCCCTCATGGCCATCCTCCTAGAGCAGAGTGGCCTGTTTTTGGAGCTGTGTGCTCAGCCTGACGGCCCTGTGTCAGTTGCTGCAGCCCTGTGCCTGAATGACATGGTGAGAGTGGATGTGTGTGTGTGATTGAGCGTGTATGATTGCATGTGTATGTAAGTGGCGCATGGGCGGGCTGAGCCTAAAGAGATGATTGGTTTCAAATAGTTTGTGTGGCAGCAATATAGAGGGATCAATGTTTGTCCTGTGGCTGACTCAAAGCAGTGACCTGTGTGTTGCGTGCCCGCGTATATGTGTCTGTGTGTGCATGCGCATGCGTGTATGAGAGATCACACATGGCTGCGCAAAGCAGAGAGCAGCATTCACTCCAAGAACTTTTCGTCATGTCTGCCTAGGGGCTGGTTAATGACTTGCGACTGCCTCTAACCAAAGAGTCGCTCGCACGCTCCTTGCGTTTGCTGTGTGCTTGATTGGGACTTGTGTGTTTTTGCTCGACTTGTAGCAACAGGCGTAGCAGCTGTGGCCGACCAAACACGGATGTAGTTGAACGGACACATTTGTATCCTTAATTGGCAAAGCTTCAGCAATCCTTAGAGCTGGCAGTTGTGTGCGTGGGCTTGGTTGCTCATGGGTGTAGCGACAGAGAAAAAACGTGGGTAGATCTGTGCAGGAGATGCACAAAATGTGGATCATCATTATTGCCTTGTACCTGCAGGCTGCAGCTCCCCAATATTCAGCAACACACGCACACATGCACTCTCTAGCTCACACGCACAATTTCACACACAAAACACGCCACCACCACCACCACCACCACCACAGGTCACAGTGTACCCGCAGCAGTGCGCTCCCTGGCTGCTTTCACCTGAGAGCGTTGCCATCTTGGCTCCTGTCTTGCAAGGCCAGCACTTAGAGGGCGCTGCCACCCCCCCTGCTCAGCTGCAGCAGCACTTGCTGGAAGCTGTGAGCCACTCCCTGCAGGTGCGTAAACAAAGCCGTCTTTTGTTTTGGGAGGGGGCCAAGCTGCTTCAGGTGTGCCAGGGCAGGAAACGGCAGCACTGCTTTCTGGTAGCACTTGTTTTTGCATCATTTTTGCTTCAAGCTGTGAGCTGCTGCCTGGTCTGGAAAACTATTGGGTGGGATGAATTTAAGCTCAGGTGCAATTGAAAGGAAAAAATTGTTTATGTTCATGTCCCTTTAGCATCTCGTAGCTCTAATTGCCGTCAACGAGTTTCATAATGGTGGTTATTCAAAGTGGAATGATTTAAATTAGCTGCAGGAGAGCTGAGCACCTTGTTTTAGGCTGCTTTTGTCCGCTGAGATGCAAACAATACGGCATGCAGAAAAATAGCAGAGGATGGGTTGCACAGCGTACACAGGATTATTGGTTGCACAGTGTACACAGGATTATTGGTTGCACAGTGTACACAGGATTATTGGTTGCACAGCGTACACAGGATTATTGGTTGCACAGCGTACATGTCCCCTGAACGTCCGTCCCTGCTAGAGCCTTTGCATGTAATTTGAGGATGATTAGGATTGAGATAATGGAACGATTGGAACATGCGATTTCAATACTTGTCCAAAATGAGGTTGGCTAAACGTGCTAAACGGCAGGTGCTGTTCCAACATCAGGGACATGATTTGATTCTCTCAGACCACCTCCCGTGTTTGCCTTCTTCAAGTGACTTACCCTGTCCTCCTGTGTGTGCCTTCTTCAGTGCCTTGCCTTATCCTCCTCTGTGTGCCTTCTTCTAGTGCCTTCCTGAATCCTCCTGTACATCCTTTTCTTTACACTATCTTTTGCTATTCTCTTGGTGTGCCCCATCTAAGTTGCCTGCATTATAGGTCTAGGAGTGTATACATGTATAAGCATAAGCATGCATGTACAGGTGCCGATGTTTTTAGGTTTAGCGGAGAATACATGTACATGTATCAGGCTTGTCGAGTTGTACGGTACGGTACGATTACGGTCTGTACGGTACGCACCGTACATGTTAAATTACGGCGTACTACCGTAATTTTCACACCGTACTTTACCGTAATTAAGGTAAATTACGGTACGGTGTACGGTACGGTGCCAAGCTGGCACTGCCAGTGCAAAAATTGCCTCAGAAAGGGCTCTCAGCCCCAACACCTCCCATTTCCACCTCCAGCATGCTCCTCTTACGTGCTGACGCCACAAAAATGCTACCCTGAGGCTGGGTTGGGGCTGCATCAGCTCGGGGGAAGGGCCCAGCAGTGGCTTGCATGGAAACTCAAAGTCAGACGCAGTACTTGATTCCTGGTTGATAATTTGTGTCATAATTAATTGTTGCAAAAAGACAAGGAATGTTTTGGGTCGAAATTGGAGCCAAACGGCCAAATTACGGTCAACATCGTGCTGTACGGTGGCACCGTACTGTACGGTCGGACACTGTCTTTTCAAACAGACCGTACTTGCAACGTATTTACGGCGTATTACGTACGGTACCGTAAATTACGGTCAAGAAAGCTGAAGTACGGCGTATCTCGACAAGCCTGACATGTATACATCAGGGATGTGTCATACAAATTCTTTAAAATAGTTCCTTACAGAACATTACGTGCTATTTACAACACAACCTATTGTAAAAATACGTCGTCTGTCACGTTTCTGGTACATATGCTCGAACAAGGTAGAGTATGCTTATACATGCACATGTATGTATACCCATGTGCAAGGTATATAATATAGGTTTATGTATGTTTGCACATGTGCCAGGCAGGCGAGGAAGGCAATCTGAAATGAAAAACCAAGAGTTGTTTTGACCGCTTTCAAGCGCAGATCCTATGATCACTGATTAGAATGTGGGGTGATGCCGCACGGCAATGACCATGATCAAAATGTTTTTTGCAATAATTATGACTGCAGGGTGGTGCTTGGGGATGATAAGGAGAGTGTAGCAGCTTGTTGTCCATGCGTACGTGAATGACTGAGTGAGCTTCCATGCACATACACACACACTCACACTTACACGCACGCATACACACACACACAACAGAGACACATAGACATACACAAGCACACAAGCACACACATATTTGTTGGCAGATGTCCACACTGTATTTTGTGCTGACCCACAGGTGCCTGACAGCCTGCAAGGCCCTGACCCTGAGTTGCTGAAATTGTATGAAGCCACCCAAGCCTTGGCTGTAGAGGGTCCCAATTCCCATCCAGGGGTAGTAGCGTTGGCCGCAGATGTGCTGGCTGGCCTCATGCCCTTCCTGACTTGATTTTAGTGCTTGCTTGCGTGCGTGTCGTGATGTGCAACAGTTGGGAGCTTCTGTGAGTGACCAGAGGCATTGCGTGCGGAACATCTGGCCTTCATATTTGATTCAGTTTGTTGCTTTGCAGTACTTGGCACCAAAGTGACTTCTATTTTTCTAATCGTGAGGAGTGCGCACTGTTTTAGTATTTTCTTGCTACGCCAATTTGTTTGGAGAAATGCGGGCCAAGATTGAGCAAAACAGACGTCTTGCACTTCTCATTGTGGAAGCGTTTGTCAGGAATATTAATAAGGTACGGTCTTAAGGGCTTAGTACAATCGCTCCTATGTGGACCACACAGCCTCCTCCCCAATTATATTTATGCTGACTGCGTACCGTAGGGTACCATAACCAATCCGAGGTTTGAAAAAAAACAATTAATAAGCCCCAATGCGAAGGGGGCACATAATTAATAAACACAATGCGAGCCTATGCGAGGGCCTTCTGGCCCTATGAGCTGCACCTGCATGCGTATGCACGCGCGTGTGCACGCGTACGTATGCGTACGTGCGTGTTTGTGTGTGTGTGTGTGTGTGTGTGCGCGCGTGCACGTACGTGTGAGCGTGCGTTGTTTACGTGCGTGTGTGTACGGTTGTGTGCATACATGCGTGCATGCATTGTGTACTTGTGCATGCGTGCGTATTTGTGTGTATGTGTGCGCACGTGTACTTGTGTGCATGCACGTATAGGTGTGTGTATGTGTGTATGCATGCAGGTATGTGTGCGTGCATGCACATGTGAAAGGAATGAGGGCGCCCTTCCTTTTGGTCCTTCCTCCCCAAGCTGTTTGTCTTTGACGAGGCTTGGGGGCTTGGAGGCCTTGAAAGAAGGCTTTGGGAGGCTTTCCCGGCCTGTCCCCGTTCATGCTTTAAATTATTTAATTGATTAATTACAATGCGAGCTTCGCGATGCCCTTGTAACTTAGTTATTAAAATGCTCCACACACTGCGAGGGGGTCAAAAAAAGTTTGCGTAGCGCGGTGATATAAGTACTTTACGGTAGGTACTCTATTAGTAATTGCGTGTGCTCTCTGGCCCCAAGCCCCACTGCAGTTATCCTTAATCCGCTATTTCCCTATTGGCGCTGTATTGGCCAGCATCAACTGTTCTGTGTCAAATTGTTTAATCTGGAAAAGGGTCTACAATGCAGCTGAATGTCCGGATGCTACCCCTTATAAGCGATGCCAGCATATTTCTAACAAGCACTGCCTGCAAAGGCCTGAATGTAAGCTCTGCAAATGAATTGCTATTTCCCCATGCTTGGTTTAATATTTTGGCCTTGGTCCCCTTCAGGAGAGCAGCCTCTGTTTCTCTTGTCTTCACAACTGGCTGTTTGTGAGAAGTGCCTGAGCTTGAAAAATATACTTGCTTCTGATTGGTCCATTACATTATAATAAAGGAGAAAAAAGTTGTCCAAAATGCAATCTTCGTCTGGCCAGCCTTCCGATACCACCTCCCTACCGATACCACCTCCCTAACGACCTCTTTACAACATGAAACTGCCAAGATTCCGAATGTTCATGAAGGCAAACACGTGAAGGGAAACACATGTTCAAAGTGCCGCTAACTAGTTTGATTCCTAGGCTGGTTAAAACATTCATTTCAGCAAGCCTTGCAAACATATACTTTTTATAGGCAATTTGTTTTGTTACTTAGATTAATAGTCTGTGTAGGGTCATATATCGTATACTGTAGGTTCACGATCACTTCGAAAATAAATAATTATTTGGCAAAAAAACGAAAATTCTAATAATTCCCGGGGCCCTCTCCAAACTGAATTCGAAGTGATAAATTAACGGTTTTAAAGGTGATTTAGAAATTAAGCTCCCAGCGTGCCCTGGTTATGAACCCTGACCCGTTCTTGGAGGCCTGTCCCCAGCTGAGAAGCTGGCCGTTCAGCAGAGGGACTATGAGGAGCTGCAGAGGGAGAGGCAACTCAGCAGGGAGCTGGCTGAGGCATAGGCAAGGCAAGGGGCACGGCTGTAAAGAGGCCCATGGGGCGTCCATGCATGCTGCTCCAAGATCAAGCCTCCTCCTCTCAAAGGCCCTTCAGGCCCTTCCTTTGGGGCATCACAGAGTTAGTGAAGATGGCAAGTGGGTAAGTGAGGGTTGCTTCTCTGATTGAGGGAAGCATACGTGCAAGCACTCACAGCTGTCATTCTCCCCATGCAGCCAATGGGCAGTCTGCCCATCAGACTGAGCAGCAGCAGCAGCTGCCAACAGTGGGGGGGGCTCTCGAGTTCACAATTTAATTCCCGACAGGGCCTGCCCGAACTGGATTTACTTACTGAACTCGAAAATTAACTCGAAAATTAACCCCCTCATGAACTAAAATTGAAAATTCTATTACCGTACTGACATGTACTCATTCCGCACCCCTTAAAAAAAGAGTTATTTTTACCCTGTCCGCACCAATCCGCACCCCTCTCAATATATAATTTAGTGCTTGCCGCACCAATCCGCAGGGGCAAAATGCCCTCAGAACCGCACCAAGGGACTCAGAGGTGCATTCCATAACACATTAACATAGTTTTTGTCCAAGTGCACTGAGAAATATCAAACTGAGTCTGGTTCTGCTGAACTCTGTCATCCATTGTACATTGTACATCAACTGGCACTGGTTTTGTCTTCTAGTCTTTCTTAACTCAAGTATCATCA
>Ga0307974_1002009_pt1 | contig 14311 bp, 15 predicted proteins | sample OrgLakmetagen784_FD_201812 | JGI IMG/M metagenome (GOLD analysis project Ga0307974, IMG submission 201812) | Saline water microbial communities from Organic Lake, Antarctica - #784 | ecosystem: Environmental > Aquatic > Non-marine Saline and Alkaline > Saline | place: Antarctica: Organic Lake... | reverse complement strand
TGCACTGTCCGTTGCAATCTGGGTATACTTATTGGTAAGCGCTGCTGCTATCCCTGTGAGCTCAGCTCTATTGATGGTGTTTGTCATTCCCACGCCTCCTGAGTCAGCTTTGGTTTGAGGGCAGTATACCCCTGAGTTTATAAAGTTTTCGGTCTTGCCTATGCAGCTTCCGTCCGTGTATGCCCATAATTTCTAATTGGGGCACTTCAATTCAAACTGCTTATCGTCCCATGGTTGGTGATGTGGTCTGTGTCCTCTCTTGCGAGGTACTGATTTCTTTTCCAAACTGCTTCTGGGATACTCCTTTGCAGTGTTTGCAGCCAATTCGGTGAGGCATCAGTTAAATGCTGTTGTGCTTCTTTGTTCCAGACAGCAATAATATCCATGCTCCAGGTGTGGTTGGAGAAATTACGTTGTACACCCTTCCACTAGGTTGGCATTGCATATGTGAGTATTGTCTTGGGGATGAAGCCAAGCGTGGTACAGTGTCTTGGGTTATCTCGCACCAATGCTCTGTAGGCATTGATGCTCTTGTTTTCCCAGTTGGGTAGAAATAAGAAGGTGGCGGTTGGTAGCTCGCTACACATCGCAGATCATAAGGAGTGTTGCACGCACCGTAGTGTAAGGCTAACCGTAGTGTAACCCAACCAAATATTTGCACTGAGTAGATCAAACAGGCAAATGAACTCGTTATCCTTTGTGTGACAATAACATGTCTGTTCCTTTTATATCCCTTATTATATGCTGCTCCTCATTTTGCTTATGTGGGTTCATTCTTTAACAAAAGTAGTCTGCACACTTTCTGTTCAGTAATTGCTTTCCAACATTTCACCGTTTAAACTCAGCTCCTACAGAGTGCTCTCCTATCCTTGATAGGAAGCTGTAGTAGACATCACCTCTGGTTGCAAGCTGCAATACCTGGTTGAGTAGCCAGCACCGTTCAAATTCAATTGGAGTATAGAAAAGAGGCACACATTATAAGAGTAAAAGTACAAGTGCAAGACTACGCTCGGACAGAACCGGCGTGCATTAAGAAAGGTGAGTCCGACCAAAAAAGAAATTCAGACACTGGGGGACAATGAGTGACCCATACGGTACAACAAAGGGCCAACAAACAGCCAAAAACCAGGCACACATTTTTGCACAAGATGAAAAAGTAGTAATTGATGACCACATTTACAGGTTTAGGACCCTACAGTCAAGGACAGAAGAACTGAGAGCACTGAAAGTAACGAAAAACGATGGGAAGTATGCTACCTGAATAGGTGCTCTGAAAACAATGATTGTGAAATCCAAAAAGGCATAGTTGCAAAGCGGCGCTTCAACAATCTTCTATTAGACCCCCCCCTCTCTTGTTACTCAATAAATCAGGGTGAATAAGAGGTTTTATACTTTGAGCTATACGCACAGCTCTGTCACACGGTGTTCATTCAGCTATGTTAGCTAACTTGATTGCAGCTTCTTGCACCAGGCCAGATGAGCACAAACCAGCATGACAGACACGCACTGTATAGTCAAATAAGGAAGAGAAACTGCGCAACTGAGCCTTTGACACCCGGGGCTTGCCACACAAAAAGGGGCAGGAAACACAAACACACTTGAAACAAGGCGGCAGAAAACACAAACACATTGACCTAACTGCGTTCAATGGCCCCTTTTGAGCTGCTGCTACTGCTTCCTGCGTGCAAGATCAAGTGCTGCTGAAAAGTTCATCACTGCCTTCTCTGCCTTTTCCCGTCCCAGTGGCAAGGACTCCGGAGCTCGACCCTTGCCTTTGCCCATCATTTTGCTCAGTTTAGAACCGGCGTACACCTGGTTGAGTCGGGCACTAGCCAGCCTCTTCACAGTTGCCTCCACCTGCACTTGCATCCACACGTGGTGGCTGAACCATGATTGGAAGTCGGGAAAACCGTAGGCACGCTTGACGCACTGGCTCTGGGGATTGATGTTGATGACATCAATTAGGCCCTCCTGCACACAAGAAGGAGTAAATGCAGAGGGACACATTGATGACATATTTTACACAAATTATTGATCATCCCATACTCGACGGGAACATAGAGTTCCCCATGTACAAAAGAAGGAGCTGAGGGAGCACACTGATGACACGCCATATTCTATGTACAAAACATTTATCTGCCCATGTTTATCCTGAAGCAGATGTGTCGGGTTCATGTGCATTACGTACTCCTTATAATCTCTCTCTCTCTCTCTCAATAGCTCACAATTTGCAGCCGACACAGGTGAAACCATTTGCAGTCTCCAAATGCGAGGTGTGAGTGGCAAAATCAACCCAATAAAAAGTGACCTTACACACCATCACTCTCGTAGCAGCAGTTACAATTTACAATTGAGCTCACCATTTCCCCTCTGATAAGGCTGGGTCTAACAACACCAAAAGCGTGGAACTTGGATTACACATTCAGTTGCCATTCAATCCACAGACTTCCCAAAATCATCCATCCATGCACTTTGCCTACAAGGGGATTATGGGGGGGTTGTTGCAGGGGGCGCGGCAGTGCAGATGATCAGGAGGCACTGCGCACCCACGTGCATGGCTGACAACAAACCCGCCTCATTAGCAACTCTGCTACTGGCTCTCTCTCATATTTATTTTGCGCGCGGCCTGCTTTGGCCTGCGTCAGTTTTTTCTGTTCTTTTCAGGCATGCACAAAGCCAGAGAACAAGTCTCAAAGAGCATCGTGTTTGCCTTTTTCTGTCCGAGCCACGTAACTTTACAAGTAGTAAGAGGGAACTTATGGTGATTTTTTAAACTTCTTTCCGTACTTGTTTCCTTAGGGTTTTAGATTATTCTTTAGGGGTTTAGCGTGTTAATTTAATCATCCCGCTTTATTCTTCTTTTGTGGCATTACCAATACCCATAGCATTAAAAACCAACCAGATTGGCCTCATGGTGGTTCACTCCTTAAAGTTTTGGCCCTGTTTTACCTCTTTTGCGATCTGCTCCACATATCCTTTGCTGGCATTGTGGACCCCCGTGTTGGATAGCACTTCTGTGCCCGGCGGCCTGAATTTGCAAAGATCGTGTTGTGATTGCAATGACATTGCGCACAACACAAGATTTGACTGATTGCGTTTGTGAAGTGCAATTATGGTTCCATAGGGACCGGTCGTGACGCAGGTTTGAGGAAGCACCTCATCTTGAAAAATACTCATTAAGCCACGCACAGCATTTAGTGCTGTAGGTCATAGTAATGGTATAATTGGTATGCCTGGGTATTGCAGGGACATTGTAAGATCTTGTTGACCGTATTAACGGGGTCCACCTGCTGTCACTGCAAAAGGATGAGCACCCACAACTACCTACCAAAGGTGCTTTTGTTCATCAACAGAATCAACACGCACCGGTCACGAATATTGCCTATAGAGCTCTTGACCTGCTCAGCATCCAAGAGCCCGCACGCAATGGCACTATGCAGCACCTGTGGCCAGATGTCAGTCTGTTTCCACTCATCATTTTTTGCGGAGTGGCCGCCGGCTGTCACATCCAGGCCCTGTTGCTGCGCTGCTGAAAGCAGAAGCAGGCTTATAAGGCCTGTACAGCCAGGGCCCCCCAAGATCTGATGCAGGGTTGCGTGCATATCGTGTTGTTGGCAGATTCTGCATACAAGGGGAGGGGCATGGTTGTCCTGAAATGAAGGGTACTGAGGACTGAATTGTTGTTACACTCAATGCACTGACATACTTGTATTGGGGAGAAGATTTTATTAATGAGATAGGAAAGAGTTGCCAATCATTGATAACCGTTGGATTGCACTGTAGGCATGCCTGCTCGTTGCACTTTACAGAGCATAATGAATCATCAAAAGGGCTCAGTCTACAAGCATTCAAACCCACCCTGCATGCTGAATGATGCCCACCACAGCAGCGGTGTCAGTCATGGGCACCGCTAGGGCGCGCAGCTCCGACAACGGCACCTTTGCTGCTGTAGCTTGGGGACTGAGGGTGCCTTGATTGACGGCATTCAGCATGCTTGCTGACATGATGCCCCAGCTGAGGTCCTCAAACTGTACCATTATCACCTGAGTTGGAGATGCAAGCAACAGTGCACCATCTTCAAATTTTCGGCAGACGTTTTTAATGCAAAGTGCGCAAGAAGAAATGGAGTGGAGGTGTGGACGGACAAAAACCTTGTGCCGAAGTAAGGGCAGCAATCAAGACACCACAGGGGGACCACTCAGCTTGTATGTGCACGTGTCATACAAAAAAAATCAGACATTACAACTCCTATCACCAGGCCTGCGTAGACGCAGAAGCAAGTATATCAGTGTGACTCCAAAGTAATTGTTGCGTGCCGTGCGCTGGAACTCCTATATGTTGTAACATAGAAATGCGAACATATGATAAATGAAAATAAGTCAATGCTTACGAGAATGTACAACGGGTTTGCAGGAAATCTTACCATGAACCTTTTGTATGCCAATTCATTCTCACATGCACACCTTACATCTCGACTTTGCCACTGAGAGTGGCAGCCATTAAAAAAATGGTAGCTTTCTCACCTGCATTCGGGCAAGCAACTCATTGAAGTTGGAGAGGGGGCGTTGGTGGCCACCATGGTCTGCTTGCAAGGTGAGCCCTGGTGTGCCTGGCCCACGCACGCGAAGTGCCTTGGCAAGGTTGGGGCTGACCAAAGAGTTCAGGACGTGTTGAGGGCGCATGTGATTGGGGATACCTGCGCCAAGTTCACCCCTGGAGCTGATGGGCATAACCGCGCCCTTGAAGCGTTGCTGACACCACGACTGCAGCTTAGCAATACCTGTGTGTAGGTCTGCCAGAGTGATCTCCTGATGCTGCGCTGGTGGTGGTTCTTGCTGCTGCATCTGTTGCTGCTGTTGCTGCTGCTGCTGCTGCTGCTGCTGAAGCTGAAACTGCTGTGGTGGTGGAGGTGGTGGTGATGATGGCTCTACCATGCTGAGCTCTGCAGGTGTAGACAAGGCTTGCCGCTTGGCAGCGTTAGAGCCATCCACCTGCGTATAGGGAGGCATTGTGTGATGATAGTTAATTATTCCCTAACAACAATTGCATGACGATACAAGACACACTGCATCCACAAGTTGTTACGCAATTATTACATATACAGCAGTGCAAATCCTTACAAGTCACAAGCGCCACGTACCCTAGGTGAGTAGTGCACAAGCCCTGGTGTAAGGACAGGCAAAGAGGGGATAGACGGTATTGCCAGGGTGGTCGCTGGGGGGTTGGGTGATGGGGAGAGGGATGGAGGCACACCACCTGCTTTTGCTGCTGCAGTTGACGCATGAGTTGCCATGGGAGGGCTTGAAATACACGTGAGTGGAGATGCTGCTGCTTTCATTGTTGATGGGTGCAGCAGGGGCCACTGCTGCTGGTTCTGCTGCTGCTGCGTTGCCCATCTTAATGAGATCGCAATGGGAGCGCCTTCCTCCTCCAGGCGTCATGCAACACTGCTCGTTGCTCGTGGCTAAAGGGGGGCAGCAAGCTGTGTGGCAACGAGACGTTGCAAAGCTGCTCCAAGTCCGTGTTGATCTCCGGGTGCTCAAACAGCAACGAGGCATGCGCATGTTCCACTGCACAAATGAGTTTCAAGTGGCAGAAGTTTTTTCATCAAATAATGCGTCTGATTGATTCTCTAATAAGTAAACGAGAGTGACTGCTTCATGCCATTTGGCATGTTAAAAAGTGTACGTGCTTTCATTCAAATATTTCCTCATCGTTCCAGTTCAAAGTGTAGCAGGTGCAGCAAAACACTCCCTGCATCACTTAAAAGGAGACACACTAGCCCATAGTGCCGTAAGTCTCCTCCACCAGAGGAAAAAATAAACTATAGTGGAGGTCTGGAGGATGTCAACCCCTTACTCCAGACCTAGACCTTCAAAGCGCATGCAATTCCAGGTCAGCCTTGTGGGCCCTATGTGGACAAACATGCGAAAGGCAGGAATGCTAATTACCTTGGAAGATGTGAGCCCGGCCTCCAATGGCAGATGTCTGCAAAAGCAGTTGCAGTTCAGCTTGCGCCTCCAGCAGCTTGCCATGCGTCGGCCACACTGGAGATGTTAGCGCTTCTTTGGAAAGAGGACGCCAGGTGCCGTCCAAGATGGCTTTTGTAAGGCACGGGACGTGGTCCACTACGCTGTGAGTAGCACACTCTCCAGTCAGCCACGAGGCACGCAGAGTCCCTGTGGAGAAAGGAGCATCAGAATTTGCATTTGCGAACCAAAGCAAAAGCTACCACGCAAATTGTTCATAAATTGCCCCAAGTTTATGAAACACCCCATCCGTATAAACGTACATTCAATGAACGCAATCTTAGCTGCAATGCATGACAAAACAAAATAGCTGCTTCATACTCTGAAAAGAAGAATGGTCATCGTTACCTTCCTGGTCATCATTGCCTTCCTTCTTCTCGCTGAAAACACCTGCATACAGAGCGGGATATCAGCTACTAAGATCATTTTAATGAACATTCATGCAAACTTCAGTGCAATACACATTTCATGATCAAGGGCAAGAAAGAGAAGGAGAGGTAGCACAAGTGCGACTGCTAGGCCACGAACAAATTTGTTACTGCAAGTAATTAAACTCAATTCCTTTACAATGAATGAAAGGACGATACAGCCTTTGTTCACAGATTCTTTGCGGTGCACTGCGCACCTGCCTCCTCCATGTCCTCCAGCTCCTCCGGCTCCTCCAGCTCCTCCATGGCTCCAGTAAGCTCTGTTACCCCTTGACTGGCGTCACTATCGTCGATAATGCCTGCAATGGGGAGGTGGCAGACAAATATTCACATTAGCTAGAGCAAAATGAAGGCGCAAACATTCGTTGCAACATGGCCTACCATTTCAAAAGAGCGGCCCATATCCAAGTGGACAGCACAGCAAACAGCCTCATTATCCAATTCCTTTCCAGATCTTAATAATGGTGCTCACCTTCAACCTCTGACAGGATGGCCCCGTCCACAGACTCCTCTTTCTCCAACTGGTCCTCGCCTTTTCCTAAAGCTGTTTAGGAAAAGGAAGATGCAATGATGGAATTTGACCTACGCTTACGATTTAATGCCACCACCTCCCCCTTCAAAATTAGGGAGATGATGTTAAAGTGCATGTTTTCACAACCTGAGGTGTGGTGTTGGGCACATAGGAAGCTGTGCTCCTTAAAGAACTGCAATTAAGATTAAACAACTGCAATCAAGGATAAATAAGGATAGGCGATAGGAGTCAAACCATGCCCGCTCTTCCCACCTTCTCTTCTCCTTTTGAGAGCGGCCTCAAGGTCAGCAACGGTGCCGGCATATGAGGGCCCTGCACCAGAAACCCACACAAACGCTTGTCCTTGCTGCATTGGTGCTGTCTGCAATACAAAATGTCCCCTCCTTGCATGTGAATTTGTCATTGATTTTGTCAGATCATCCATCACAGTAATGAATAATCCAAATGTAATGCACGCAAGGTTAGGAAGGAAAAGGAACAGTAAAGAAAAGGTGGTTCAAATTAGCATCAATTGCCAGGTACATTGAATGCACGGTTCTTATTGCAAGGACGTCACACACAGCTCAAACACCGCAACTAAGATGAAAGCATTACTAGCACAGTACAACCCTGCATAGGATGACGCAGACAGCTACTCACCTATGCCAAGCTCCTGGACCAGGTCCTTGTCAGACAGGCCTTGCGCTATCAACAGATCCTGTAAATGTCATGTCCAAATTCGCCCTGAAGTGCCTCTGCATGATTGTGCTTCTGTTTGTTTTCAGTAGGCGCAAGGCTGCCGGTAGGTCCTGGAAAGTATGAGTTAGAGTGAAATAGAGTTAGAAGAAGGCGGCTTTTGTATTAGGATCTGACAGCTTTTGAGATGCTCATGAGACTGATTGAACTGGGTCTCATGGGTATCAAGCTGCCTTTCTCCTTAAACACGTCAAAACTCTTGCAAAATAACACTCTCGGGCAACCTGGCTGCTCATTGAAGCCGGTTCTTACATTGGAGTTGAGAAGCATGCCGGCCTGCACTGCAATGCCGTACAGGTGGATGCCAATTGCCCCATCAGACGACTTAGTCTGAACTTCAAACACCACGTCCACCGAGGCAAAACGAACCCTGCATGCAAATTACGTTACGTAAATGAGTGCAGGTGCTTTCGTATGCATGATAGGTTGCGCATCAGCCAAAGCCACCAGCCAGCAAGACTTGTGTATGCAAGAAAGGTGCCTAAGCCAAAGTCAAAGGAGGATCTCCGAAGAGCAACAGATCAAAAAAGTACCTGATAGTATGGTAGAAGTTGCTGACATGTACCAACAACTACTCACTTTGGCAACATCTGCAAATCAAGGATTTGTCCAAGGCCACTAATGCACTTTCCATGCAGCTCTCCTTGGAGGACTGGAAGCAAGGCGTTGCCGACCTTATTCTCTACCACAGATTGTACTGCAATCAATTTGAAAAATAAAGCGCACGGAGTTTTCGCACCTTATGCAGCTTGCCAGGGAGAAACAGGAACCTGAGGACAGAATCAATTTTAAAGGTTCAAGAGTGCAGCACAGGCCTTGTGTTGCCAAGGCACAAGAGGAGTCGTGGCACGAAAGCAAGGAGTCACAAAAGGAGGCTGCTTCACGCACGCCAACAGGCTGATTCGTATGCATGCAGGTAGCGCACTCACCTGTGGCAATTGCCGAAATGCAAGTCCTCCCTCCAGAGCGAGAATTTGCATTCCTATCACGCGAATTGAGGTGATGGCGGCGCTTTTTATCTGGAAAGCAATCAGGTCCCGGAGCGCTTTCACCTTGGCTTCCTCGCTGCTCAGAAAGATGTACTGCATTATTTGTACAGTTGTAACTGGTACATGTGAGAGTCACAGGACAAGAGAGGGGAGGCAGGCAGACGGGTGGAAGGGAAGGGGTAATGCAAGCACAGCCTCCCCGTCACCGTCCCTGACAAGCACTTGAGAGAACAGGCTGTGCACCTCTACTTTGTGAGTGGCGTGAAGTGCTCAGCCATTGTAAATGGTTCAGCGGACGTCCTTGCAGGAAGACTGTCCATCGGATCATCCAGGAGCAAAGCAGGTGACCAAACAAAACAACTTCTGCACTGCAATTATAAAGGAATTCATGCGCGCAGGTATCTGTATGATCCTGCAAAGGCAGGAATGTAGCCAAACGGCTGCTCAGCTACAAGAACAAGGAAACCTAAATATATAGAGAAAATGATCATTAACACCAACACTGCCCAAAAAAAAACCATACACTAGCTGCTTTGCCTACCATCCAGACATGGAAGAAGATCTCTGAGCTCCGCCACCAATCGCTATACCCAACAGAATCCAGTCCCACACGCATACCAATTAGACAGACCATGGGACCAAAGCATGTACCGTTTAGGCAGGCTAAGAGAACAATCATGGAACACCTTAAACCAACAACCAGGTTAACCATGCTCTATCCCACGACATCACTGATAACCATCAAAACACCTTGGCACCTCCACACGCAAATGCCCAAGAAACGTTTGGCTGTCATCCCATTAATAATAAAATGATTATTAACGCTGCTGGACAAATTATTGTAAACGCGATCTAACGAGGTACACAGGGTGCATGCCTGCTAGCACAAGCAGATGTAGTGAGTCGTACAACAATGGTGCACACAACAAGGCGTTACAATGTTCCCTCCTGCTGAAACATACATATTTCCAACCTGGCTCTTGCCATCCAACCTCATTGTGCAACAATGGCGAAGATAAGGCAAGCCGGATGCAATCATGGTTGCCCGACCCAGGAACTACCACGTTCCAATAGAAAGTTAAATAACACATACCAAATTAGATATGCATCTAATGCAAGGAAAGTTGCTCTTATTCTAACAGGCTGGTATTCTCACTGTGACAATTCATGTGCTTCCTTTTATACGTGCCTAAAACACACAGACGGTGATTCTCCCTTTTTGAATATTTAATGTGGTTGGTTGGTCCTGGCAGATGCTTAGTTATTTTAATTGTTTTATCCAGTGCTGATGTTACAAACATGTCACGAACAACGTTGTGCCTTTTTCACCCTTTTTAAGTTTTTTTTAGGTGCTTCAAGTTGGTGCAACCACAAATACTCCACCCCTTCTTTATTTGACAGTGCTTTATACACGCACTCCCCCCACATTGCTGCCCTTTTCAAACTGTTTATTACAAAAGCAGACGTTCCCAGGTCTTAGAAAGAGGCAAAGCTTACTCCTATACACAAGAAGGGGCTAGTAACGTTCCCAGGGAACTATAGAATGATTGTGGTGAATGGGACACTGTACAGACTTTATGCCAATTTGCTACACTTCACGGTCCAAGACTGGTGTACCCAAAACAACAAGATCCCGGACACACGATTTGGTTTTCATCCTGGCAGAATCATGCTGCAACTGCTGTTTATCCTGCACCTCAAAGATGCACAGCACAGAAGATGCAGAGGGGCTCATCTCGGCTGTACACAGCCTTCATTGATTTCAAACAAGCATATGACTCCATTCCCAGAAGCAAAATGTCAGACCATCTTTGGAAGAACCAGATGCCCACCCACATGCTGTCAATCTGTCAATTATCAAAAACTTGTATAACGCTGATGAACACATGCTATTGGATGGGTATAAATCAGCGACTGTCCAGCCATCTTTTGGTGCGAAACAAGGGTGCCCCCTCTCCCCTTGCTGTTTTCCATTTATTTGAACGACACTGACAGCGTGACTGATAGGGTGCAGGGTGCGCTCACTAGTACCCCCGATTTTATTGTGAAATACATGCTGTTTGCTGATGACCTTTCCCTCCCTTCCAATGAACACGTGATTAGCAGATCATGGTTAACAAGCTTAGAGTTTACACTGAAAGGAAGTCTCTCACTGTCAACACAAGTCAAACTCTGAAAACCTGCCCCTACTGTACTTTGACAGTGTAATGCTTCCTTACACAGACTCCTTCAAATACTTGGGCATGGTGTGCGACAAGCAGATCAATCTGAATGCCGCGGCTGACGCAGCACTTCGCCCATTCACGGCAGGCACATTTAGAGTCAAAATGTTGCTTTAGAAACATAACCTTTATAACAGGTTATACGCGTACATATGGCTTCTCAAGGCATACGCTATTCCTGCTGGTACGTATGCGAGTCAGATTTGGGCCATTCCTTACTTACAACAAGGCAAAGAGATGGACAGTTCCTCCCTACAGAATTGGCTGTTGGCAGTGTTGAGAAGGATGTTGGGGGTCAGAGACACCAAGCCTTCATGGTGTGTCATGCGCGAGTGTGGATTGGAACCCCTACAGTTCAATTGGTTTTGCACGGCAATGCGGCTGTACAAGATCTTTGATTAAATCCAACAGCTACACAATGAAGAAAGTTTTACATGCTGACATGCAGCTGAGTACACGGTCCAATGATTGCTGGTCAGCCCATATTCTTTCTGCCATGGACGGTCTGACACAATCATATATCTTCAAACAGAAGCTGCAAGACTGTGAACCCATTGATCTCAGCAGTTTTGTCGTAGACTTCAGGAAGAGACATTTGTAGTACTGGGCACCTTATTCTAAAACGGCATCCGAGAGAACACAACAGCAAACGCTCTAGTTGTTACCAATGGTGTGCTCTTCCTACCAAAAGGGCTCTGGTCACTCAATCACTCATTCACCTTATATCCTTTTCAAATACATGTTTCTCAACCTGCCCCGTGATGTTATTGGCAGTACAGCTTGTTTCAGACTTCGTGTCCACACCCTAGGTTTTGAGACAGCGACATGGTATCAAAGTAACTCCCCCATCTGTGACCTGTGACCTGTGATACTGATGATATCCAAGATGAGCAGCATGTCCTTTTCCACTGCGTCAATCCCCACGTGCACGTGATTTATCCCCACGAGAAAAAACGTGCAGATAGTGTAAACACCACCGGCATGGAATAGGAAAGGATGTTGATTTGTGTTCTGCAGCACCACCCAATGGATGCAGAGACACACAGCATCCCGTCTGGAGAAAAAAAAGACATTTATCAGTGGGGATCAGTGGAGGCAGAAGCCTGCACACCACCAGGAGTATTGCTCAGATATTTGTGGGGGTCGTATTGAATGTCTCGTCTCATCTAAATGGTTTGGTTGCGGATCTGATTGCATGTAGGCTTGATATTTCCATGAGTGCTGTGGCATGTAGACCTGTAAATCCGAGGCTGTGAAGTGGGTTTCTTGTCTGGCTGCTGTAAATGGTGCCTATTGCTCCTAGCAGGATAGTGTTTAGGGTTTTACGGTGTCCGAGTAAGCGAGGCATTAGCAGCTTATGTTGTTCTCATGCCTTTCTTTGCTTGTTGAGTTGTAGGGTAAGTGTCTACACAGTGCTTAATTTTGATTAATGTATTTTGCGTTTGTTTGTAAGTATCTCTTGGTTTCATAGCCGGGGGGGTACGGATTGGCAGTGCCATTTGCTAGGTTATCACAAGCAACTCTTCTTGCATTTGTCACGCCCAATCAGTGGCAGCGATGACACGTGTGACAGAGCAGTTAGTTGGTTGACATTTGAGAGTTTCTGATTGTCTAGTCAATAAGCTGGATGTGCCAGGCAGTCTTATAATTACCTTTACCTTCTGTTGTGATTAGTTTTGGTAATCAATTGACAACATGTGAGCATTCTAAGAGGCACCATTAGAGGGGATCATTAAGAGACCCTGTACCGTGTACGGTCTCTGATACTATTGTTCGCCTATAATTTGCCTAATCATATTGGCAGACCTAGTTTGACGCGAGTTTTGTTCGGTGCGTGGTTACTGGGTTGGGGTAACCACGTTTGCCTCTGGCTTGCTTAGTTTTTGCCGCTGTTGTACATAGAGATTGGATGGTAGTAGCCAGCTTGGAATCATTCCTGTCTGTGTCTCTCGTTGTGCATGTGCTGCTCACACATGAGTTTATATATATGTTATTTGCCTTTCTCATTCTTAATATCTTCAGTGTGACAGATCCATGTTCTTTACGTTCCCCCTCTTTAATTCATTGCGGTCGGTTGGTCCTGGCAGATGCTTAATTGTTAACTGATTTTATTCAGTGCTGCAATGTCACAAACAGCGTTGTGCCTTTTTTCCCTTTCCAGGTTTTTTTGTAAATGCTACAAGTCTGGTGCTACAACAACAATTTTCACAGTTTTTACGCGTTTATTTACACAGCCTAGCAGTCGCACGTTTTGATTGATGGTTTTATCTGTAAATCCTGTGTCTCTTCTGAAGGGCAGGAAATATGCTTTTCTGTTTCCGCAGACAAGAGCCCACGATGTGTCTACTTTGTTAAGCCAGAACAACATTAAGCTTTGTTGTTTTCTCCACCTTTTAGGATGAAGGTTCCAGGAAGCTCAGAAAAACGGACTACACAGAAATGTCTCCTGTTCAATGCCTAGCCTCTGAATTGCGGGTCTGCTCCAAGACCACCAAGCACGCCTCAAAATAAACCCCTAAGGCAAGCCAACTAACACTAGAATCCTACTCCCATATCCTACCCCAACACATCAGTGCAGCACTACAACAATGCGCCATGGTCTCAAAAGAAAAAACGGCGTCTGCTCTGAACTTTGATCCTGGGAACTCCTCATATTGGAGCAAACGTCACGGTGACATTGTCTTTGGTGCCAATTACGCTGCATCTGCCACCAAGTTTATAGGTTCCACAATCTGCCACCCAGTGTATGATGACACAAAAATGTTCAAGTGCGTGCAACACTCCCTATGATCTGCGATGTGTAGCGAGCTACCAACCGCCACCTTCTTATTTCTACCCAACTGGGAAAACAAGAGCATCAATGCCTACAGAGCACTGGTGCGAGATAACCCAAAACACTGCGCCACGCTTGGCTTCATCCCCAAGACAAAACTCACATATGCAATGCCAACCTCGTGGAAGGGTGTACAACGTAATTTCTCCAACCACACCTGGAGCATGGATATTATTGCTGTCTGGAACAAAGAAGCACAACAGCATTTAACTGATGCCTCACCGAATTGGCTGCAAACACTGCAAAGGAGTATCCAGAAGCAGTTTGGGAAAGAAATCAGTACCTTGCAAGAGAGGACACAGACCACATCACCAACCATGGGACGATAAGCAGTTTGAATTGAAGTGCCCCAATTGGAAATTATGGGCATACACGGACGGAAGCTGCATAGGCAAGACCGAAAACTTTATAAACGCAGGGGTACACTGCCCTCAAACCAAAGCTGACTCAGGAGGCGTGGGAATGACAAACACCATCAATAGAGCTGAGCTCACAGGGATAGCAGCAGCGCTTACCAATAAGTATACCCAGATTGCAACGGAC
>Ga0307974_1002005_pt1 | contig 14317 bp, 18 predicted proteins | sample OrgLakmetagen784_FD_201812 | JGI IMG/M metagenome (GOLD analysis project Ga0307974, IMG submission 201812) | Saline water microbial communities from Organic Lake, Antarctica - #784 | ecosystem: Environmental > Aquatic > Non-marine Saline and Alkaline > Saline | place: Antarctica: Organic Lake... | reverse complement strand
GCTAATTCTCCACCCTGGTACCATTACCATCACCAAGGGGGACCCACCTTACCCCCCTAGCAACTTCGAGCTTTATTGCCAAGGATGCAAGGATAAATTGCCCACTCTAACGTGTTTAAACATGTTTATGAAATTTAAGAAAGTATGGAAACGTTTTGGAGGGTATGGGGGCCATTGAAGGCCCTCAAGGGCCACAGGGTCCCCAAGGACCACACCGATTTACACAGAGGATCCTTGACAGCCCCCAAACCTTGGTTCATGCCAATTTCAAATGTCAGATATCCACGTTCAATTATCGATCGATATGGTATATCCACTCAAAAGAGACACTGACACACGCACACCCTGCACATAAAAAGACGGCAACATCTGGATTACAGACACAGACACACACACACACACACACACACAGACTGACCTGGTGGTACAGAGTCCACCTTTCTGAGCGTGCCCCTACGTGTACGTGGGAAGGATGCTGCAGGTCTGGAGACGGGGTGGCACCGTGGAATGGGAGGTACGCCTGCGTACACAGGGGTTTGAGTGTTAGGGTTAGTGTACAGCCTCTGGGGTAGCAGAAGGGTTTAGTACGGTGCAAGGGGATGATGTACGCACATGCGTGTACAGTGACTGAGTGTAGTTGGAGCCGGTGTACAGCTCCAAGTGCAGGGAGTGCAGGAAGTGCAGGGAGTGCAGGGAGTGCAGGGAGTGCAGGGAGTGCAGAAAGCGCAGGAGAAGAAGAGGGTTTGACACAGTGGGCGGGGGGGGATGACGTTGAGGCGGCAGGAGAATGCAAGAAATTAGGTGGCAAAGGGATACGATGCTCGCGTGCACGGCTATGCCATTAAATTGTAAGGCTCACAATCTGAGCTTTTGCTTTTTTAAGGTGGTATGTTGCAAGACAAGGGGGTGTACACTTTCTGGTGCCATGCCAGCTGAGCTCAGTCACACTGTGTGTTCTACTGACGTTTGCACACACACACACACACACACTCACACACTCTCACACACACAAATTTCTGCCTGCACAATAAGCCCCAAGGACGGCCATCGTACCATACTGGGCAGGCTCATTCTATATTGTATACACAGACAAACACCGGATGCAATGAATACCTCAGGGGGGCGGCCACTTTGTGGTCTGAGCCTACTCTTCATGTAAGAAAACGCGCACACCAATATACACACACACCAAGACACACACAAAATGCATACTTGCCTGCACAAATGCCTCCGGCGTAGCCAATTTAGCCTGCCAGGCTGGCTGGGCCCACTCCACGGCCAATGGTGACAGCAGCCATCGTACCAGCTGTGAAGACACCTCAGGGGGGGCAGCAGTGGAGGCACACAACAGACCTGTGATGGGTATGTGTGTGCATATGTACGTGTGTGTGTGCGTGTATGTGTCTGTGTGTGTATGTAAGAGTGTGTGTGTGTGTGTGTGTGTCTCAGAGGGCAGACAAAGTAGCACAGCAAGTTAAGCAGACACACAGGCAAACCCACAAATTGACGCAAATGCACAAGACCGAAATTACACACCTTCCCACAGCAGCACGCGTTCTCCTTCTCTCAGCTGACCAGCAGACCAGAGGGCTGAGACTTGATCAGCCATGGGTTGAAGGTAGGGCACAAAGGTGGCAGGGTGGACCTGCATGGCATGCGATGGTGTGCGTGTGTGTGTGCGTGTGCGTGTGCGTGTTAGTTTGTGCGTGCACTTGTGTGTGTATGTATGTGTGTGTGTGCGAGTGTGTGTGTGTGTTAACACAATTGTGCAGGAAATTCAGTCAGGGCCACAAGCTCGACACATGCTTACCATGTCTCAACTTGAACAGCTCATACCATCACTGTTATTTAAATTTGTTCATTTTACGAACAAGTTACTGTCATCCCATCCAAAACTTGTTGGCTACAAAAATAAAAACACGCCCGCTGCCTGTCCCCCAACTCTACAAATTCTTCGATAAACCGTTCCTCATTTAACCATTCCTTAGCAAACAATGTACAGGTGCGCCTTAAAGCCTTCCGATCACCAACAGGTGATGAAACTGCACGCTTTCCGGTCCCTCTTTTTTTTCCATGCTGCGGGTGATCACAGTGAACAGCGCCATGCGTGCCTCGACCCTTCCAACAACCAATATTCCTTTAAAACAGCACATTCACCCCTTAGGCCCCTGTCTCACCTTTGCCATGTTGGTGATGACACTGGACAGCGCCATGCGTGCCTCAAACCCTGCTTTCCACGCGTGCGTGACCTGGGCGGGCGGGGGCTCCATGCCTGTGTGTATGTGTGTGTGTGTGTGTGCGCATATATGTGTATTTGCGTATTTGCGTGTGTTTGTGCATTCATGCTTGTGTGTGTATGTGTGTGTCTGTACGTGTCGTGTCATGTGTGTGTGTATGTATACGTGTCATGTGTGTCTGTGTGTGTGCATGAGACCTGGGTAGGATTCTTGTCTGTGTATGAGCAATTACGCACATGTGTGCTATATTCGTTTATACGCAATGGCAGCATGACTGCCTCCAACACAGGGCGTAAGAAGTCAGCAGGGGTTTTCTGTGTGCAGCACGTCAGGCAATGGGATGGCAGCCTTAACGAGCAGCACACCATTTGGGACTCAACCAAGGACACAACAGAAACAAATACCAAAAACAGCATAAAAATTTTGACTGAAAACCAACGACTTATAATCGACAACACCACATGATCGAGCAGCATACCATTTGGGACTAACCAAGGACACAACAGAAACAAATACCAAAAACAGCATAAAAATTTCGACTGAAAATCAACGACTGATAATTGACAACACCACATGATCGAACAGCATACCATTTGGGACTAACCAAGGACACAACAGAAACAAATACAAAAAACAGCATGGAAGTTACGACTGATAATCAATGACTGATAATCAACGATAACAACACATGATCAAGCAGCACAATTTGGGGTATGATTAAAAACACAGCAACTAGGCAAGCTGCACAAGGCCTCGCACAAGAACACGAAAAGAACTCGTGCAGTACCTGGTGCTTCTAAAGGAATGGCGGCCATGGCTTGCAGTACGGCCGACACTAAGGAGGGCACCAAGATGGGGCGGTGGGGCATGAACCGAGTGAAGGCCTCCAGCGCGCGTGCGTGCTGTGTATGTGTATGCGTGTGTGAATGTGTGTGTGTGTGGATGTGTGTGTGGTTGTTTGTGTGTGTTGCGCGTTTGGCATTGTGCAACTGGTATTGTGTGTAGGGGTATACGCGTGTGTGTATGTGTGTGTGCTAGATCTACAAGAAGTTAGGCGCGCAAACACTCACAGACATGACGCAGCACCCACCACCTCTGCCAGGATTTGCAAAACATGTTCCACTCGTGCACGTACAGTGAGAACACAGCACACACAACCTCTGCTAGGATCTAAAAGATTTCAAGCACGCATTCACGTTCAGACATGACGCAGCACTCACCACCTCAGCCAGGGGTGGCTCAGAGAACCTGGGAACAGCCAACAAAACTTGCAGCAGGTCGTCCAGGCCGTTCATGACAGGCACAGACGCAGACGACGTCTCTAGGAGTGCAGGCAAGGCGGCCTGCAAAATGGCAGAAGCAAGAATGACAGGGCAGACACAGAGGACGGTTAAGGAGGTGCAGGTAAGGCGGCTTGAAAAACAGTGAGATAAAAGATGCAGCATATAGCAATGCAGACGAGCGAGAATGACTGGGCAGACACAGAGGACGGCTCAGGGGGTGCGGGCAAAGCGGCTTGAATAACAGCGATGTAAAGGATGCAGCGTATAGCAATGCAGACGAGAAGTAGGAATACAGGAAAAGGTTCAATGATGGTAATGTCTGAATTCCTAGACAAGTGTTTCTGGGTGTATCGTGTAAACAGTAAGGCAAGTTGCGTATGGAAGGAGCATGAAAAATGAGGGCAGGAAATGTTCAATTCAAGCACTGACGTTTATTTTCCCATGGGTATGCATAAACAGTAAGGCAAGCTGCCATATAGGAAAGGAAGATGAAGGCAGGAATTGTAAAAATTCCAAGCACAGATACTATAGTTTCCCATGCGTATTAAGTTGTATGCATGTGAAGTTGTTTGCACCATGCTCTTGATGTTGTTTGCACCATGCTCTTGATGTTGTATGCACCATGCGTATGCAGTTGTATGCACATAACACATAACGTTGTATGCACCATGCGTATGCAGTTGTATGCATGTATACACCGCACCATGTGTATGCAGTTGTATGCACGTATGCACTGCACCATGCACTTGAGGTTGTATGCATGTATACCCGCACCATGCGTTTGAAGTTGCATGCGTATATGCGCCCACATAGTGCAAGCTATTCACCCAGCTAACGCTTGGCTGCAAACTCCAGCAGCACACATGCATATAAACACACACACACGCACAAACACACATACACACACCTCCAGCACGTGTGTAGCAGTGTCCAGCACCAGAGTACGCTCTGCCAGGGGAGGTCCTCCTTCAGACTGAGTGGCCGTGGAGAGGGCTGTGCGCATGAACTGGCTCACCACAATCAAGCCCTATATGCGAGTGAGTGTGTAAGAGTGTGTGAGCGTGTGTGAGCGTGTGTGTGTGAGCGTGTGTGTGCGTGTGTATGTGGGTGTGAGCGTGTGTGTGTATGTTTGTGCATGTGTGTCAGTAAGTGTGTGTGTGTGCCGATGTATGTGAAGATTGCAGATGCTTCTACATTATAAGCCCACGCAAAGGGCTGAGGTCAGAAGCAAGAGCATACATATTTCAACTCCAAGTCGGCCTCAAATATGGCACTGATGAGGTATTTATACCTTCCCTTCTCAAATGTTCAGACACGCAAAGAAAGTCAATGAAGTGGTCTGATGATGCCTGCATTCTTACACCTTCCTTTTCCAGGCTTACACCTTCCTTTTCCAGGTGAGACGAACACGAAAAATCGACGTCCACCCAGTCAAGTGGTCTGAAACAATTATACGCTTAAGCAGACCTGCTGCACATGAAGGAGAAGGTAAATACCAACCCTGTATCTGCATACCAGAACTTAGCCCAGTATCATAATAGGCTAGATTTACACAGAAACCGATAAAGGGCCCAACCCCTAAACCTAGATGTGAAGTGAGGCTTGTGCTTAATACGCAATATTTTGCACAAGCTGGCTGAAATAAGCGACGGAACTCACAAAGACCCCAGTAAGCAGATGTGCTGAGGCGAAAGCAGCAACAACACAAAGTTTCTAACGTGTGCTTCATGACGTCTCCTACGCCAATCAACGTGTACACGCGCATGGAAACTTGTCTGCAAAGTTCTAGCGTGTTTGCTTCATGACGTCTCCTACGACTTTAACATGTACACGCGCAGGAAACCTTGTCTGCTGCTCAGGCGTTACAGCATCCACACCCTTTCGAAAGTGTGTACACACGTGCTTTGACAAATGTTTGTGCCCGTGCACGGGTGCACGGCAACATGCTTCATGCCTGCTCAGGCACGAGAGCAGCCACTCTTGGTTCAAAGTTCTTTGCGCAAAGGACGACGGCGTTTTACACCACCAGTGCACACAAACACACTATACCTGCTCAGGCACAAGAGCAGCCACCCCTCGTATCACAGATTTCACTTGGCCTCGGGTGGAGGTGCCAAAGTCTCTCCATTCCTGTGGTAGTGCAAGAAACAAAGTCCCGTAAACGTTTTAGAAACCAAGCCTCTCCACTCCTGTAATTGTGCAAAAGACAAAGTCCTGTGAAGGTGTAGAAAACAAAGCCTCTCCTATCCTGTGATCAGGGAAGATGTAGGTGGTGAGGAAACAACACCACATACATTTTGTGCGTATGTGCGTGCGTGTGTGCGTGCGTGTGTGCGCGTGTGTGTACATGTGTGTGTGAGTGTGTGTGTGTGTGTGTGCTCGTGCTAATTGTGCAAGCCTGCGTGTGCATTTCTTGGTCATGTGTGTATCTTACAACAGCACATTACACATGCGCACATATAGGGTTGGCCAGAACCGTATATGAATGTATATTCGGCAATTTCCTTGCCAATAGTACTGTATATACACCATACACCATATATTTATATATATATATATGGCTCTGGCAAACCTACTTATACAACTTATCACATACTACAGTTTCAAGCTTATATGGCGCACCTCTACCTATTTACTCCGATTTCAAAGATACATAGGCGCACAACTCAAACAATAGATGTGCGCTTCATCCCCAAACCACACACATATTATTATCAGACATAGACATAGACACGATACACAATACATATATTTTTACAATGTGAATGATGTGTGCAGATTCATGTGCGCACACACACACACACACAAAAAACACATGTGCACATACCTGGTACGAGTCAAAGTACGGTGGCAGGGGAGGGGCAGAAGCCCTGCCTTCTGTTTTCCCTGTGGATGCCGCCACAGCCTCCTTGGCCCCCAGGGCTGCACTCTCAGTGATGGACACCACTTGGCGCAACATGTCCGACATCAGAGCAAGCAGCACCTGTGTGTGTGTGTGTGTGTGTGTGTGTGTGTGTGAGTATGATTGTGTGTGTGATGGACACCACTTAAACAACATGTCCGACATCAGAGCAAGCAGCACCTGTGTATGATTTGTGTGTGTGTGTGTGTGTGTGTGTGTGTGCGAATGTGTGTCATTGAAGGACACCACCTAGCGCAGCATGTCTTACACCAGGGCAACTGCACCTGTGTGTGTACATGTGTGTGTGTGTGTGTGTGTGTGACGGACACCACCTGGCACAGCACACCTCAGGCAGCATTCGAGGTAGGAGTAAGAGGAGGAGTGCATGAGCACATGAATAGCATCAAGTGCACCTTGTCTGTGAATGGGTGAGTCCAATTGTTTTGGTGCATGAAGCGTATCATATGATATTACTTACTACCCTGAAGTATTGAAAGTGGGAAGATGGTGAGGTCATTAAAGGGACAAAACTTAGCAGGAATGGTGGGCCTGACCTTTGGTCAAAAGATTTGAGGAAAGAAGAGAGCACAGGCAGGAAAAGAGGGCGAAGAGGAGCGAGGTGCAAATGTGGCGCATTCTAAACGAGAAGGCCCGACATGTGTTTGGCCTGTGTGTGGGTAGGCACACACTAGTAGATACATATGTGGGTATACATACTAGTGGTTATGCATACCAGTGGGTATACATACTAGTGGATATATGGGTACATACTAGTGGATACATATGTGGGTATACATACTAGTGGGTATGCATGCACTAGTGGAGGGCTGAGACCAAGCCCTCCACTAGTGTATTTTGTTGTGGCAGGCATCAGGACCACGTCCTCTGCAATAGAATGGAGTACGCTTGCAGCTCGTGGCTTCCTTTCAGACTATAAATCAGTCAAAGTAATTCAAGAAGACTACAAGCAAGTGTTTGTGTGTGTTCTTGTGTGTGAGTGTGAGTGTGTGTGTGTGTGTGCGTGTGTGTGTGTGTAAGACACACGTACAAGCCCCTCACAATACAACATGACAAGTGAGGGAGTGTCACTAGCGACGCTGAAAAATTGGCGAAGCCCATCACACGCTCTGTGCAACGTGTGTGTGTGTGTGTGTGTGTGTGTGTGTGTGCACGTGTGCATATGCTTGTGCATGTGCGCGCACGTGTGTGCGCGCATGCCTGTGTGTGTGCACGCTCGTGTATGCCTTTCTGCCCCACACACGCTGCAGTGGTGTGCACGGCGCTGTGCTGGAGCAGGCGTGAGGATGTGCTGCTGCTGCTGTTGCTGTTCCTTGCCTGCTAAGAGGACAGGGCAGGTGCAAGCATTGTGCCCGGACTGGCCACAATGTCTAAACACCACTTCAACACACAGTGCGCAGCAGGCACCTGCAACGCGTGATCCGTGGCACGCCTCACAAGCACTCCAAGCCATCACAGACTGCATTCCTGAAGGGTCCCATCCAAGCAAGCTTCCGCACGTCCTCATCATGTAATTAAACTATAATTACTAGGGATCGGCGTATAGCGCTATATGAGGCATTTCTGTAGCGCTATATTGTGCTATATTTCAGCCGCTATATCTGCCAGAACTCCCCCTTGCCAAAGAAATTTCGACAATGGATTTGGAAGGCATGCCGGGTACTGTGCACAATGCTCCTTGGCAAAAAATTTATTCGAAAATTTGGTTCTGTCAAGCTTTGACGGGATTTAGGTCCCAATTATAGTGCTATACCTGTGGTTCTATGCCACACACACATGTGGACACAGGCAAGCCTGTAGAACAGCAAGTCCCCCTCGCCAAAGTGTTGGACCAAAACTGAGCTCCATGCATGCTTATGTGTGTGCGTGCAAGTGTGTGTGTGTGTGTGTGTGCATGCGCACGCCCACGAGTGCATGCTTGTTTGCGTGCATGCATGCATGCATGCACGCGTGCGTGCGTGTGTGCGCGTGCGTGTGTGTGTGTGTGCGCACATGCGTGTGTGTGCGCGCATGCGTGTGTTTGCGCGCATGCGTGTGTTTGCGCGCGTGCGTGCGTGCATGTGTGCGTGCAAATACTGCAGGTGTGCATGCCAGCACTTGTGTGCAAGTGCAGGCATGTCTGTGCATTTGTTCCCTGTGGTGCTCAAGATATCTTGGCTGGTACAGTACCAGTGGTGCTCATGATTCACAGGTGGTCCTCATGGTATGTGGTGCCTACAGCACTCCAAAGGGTACGTGTTTGTGTTCTATGGACGCCATAGGACGAGTTCGAGCCAAGTTCAAAGCGTGGGCGTGAGCCGAATCGAAGCGAATCGACGATTTCAATTTTGGCACGCGCTATATCTGAAAAATATTATAGCGCTATAAGCAAACGCCGATCCCTAATAATTACATAGCCCATTGAAATTAGTTTTACTTGATTCTGCTTGCATGGTGAACCATGAACTTTTCAGCCGGAACACACCCGCCCCCTGACACAGCAAACGCAGCCAGGAAAGTATGCTGATGGATACTGCACCCATAAAGTTTCTGATATGGTGAAGTTTTAGGTTAGGAGCCTGTGTCAAGTTTCACGGGGGGGAAACGGGGAGGCTTGTGTGAAGTTTAATGGGAAGAAGTCAACGCTAGGGGCTCACCCCCCACGAGGGGGGCTTCGCCAAAAAACGCTCCCCGTAGTAATTAAGGAAAATACGCCACTTTGGTCCGGGCACCATAGACCCCTCACCATCGGACAGAACTTATATTTAGTCCAATCGAGTCAACAACAACGCGCTCAACTAATTACAACTTTTATTTAATAATGAAGGGATTCTGGTACCCGGACCAAAGTGGCGCCTTTTCCTCAACTACTTTAGGGAGCGGTTTTTCACTGCCTGCTCAGGAGGCGTCAAGGATCATAACTTTTTGGCTTCACGTGTCAATCGAAAAATAAATTACATATTCGGAATCCTGACATCGAAGCTATCAATTGGTATATAAATGATTCGATTCTGAGGGGGTCGGGGGGGGGGGGGGCTACAGAATTTTACAGGGCCACTTTCACGAAATATTATATATTTTTGGAATCCTGAGCTCAAGCCCAGTCGATTGGCACCCTTGTTGGGTGATTTGATTGGTGCCTGGTCATAGAAATGCATGGAATGTCCCCAAGTAGGCCGCGGGGGGTGTTCAGGCAAATTACCAGCAATTAATTCCAAAATTGCAGTTTACGCATTGCATTATGCATAAGTTGCATGATTGAAGTAAAAAAGTGCTTTGGCAAAGGTTTTGGCTGGCTTTGTGCACTAAACAGGTGGTCAGTGCAAGAGCGTGCGCAAACCAGTTTTTGCCCTACAGCTCGTCAGATATTGCATTATTTGGCATGAGAACTGTGCAGGCAGATAGCTGCTCCAATTCTGAGCAGATTAAAACCCTTTTTATTAGTGTGGGGGTCAGGAAGGGGGTTGGGGGGGGGGGGTCATTTTGGGCCGGAGGCCCACAATTTACACGTGCATGTCAGGAATTATTTTTACGTCTCCTGGCCTGCGTATTGTTTTCCGCAGGGAAATGTGATACTGCACCAGCAGAAAGTGGCCCAGCAACAAGTAGGGGCCTGTTTGAGGAATCCCAGGCAGCTTCCTGGAGCTTCCAAACATAAATCGTTGCTCTGAATTTTTACACAGTACCCCAGGGCCCCATAATTTATCTGGTGTGTTTGAAAATTTGGTTAGGAGCCCATGTCGAGTATCAGCCCGGGTGGTGGGCCTAGGAAGGCTGGTGTGAAGTTTGATGAGAAGGAGACAACGCTAGGGGCTCGCACCCCAACAAAGGGGGCGTTGCCAAAAGCATACGGCTGAGTCAGCCCCCCCTAACAGATCTCACCTGCAGGCATTCCAAGGGCAGCTGAATGGGGGACGGAGGAGCCTTAGGGGGATTATTTGATGAGCCCGTGGACGCATTAGCAGGGGGGTTGCTGTTCCCAGCAGCCAGGCTTGCATTGTTGCCTGTGCGTGGAAGTGTGTACGTGTGAGAATGTGTATGTGGTGTGTGTACGTATGCATATATGCATGTGTGTTATTTTGTGTGTGTGTGTGTGTGTGTGTGTGTGTGTGTGTGTGTGTGTGTGTGTGTGTGAGTGTGTGTATGTGTGTGAGTGTGTGTGTCCAGCAACCAGTGCAATATCCTTCCAACAACTTCTTGTTGGGGTTCATCCTATCAGAGCCCACACCCTTAATAGTTAACAGCGTCCTTCAGTTGTTGTAGCTTTAACAAACTGGAAAGGTGACATCTTTTTGTTACTTTCAAAAGGCTACACACTGGTGTTGTGAACAGCCTTGCTGAATGCTGGTCCATTCTTGCTGCTGCTTGTACTTACGTGCTTCTGTGATGTGTAAATAAGGGGTGAATGTTAAGGCTGGCCAGGACTATGCATATGTGCACATTTGCAACCCATTCGACGTTTTATATAAAACAAAACCACTGCAGCGTGCGTTGCACTCACAACCAATGCAGCGTGCGTAGTACTCACAACCATTGCAGCATGCGTTGCACTCACAACCATTGCAGCGTGCGTTGCACTCACAACCAATGCAGCGTGCGTTGCACTCACAACCATTGCAGCGTGCGTTGCACTCACAACCATTGCAGCATGCGTTGCACTCACAACCATTGCAGCATGCGTTGCACTCACAACCATTGCAGCATGCGTTGCACTCACAACCATTGCAGCGTGCGTTGCACTGACAACCATTGCAGCGTGCGTTGCACTCACAACCATTGCAGCGTGCGTTGCACTCACAACCACTGCAGCGTGCGTAGTACTCACAACCAATGCAGCGTGCGTTGCACAGCAAAAAAAGGCCGATGGTGGACCTGTTGATGTTGCCCACATGATCGCGTGCTAACTGTATCAAGGGGAGGAAAGATGCTTGGACGTATGGACTTAAACATATTGACATATGGACATGGAACTCAGCGGACCACAATAGAGTAATACATGCTGGGGACATCTTCAATTGCCAGCAGGGTAGTGAAACACCAAACACATCATGACGATCGCAACATTGAAACAAAAATAACTCGTTCAATTTATATTACAAGTGAGCATACTCTTACAGACCACTCGCACATCACAGCCTTGCCTGAACTCGTGTCCAACTTGTTAACAGTAACAAGCTGCTGAGAGTAGACTTGACCAGAACACAAACACAACACAGCCATTCATAGCCTTGCCTGAATTTGTGGACAGCCCAGGCGTGGCCTCTCGAAGCAGCTGGGCCCAGCAGGGAAGGGTGAGGGTGGACAGCGGGAGGTAGGGGTGCGCAGTGAAGACGAGCAGCTGTAATGAACGAGTGGGATAAGTCAAAGTAGTCTGATTTTAGGTTGGCAGCGGAGACGAGCAGCAGGGAAGGGTGAGGGTGGACAGTGGGAGGTAGGGGTGCGCAGCGAAGACGCGCCGCTGTAATGAACGGGTGGGAGATGTCAAACTATTCTAGAGCAGAGTGCAGGGTGGCAACGAAGACGAGCAGCAGTAAAGGGGTGGGAGAAATCAGAGTGCCTTAAATTTGTATGAAAATGTGCAGTGGATACAAGCAGCAGCTAGAAAAATAAAGCGAATTGACACAGGCGGCAGCGAATACATTTGATTGCAGGCAAACGTGTGTGCAGGATAGAGGTGGATACGTTGTGCAGTGAATAGCAGTGACTGTATTGTATGGAAGCGAGGACTATAGAAACGAGACGACTAAAACTTCCACAGCTGTGGAGGTATAATGAAGTTACTCATGCCTCTGAAATTCTTGCTTTCATCGAACACGCAACACTCATTTGGAAATACTGTACTTTTAAGATGCAACGCACTAGTGAAGTGGGCCCGTGCATGACTTTAGCATGGCAGTTAATCTTCACACTCATCTTCACAAGCAATATAACATACACGCACACACACACTAGCACACTTCACCAGAACACACACCAGCCCTCCACACGCCAGCACACACACCAGCACGCACACACACTAGCACACTTCACCAGCACACACAAGTCCTCCACACGCCAGCACAAACACCAGCACACACACACTCTAGCACACTTCACCAGCACACACAAGTCCTCCACACCCCAGTTAACTGTGGCGCTGCTTTCCCCCAAAAGCGCAATCAATCTCCACCTTTTCAACCCCATCCATTTGCACCAGAACGCAGCTTCCCCCTCAAGCTACCACTCACAAGACAGTGCCCACTCAATACCTGCACAGTGTTCTCTCAGACCCGACACCCAGCCTGCTTACGCACCAGTTGCAGCAGCCCCACGCGTCCCACTCATTACCAACATGATCTAAGATCCAACACTCAGCCTGCTTACGCACCAGCTGCAGCAGCCCCATGCGTCCCCACTCATTACCAACACGATCTAAGACACAACACCCAGCCTGCTTATGCACCAGCTGCAGCAGCCCCATGGGTCCCCACTCATTACCAACAGGATATCAGACATAACACTCAGCCTGCTTACGCACCAGCTGCAGCAGCCCCATGCGTCCCAACTCATTACCAACACGATCTAAGACACAACACCCAGCCTGCTTATGCACCAGCTGCAGCAGCCCCATGGGTCCCCACTCATTACCAACAGGATATCAGACATAACACCCAGCCTGCTTACGCGCCAGCTGCAGCAGCCCCGTGCGTCACTCTCATTACCAACACGATCTAAGACATAACACCCAGCCTGCTTACGCGCCAGCTGCAGCAGCCCCGTGCGTCACTCTCATTACCAAGAGGATATCAGACACAACACCCAGCCTGCTTACACACCAGCTGCAGCAGCCCCATGCGGCGCTCCTCCCCTGCAAGCGCCCGGTAGTGGGTATCCCCCAGGTTCACAGCTATGCTGGCCAGCCGCCGCCCAAACTCCTCTAGGCTGCCATCAAAGCCGAGCTCGTCTTTCAGCCCTGTACAGATACATACGCACACGCACGTGGTTACAAGTGAGGGTTATCCTTCTCATTGAACAAGGCGCAAAGTGGGTTTGGGTCACACTATTGTTAAAAGCTTTAGAGCTAATATTGCTGACCATGTTGATTGTGGAGGTGATCACTTAATCTTTTCAGCACTGTGCGTGATGGCTTACTAGTACTGTGAGATAATGTCAAGGTCCTGTGCCTTGGGGGGCTCTGCCCCAACAGCCTCGTGGGGTGTTAGCACTTGGTGAGCATGAAATTGGTCTGTGACCTTGCCTACGTAGTGCGTTGCTGCTGTTATGTACCGTTTCTGATCAGTTATAATAATAGAACAAAACTGCACTGGCTGGCGTGTGCGCTTCTACCACAACTTTCCAGCCATTGCCTTTGCGGTGAGGTAAACACCACTTAAGCACCAAGCACGTCAAAACAGCATGGAAATATAAATGCGCACACACACACACCATACAAACACAAACGCACACAAGCTCGTCAAGCAAATAAGAACACTCGTACCCTGGGACATCTGCCCAGGCGGCACAAGTATGCCCATTTCTGCCGTTTTCGCCAACAGCAGCGCGGTAGCTTTGTCGATCAGCGCGCAGTACTCTTCCCACTGATCATTCATGCGCTTGCGCTGCACGATCTGTAGCAGGACAAAGAGAGAACATTTCAAGTCTGAAGCAGGACAGGGCAAAGAGAAATTGTTGGTTATATAGTGGTATACGCATTGTGCTCCTCCCACCGCTTGTTTTTGCACTGCATGATTTAGGATTGGGCAAGGAGGGAAGATTTCCGCTCAATCTGCAGCAGTAGCAGGTGGGCAGAAAGAGAGAGAGAGAGAGAGAGAGAGAGAGAGAGAGAGAGAGAGAGAGAGGGAGAGAGAGAGAGAGAGAGAGAGAGAGAGAGAGAGAGAGAGAGAGAGAGAGAGGGAGGG
>Ga0307974_1002001_pt1 | contig 14332 bp, 13 predicted proteins | sample OrgLakmetagen784_FD_201812 | JGI IMG/M metagenome (GOLD analysis project Ga0307974, IMG submission 201812) | Saline water microbial communities from Organic Lake, Antarctica - #784 | ecosystem: Environmental > Aquatic > Non-marine Saline and Alkaline > Saline | place: Antarctica: Organic Lake... | reverse complement strand
CCACCCCCCCCTCCCGGATCTGAAATGTATACCAATGGATGGCTCTCAACGTCAGGATTCCGATTAAACAAATTTTGTTTGATTTGACACGTGCCGTCCAAAGCAGGGCCTCGCGAAGCTCGCATTGTAATTAATTTTAAGCACGAATGGGGACAGGCCGGGTAAGCCCCCAAGGTGGACAACAGCTTGAGAGGCTGGCCCTCTATTAAGGAGGAAAGACGCCTTCATTCCTTTCACATGTGCACGCACGCACACGTACCCGCATGCACACATACACACACACACACCTACGTGCATGCACACACGTACGCGCATGCACACACGTATGCGTGCACACACACACACAAGTACACAACGCACGCACACACGCACACATGTACGTACGCAACCGTACACACACGCACGCACATACACAACGCACGCACACACAAACAAACACGCACGTAAGCGCACGCACGCATACATGCGCACACACACACATACGTTCGTGCACGCACACGTACCCGCATGCACACACACACACACTCATACGCACACGCACACAAACACGCACGTACGTGCACGTACGCACACATACGCACCAACACATACGTATGCGCGCACACGCGCGTGCATACGCATGTAGGTGCAGCTCAGAGGGCTAAAAGGACCTCGCATAGGCTCGCATTGTGTTAATGAACTATATGTGCCCCCCTCGCAATAATCGTTTTGGGGTTTATTAATTGGGGTTTTTCAAATCTCGGACAGTACGGTATCTACAAAAAAAACTCTTGGAAAGGGAAAAAAGGCACATTGCAGCACTGAACAGATTAGTAAACAATCAAGCCTCTGCCAGGACCAGCCGACCGCAATAAATTAAAGAGGGGGAATCAGCTGTGTGTTTTGGGCACATGAAAAAATGGACTGTCACACTGAGGATATCAAGAATGTGGGAGGCAACAGGCAACTATTATAATATTTAACTTATGTGTGAGGAGCAGCACATGCACAACGAGAGGGTCTGGAACATCAAACATGGTCTGGTTCATCACTCTTTTCTGCGGGCCCTGCTGCTAGATGAACCCTGAACTTCTCCAAATTATCCATCAAAGATTGGAAGCGCTCTCCAGTGCATGCAAGCATATTGCAAGCATTTCTGGAGTTTCGGTCCTTCCTTCCCAGCTACAACCTGCTTCAGGCCGCTGTGGCCTGATTCTGCTGGGTTCATTGCGTTCATTGTAAAACGCAAGGTGATTAGTCTAAACGTGATAAATGCGAGAGTAATTCTAAATGAATACACAAACATTTGTTACAGTAAACGCACCGTTACTTTGAGGTACGTAGAAAAATCTGACATTTTGGGTTTTCTCACCATTTATCATGCACAAACAGTATGCACACTTATTAGCTAGTACCGTACCTTACCGTACTTATCCCGCACCCCATAAACTTTGAATGGAATTTATAATTTGCCCTCCCCGCATCACTTCGCAAGGCATTTAGCTCTGTTCAGCACCAATAAGCACCAGTCAGCACCAATTTGCTTCAACAAACATTTTGTATGAAAGAGAACACCACAAAAGGGCAAAGGAAAGTCAACATGCTGTTTGCATGTTAGTTTGCTTAAGGGCGGTCTCATCGTTCATGACTGGCAGCGACCCACAAAAGGGTTACTTTAACCAACCCTGGTTCAAAATAAGTGATAGAAATATTGCAGGACATGATATAGGGCCAAAGAAGTTTTTGAAACTCCGTGAAAGTCATAAACATGCCTAGACCTACACCAAAAACACCTATACCAAAAACACTTGCTGGCAAAGCCCTCCTCGTGGGGACGTAAGCCCCTAGCGTTGCCGGCTTCCCACCTAACTTCACACAAGCCAGCAGGACGCCCAGGGCACCTCCTGACTTGAGGCTTTGGCTGCCAAAGTGAATTGAGTACTCTGGTAGCCCTGCATTGTCAGGAGGGTGGGGAAGGGCACAGGGGTTGGGCTGCCCAAGACATGGGCTCACGACGCTTTGGTCAGCAAGATCTGGCCTGGGCCACCCAGGGCACCTCCCAGGCTGAATCTGAGCTTACATTCAATTAATTCTGTCCATGGGCTATATAAATATAGTTCATTATATGTCGACGACACGCGGAAGTTTGCTTGGATGGGGCTCTTGAGGACTGTATGGAGTGATGCTTTTCCATGCCCTACCTCACACCATTGTCAGTGCGTAGAGCAGAGTGTGTGCGTGGGCTGTGTGTGGAGTGGAGTAAGTGTGCCTGCTTGTACGTGGAGTGTTTGGGTACATGCCCTCACGTACTGTGCGTCGAGTAGTAAGTACCTGCCTGTGCCTGCCTGTGCACGGAGTGGCTATTGCCTGCCTGAGTTTGCCTGTGCATGGAGTCGCTATTGCCTGCCTGAATTTGCCTGTGTGTGGAGTTGCTATTGCCTGCCTGTGCCTGCCTGTGCGTGGAGTGTAATAAGCTCTAGCGCAATAAGCTCTTTCCCCTACCATAAAAATATGGTTCTCCTTAATATTAATATTAATTCACCGTGCGTGGCAATGTAAGTTAACGCGCCGTGTGTGGAGTGGGGAGTATTGACGATTACAGCCATCACCCTGTGCGTGAGCGCATAGTTTGAGTTGCCAAGTTTTGGGGCGCTGTGCTTGTGAATCAGTTTGTTTGGTGGGCAGTGCGTGGAGTGGAGACTTATTTCTGCAGAGATGGTTTGTCAGATGTTCATCAGCGCACATATGATGCCTGGCAAATTTAAGCCCAATCTTGGCTCAAACCTTATCAAGGATCACTGTCACGGTTTCTTGGCCCTTCTTGCCTGCTGCCAGCCTGCCTGCTTGTCTGTTCCCTGCCTGGGTGTTACATGTTGCCTGGGTGTTCCTTGTTGGCTCTGAACGTCTCAGATTGAGCAGGAACAATGTACGCCACAGACAGGAACAAGGGCAAGCAAGGCCAACCCTTTGGTGAGCGCAATGCAAAAAGCACTGAACATCTTGTACCCGTGGTAGACGTGAGTGGGAAAGTGATTTGAACGCCCTAGTCTGCTTTTCCTGCAGGTATCTCGAGGCGTGGACTGCCACCGTACAATCCTGGAATGCCACGTTGTTCCAGAACCCTCCTCGGTCAAGATGGTCATCGTCGGGGAGAGCTTTATGATGCATCAAATACGGAAAATGGTGATTTGAGTTCATTCGTATATAAGGTGCTTTAGATAAAAAGGCTCTTGGACAATGACAAGGTGCCATCATTGGGGCACGACACGGTCTCAAAGTGAAATGTGATTCATCAAAGTTGTGGCCACGTAGAAGCTGTACTATGATTTGCGACAATTTGGCAGGGGTGCTCAATTTGCTTTTAGCTTTTAGCGTTAATTACAAAGGACATACACTCACAAGCACATGCGCATCTGCAGGCTGGAGCTGCCATCGCAGTGGCACGCGAAGCTGCTCCTAGCAGCTGTATCGCCATGGCCCTTTCCTTTGGAGTGCATTGCAACATGCCAACTGCACCAGGATCAAACCTTCTTTTGGTGGGGCTCTCTGAAGTGTAAAGAACACAGCTTGTTATGACTTTTCCGTATTACTTTTCTACTTGTCCACTTTGCTGTACGGAGGTGTGTAATTTGTGATATGAGTAAGGTCCAGCCTGATATTCTGCAATGCTGAGTAACATGTCTAAGAGCTTTTTGGGGTAATGTAGTGCAGACAGAATGGCGACAAACGGTATTAATGCATTGCAGGAGCATGTTGCCTCCCCTTTGTTTACAACATCCTAGATGGTGACATGAATACGCATGCTCGGGCCACATCAAAACACTGCAGAATTCTCTGCTTGCAGCATAACTCCATTTCTTGTAGGCGAGTGACTTGTGTGATGGACTTGCTTTATCGAATCTGGATTCCCCCTGCCTTATAAACGAGCCTGGAAAGAACCTCTCAAACATATTCCTTGTGCGCTGCAGGGTGCTGTTCATTATGAGCATGGCTCTTCTCAATTTTGTCAGAGTGGTACCAACGGCCCTCAATGTGCCTCTAGTAAACTGTGGGACGCTCATCGTTTGGCAACTTCTCTTGAACCGCCGTGGGCTGCTGCTGCTCAAGAGTTTAAGAGAACCGTCATTTACCCTGCCATTTCAAAGGCCAGTCCGCTTGAGGTAAAGGATTGCTAGGCCGAACGCCTGTTTGTAAGAGCCCAGCAAGCCAGACCGCCTCAGCAGGGAGAATTCACATCCAAACATGCTCAACACTGTCTCCACATCATGTTTTAAATGTAAGGGACTGTGGATGTTCTGGCTGGGGATGTCTGAAAAGGGTGGCTTGCATGCCGTGGCAGGATAATAAGCTGATGCATATGAGTCGATAAGCAAAAGTCACCATGCATATCTTGGGCTTCAGTTGCCCGTACAGGAAATCAAAGGAAAGAAAAGGGAAATTTCTAGGGAGGAGCGCTAAAAGGTTCCCTCCTCATGCAACTCTCCTCCTCATGCAACTCTTTGTTGCATAAGTATCGACCTATTACAGATCTCCTCACAATTGTTGCATATTATCTCGCAGATGCACGCCTTTCTAAAGAGCCTACCGAGTCATGATTTCTCCGTAAGAGCACCTCATGCATCACCTCAGTCCAGATCTTTGCCGACGGGTGCTTCTCACAATGTGACCAGTTTTGTACCAGGCAGTGTGAATGAAAGACCAGCACCTGATACTTCAGCCATGACTGTAGGATTGTTTGAAAGGTATGGACTACAATAACTATGCTCAGGGGCCAGGGACTGAAGTGACTTGTGTACCTCACTTACGTCGACACGTACCGCAGACGTGTGTCACAAGCATATTCTATACTTGCTTTGTAAAGGCCTCGCATTGGTGCAAAACTACATTTTTTCTGGAGGGTTTCAACGTATTCTGCTCCAGTAAGGCCAATTTCCCTGATTGCCTGCATTATAAAGCATGCTTGCTTTTGCATTTGCCTCTAGTTATGTGCATGAAGAGGCCTTGCTTACTTTATAAGAAAAGTGGCAAAAGTGCACAGGCCTGGTTTAGTTATTCAATAAGGTGTCCCCCGCATAGCTTGTCGCACTGGGAAATATTAGTCAGGTATCTCAAATTTTGCATAGTCACAGTTCAGAAGCAATGTGTGGTTGTTAAGACACGTACAACTTGCAATGTATCAATCAATAACAAGGGCAGGAAGACCGCAAAGATGTATTTCGACAGATCTATTTTGACAGAGTACTCCGTCCATTTGTTCCTTGATAAGGGATTGAAAAACTGCCTTATAACTTCGTGGCAATATATTGTGCTTGTGCCTTTCTGCTCGCCAGGCATTGGAATTGTTCACGCGTTACTTTTGTTTTTGAGTAAGGAGATTTGGCTTATTGACTCAGGGATGTGGAACGGGGCAGCTGCCAAGGCAGCTAGCTTGCTCTCTTACATCATTGGCAAATCCATCCAGTCTGGAAGTAAATTGTGCTTGCGGCTTTTTTTCCTGCTGCCTGGGCGTGGATGCCTATTTTATTTGCCACACTTGCCATTAATGCAGGGTGGGGTTTGAATGAAAGAGCCAGTTTGGTGTTGTTCCAACTTGGGTCTTGACGGAAGGACGTGTGGTGCCTGTGCACTTTTGATTGTTCCATTGCAGCACAGCTAACGACAGCACCAAAGTGAAGGAAAGAACGCAATGGATAGGAAAAGGATGCTGTTTTGTGTCCTGCACCACCCGATGGATGCGGAGCCATACAACTTCCCACCTGGAAATTATTAGAAAAGGCTTTTCAATGGGGATCAGTTGGTTGGGAGGCAGGGGCCTGCACACCACCAGGAGTATTGTTCAGAGGGTTGCGTTCAACGTCACGTCTGGTTTTAATGATGCAGATCTGTTGGCGTGTAAACTTGGTTTCCCATGGGTGCAATTTATGATGCCGAGGGTTTTGCGGTGTCCGAGCAGGCAAGGCATAAGCAGCTTATGTTGTTCCGCTTGTGCCTTTTCTGCTTTTTGGATAGGAAGAAGAAAACTATGCAGGCAGTTAAAACCACCCCCCTCATTGATTAAGGAAAAGAAAGCGGCTCACGCCTAATTTTTGGTGGAGATTAAATGGTTTTTTAGACTGATCTCGTTAACTAAGCTGGTGAAATTAATTAATTGAGGAAATGATTTAAGCCAGGTGGAGTGTTGCTTGATGTGCTGACCCTTGTACTTCCCCAGAGGGGGTCGACGGGGCAAATGTCCTGAAATGTGACTTTTTTGATGCAGACCATGTTGATGGACATAACTAGATGGTCCACAAAGTTTGGGGGCAATCAGACCACCCCAGTGGTCTGGGTGGGATTTCCGTTCAAATTTTGGCGCTGGGTTTTCAAATTTTAGGCCACCACTCCCCAACCAGAGCCTATTTTCATCCCAAAACATGATGGCAACACCTCCTTTATGATACATAATCATCCTGGGTTTTAAAGAGTAGATTTAGTGAAGGTTGGTTTTCCACCTCTTTGGCACCCCTTTTGTTGATTTTCTGTAGGGAAATGGGCCAAAATGGAGTATCTGGCCAACTACTGGGTCGTTTCACTTCATTTTTGTTGCAATGATATCAATTTATCAAAATAACACCATTTTTATAAAAATGATCCAGATTGGTGCAGTAGGTGGTGAGATCTGGCGGGTTAGCAGTGGAAAGTGGGGTTCACAGCCGCTGCCGCTGGCAATTACCTAGACATTTTTGCCAATACCGGCAACATTGAAGCTCAGGTGCTATAAGGTAAGGTAAGGTAAGGTTACATCGCTATATATGCCTCTGGAGGGCATCTGAGCGGAAGCTTGGGAAAAAGCCTGTAACCAAACCAAAGAAAACGCTAGAAAAATCAAGGGAACAGGGCTAGGCACTTAGCTACAAAAGAGGCAACACCAAAAATATCAGGTTGGTGTACAGGTGCTATAAGCAGCTACCTCTGGGTATTGAGCTTGATTGTTGCCAGTCCTGGCCACCATACTCAATTCACATTTCAAAAGTACCCCCATTGGGGGCCTCCGTTGACCCCCTCTGGTACTTGTGATAGTTATTTGATCTGAATGCACTTTGTTTGGTGGGCCTTCTATATGGTTGCACTGAGCGGCACGCTTTTGGTTGTATATGAAATCTGTGCGGCAGAGCATGACATTTTTCTTTTCTCCAGAGGTGACACACATTTTCCAAACCGAGTTACCTATGTCTTTCTCGAAATACCTTCTTCGATCGGTTCTTGGTATTTGGGGTAGCACTTTGTGGACTGATGGTTTGAAACCTGTTTTTATTTAGGACCTAGTTTGTGTTGGACGTGCATGCGTGCTTTTACAGCATCGATATCTGAGAAAATGGAGAGCCTTTCTGCTTGAGGCCCTCCTGGTAGGCAGGTGTTAAGAAGAGTATCTGGCTGGTAGGCAAGCTGGGGGAGGGTTTTTCACCCTTGCTGGCCAGAATATGGATGAATGGGGATGCATGGGCGTCGGTGTTAATGTGGATATCATGGCCACTTTTATTTTCAGCAGAGCACTTAGCTGTGGCATCTTTATCTGCTGTTAGAGGCATTTTAGAGTACTAGGTTCACTGATTGAATCTGCCCTATCTGCCAGAAGCTAGACGGCACCTGCCACATGCTGTATATCTTCATCCCATTATAAATAAAATGGTTATCAACAGGCACGACGCTACTGGACAAATGATTCTAATAGCGATCGAACATGGTACACAGGGTGCCTGCATGCTAGCACAAGCAGATATAGGGAGTCGTGCAACAATGGTACAACAAGGCATTATACGCCCTTCAATAGAGAGTCAGATAGGAATAATTCCAACCTGGCTATTACCTTCCAATTACAATGCACAACAACGGCGGACATTTGCTTAGCAATCCAGATGCAATCATAATCACTCCGCCCCGGGCCGACCCAGCAACCACGCCCTAAATGGAACCCAACAAACACGGATCAAATTAGGTTTGCCAGTAATGCGTCTGCCAATAATGCAAGAAGAGTTGCCCGTGATAATTTAGAAGATGGCGCTGCCAGTCCATATCCTTTGGCTATGAAATCAAGAGACATACAACCAAGCAAACGCGATTTACATTTAATCGAAAAGTACTGTGTAGACACTCCCCCTACTCAACAAGCAGAAAGGGCACGAAAACAACATGATCTGCGAATACCTTGCTTATTCGGACACCGTAAAACTCTTCACACCATCCTGCTAGGAGCAACAGGCATCATCTACATATACAGCAACCACACAAAGAACCCACTCCACAGCCTCGGAGTTACTTGTCTACACACAGCACTCATGAAAAACGAATCCTACATGCAATCAGATCCGCAATAAAAATCATACATATGAGACGAGACATTCAATACAACCATTGTTAGACCCCCAAAATATATGAGCAATACTCCTGGTGGTGTACATACTTCTGCCTCCCAACCACCTGATCCCAACTGAAAAACTTCTCTAATTCCTATTCTCCAGGTGGGATGTTCTGCGTCTCTGCATCCATTGGGTGGTGCAGAAGACAAAACGACATCCTTTCCTAATCCATGCTGGTAGTGTTTCTTCACTATCTGCGTTATTTTTCCTTTTTCTTTTCCTTTTTCTTTCTTTCAGCAGACAAAAAAATGTCATTCAGAAAGGTCCGCCGTTGTTGCGCATTAAGGATGGTGAATTGGGCGTGCTGTTCCCATGCAAGAACTTGCTGCGGATTTGAAGCATTAGGATGAGAGGAGCGAGTTTGGAAAGACGCTGAGTTGGTCGATCCTAAAGTGCATAATAAGACAGGCACTTATATTTTTTGATTTGCCATCCCTTTTTCTAGTAATGGGGATCAGGAGGGCTGCAGGCTTGACCTGAAATTGTCTCTGATGAGAGTTGATAATAGTGCTGGAAAGGGCACGTCTGGTATGGACAAGTTTGGCAGCATACATTACAGAATGAACATGAAGCTTGGAGGCAAGCATCTTAAGTCTTTGAAAATCAAGACTCAGCTCCTCAAAAGGATCCAGCATGTTATTGCTGTAGATGATGCCACCGACTTCCAAAAGGATGGTGTGGAGGGTAACGGAGGCTCCTTGAAGGATGGAGCAGAGGCCTTTGTGCTGTTCCTGCACTGCGCTCAGCTGGTTCTGTGGTCTAGTGTCCTCATACCCAATACTTGATCTCGATGAGGTGAATGTCACGCTGGAGAATGCTGAGATCTTTGGGTAGATGCTGTTTGGAGAAGGTGGATCTGTTGGTGGCGGTGCTGTAGAAGTGCTCCCGGTCTCCTCCTCAGTTGGTGCCCCCTGCCACTCCTAAGAACCCGCCCCCCTTCATTGCTAGTCTGTTGCTTTTTTGTTTTCGCAAAATTGGGAGCAAGCAGTTCAGCATCCAGACTGCCGGATAGAGGAGGTATGCCAGTTCTATTCCGGCTCGTATCCACCGAACTGCTGGAGGGGGATTTTTACACTTGTGCCCAATACCAAGCAGTTCAGCATCCGGACTGCCGGAAAGAGGAGGTATGCCAGTTTTTGTCTGAGAAGCGGGGTGGAAATTGCAATTTTGTATGATCCAAATTTCAGCTGTATTGGGAATCTGAAGATTTTGCATAACCAGCCGTGAAGGTCTTTCCTTCCAAAACTTTTCTGTACTGTTCTTAGCCTAAGAGTTTTGAGAATTCTGAGAATTCTGAGAACGTGCATGCAGGTGCGCTGTTTTTTAACTCAGCTTCCAACTTGTTTGCTTGGGTCTCTAAATTTGGCACTTGCTTCCTTCCCCTCCTTGGGTCATACACTCTGGTATTCAACGAGCACGCCTGAACTACTGCGTTGTGGCTATCTATCAGGCTCTTTCTATTGTCTCAGGTTTTGCCTTTTAACATAACCTCTTACATATCAAATTCCTAAGAGAACAATTTGCACTGGTTGGGACCAGTTTTATTTAGAAAAGAAAAAGAAAGGGAAAAAAGCATTAGGGACCACAGCGATGCAAATAACTCACTCCTCTGCTGGGTGGTTTTTCCACCTTGGAGGCCATTCTTGGTCCGAAGGCGCTAAAATCGTCAATAAGACTGGCACACCCAGCCAGCTTATTGAACAAGACAGAATATTAGTTGTTGTGCTCCGTCTTATGCTTTCCGGTGAAGGTGATTTGATCTGACATGTCAGACGGTCTCCCAAAACTTTTTGTATTTTGCTGACTTCAGCAGCCTAAGCAAGACTTCTAATTTGTGTTTCTTCTCTCTGCATCTAATTTGGAATGTTGCTACGGTACGGTTCAACCCTAAAAGAAAAAGAAAAAAAGAAAAAACTACGCAGGCAGTGAAAACCACTTCCCATATTTAATTTAGGAAAAGGAGCCACTTTGGTACTGAGTACCGTAAAGCTCCTCCACCGCGGAAAGGAAGGAAAAATCAATGGGGATCAAGACTCTTGACGAGGGTTGCAGGCTTGGCCTGAAACCGGCTCCTGATGAGAGTTGATAATAGTACTGGAAAGGGCACGTTTGGTATGGACAAGTTTAGCAGTAAAGTTCACAGAGTGCACATGGAGCTTGGAGGCAAGCTTCTTTACTCTTTGAGAATCAAGACCCAGTTCCTTGAAAGGCTTCAGCGTGTGAGTGTTGTAGATGGTGCCGCCCACACCCAAAAGGATGATGTGGAGAGTAACGGAGGCTCCTCGGAGAATGTTGTAGAGGTCTTTGTGCTGTTCCTTTGCAACGTTTAGCTGGTTCTGAGGTCTGGTGTCCTCACAGTATACTGATCTCAACAAGGTGGATGTCACGCCGAGGTTTGCTGAGGTCTTTAGGTCGATGCTGTATGGGGTTGATGGCTGTACTGGTGGCTGGCGGTGCTGCTGGGGTGCTCCCAGTCTCCCTCAATCACCCCCTGCCACTACGAAGAACCCCCCCCCCTACATTAGTTTGTTGTTTTTGTGTTTTTGCAGTGATGGGAGTAACCAGCACAAAATCTGGGCGGCTGGAGGTGATTCTGTCTTTATCTGAGAAGCGGGGTTAATAATATATCTACGCTTATCCAGCAATGCCTGTCAACCAAGCACATGTGGCGGTTGGCCCTTTGTAATCCTTTTTGTCTCAGCAAAAGGGCCATGTAATGCCTTGTTTCAATTTCGCCCTTTACACGATTTTACAGTCTTAGCCAGGCAAGTGCTGGTTCAGAGTCCATCTAGCAGCAGGGCCCGCAGCAAAAGAGTGGTGAACCAGGCCATGTTTGATGTTCCAGACCCTTCAAAAATTGTGTGCATGTGCTGAAAAGAAAAAAGAAAAGAGAAAATTATGCAGGCAGTGAAAGCCACTCCCCACATTAATTAAGGAGCCACTTTGGTTTAGATAATGCGCAGAACTACTGTATCATCAGTTGCAGGCATCAAACATCCATCAGCTTTTGGAACAGCAAATTTAGTAACAGCCAGAGTAGCATTATCATTCTTCTTGTAAGTCTTCTTGAGTAACGGGATGGGACCATTGAAATGGTACAACTTTCCTTGTAAAGGATTGCTTTCAATATGATTCAGTAAAGAAGCATTAGCATCTGTAGTGCTGTCAGCTGTAGTTATGTTCTGAATCTTCATTGTAATGTGACTACATGCTTTCACATACATATCACTAACTCTACTCAATGGCAGCTCTAAAAAATCACCGGCCGTTCCTGAGACAATACGAGCTTCTCTAATTGCATAACCATATATGCCAGAATGCCTCTCTTTAGGGTTAGTCTGAAAATTATCAGAGCTAAATACAAGGTTGGCAAAGTCTTCAGCCCAAACTTTGATAGTCTCAGATACTCCTCCATCTTGAATCATTGGCAAAAGAATATCACCAAGTGTCTCAGTGCCATCTATGGCAGCCATTCTGTAGTAAAACTTGATGGCATTAGGAATCTAAAAAGTGCCATCAGTCTCAGGATATATATCCCAAACTTTATCCTGGATTGAAGTGTATTCCTTCTTGTAATGCTTGTGCATTCAGGCTTTGTGTCCACACCCTACGTTTTGAGACAGCGACATGGAATCAAAGTAACTCCCCCACCTGTGACCTGTGTGATACTGATGATGTCCAAGGTGAGCAGCATGTCCTTTTCCACTGCGTCAATCCCCACGTGATTTCTCTCCGTAGGAATATATATCTCTGTTTCACCCAATGTTAAATTTGAACTCAGCTTCCAATTTGTTTGCATGAACAATCATGGGTCTCTAATGTGGCGCTCCCCTCCTCCCCTTGGGTTATACATTCTGGTGTTCAGTTAACACGCCTGATCTGCTTGTTGTGGCCCTCCATCAGGCTCTTTTATTGTCTCAGGTTTTGCCTTTCATCATTCATTCCTCACCTCTGACTTATCACTTTCCTAGAGAACAATATGGCACTGGTGGCTGAGACCAGTTCTCTTTATACAACCTTACGTTTACTTTACGCTGGCTGATCCAGCAATGCCTATCAGCCCAACATATGTGGCTGCCGGTTACCCCCTTTGTAAACCCTTTATAAACCCTTTGTTTCACCCAACAGGATGCCACGATGTGTCTACTTTTTAAAGCCAGAACATTAACAAGCTTTATTTTTTCTCCATCCCTCCATCTCGCGACTGCTAAAAAGGAAAAAATGAAGGTATACACTGCTTTCCTGGACCTCCTTGCTGCCTAAGACAGTGTTTCTAGAAAAAAGCTTTGGAAACACTTGCAAAAAATAAGACTCCGCAGTAATTGAGAGATATCATTCAAAGCATGTACACAGGATGCCTATAACTTCTCATTGATGGTGACAAAATTTCTGAGAAGGTTGCACGCAACAGAGGCTTAAAACAGGGCTGCCCTCTGAGTCTTCTTCTGTACTCCCTTTATAACAATGACATAGACAGATTCTTGACTGTACAGAGAGGTGCTGCCACTGCCCTGGATTCAGCTAAAATCCCGCACTGTGATTAGGCTGACGACATTGCTCCCACTTCAATCACGGCTGAAAATCTGCAACTCCAACTGAACAAATTCCACAACTACACACGTTTTAAAGGGCTCAAGCTCAACACTGACAAAACAAAAGTCATGGTCTTCTTCAGCAGGGGTAACTCTGCAATTTCCACGTTCACGTACGACGGCACACCTCTGGAACTTGTCACTGAATTCAAATACCTTGTAATCACTCTTACTCTCACTCTTACTCGTGATGGAAGCATGCTCACAGCTGCTATAAAGATGGCAGACAACTTCAGGTCTGCCATTGCCAGAGTTTACAGAATTGGTGACAGCAAGGTATCAAGCACAGAAAACATGCCATGCTATGGCTTTTCCAGGTCTTTGCTCTGAAAGCTGGTCTTTACGGTTGTCAAGTATGGGTCACTTCTTCTCTGACATATGATTCCTCAAAAATCACCCCCACACATGTCCTTCATCTTGGCTTCCTGAAAAGACTCCTGGGTGTCAAGAAAAGCACTAATACTCACTGCGTGCTCCGCGAAACAGGTCAGATGCTCATCTTTTTCTGTCGGTTCAGATCCATCATACGGTTCTGGAACAGTTTGCTCTATTCAAACAATCCTTCCACCGAACTGCTGGAGGTGGATTTTACACTTGTGCCGACACCAAGAGAGACACTGGCTTGGCTAAAAGAGCCCTCCCAGAAGAGAAACAAGAAAGAAAGCATCTGGGCCGTTGACACCCATCCCTGCCAACAAAAACAGCAAGAGCAGGGGCTTAAAATTAAGCTGCAAACTATCTAAGGCACAAGCATAAAAAGGATGGTTAGCACAGCGCAAGCTGTACCAAGAGAGTACTAACTGACATTCGGTTGCACTTGCCTCCAAGAACTAATTTACTTCTGCATGCTGCAGAGTACTCAGCAGATTTCCTTGCATCTCAGCAATTTTTGAATGCAATACAATCTCACGAATCTATCAATCTGAAACAGTTTGAGCTCACTTTGCACGAACATATCATTGGGAGCTGGAGAGAGCTTGTCAATTTGACACCACATTATAATCACCATCCCAGCAGAATTATGAGGACTTGCTTATCACACACATTTTGGTGAACCTTTAGGATTCCTCTTGGCAGGTGGGATGACAGAAAAGCAAAGAAATCACAAGCCTGTGTTACCTATCTACCTTCGCTTGGATATTTCCAACGTTCTTATCTTTCTTCTTGCAAAAAATAAGACTCCACAATACTTGAGAGATGTCATCCAAACCATGTACACAGGATGCCTCTACCTTCTTATTGATGGTGACAAAATTTCCGGGGAGGTTGCGCCCAACAAAGGCTTGAAACAGGGCTGCCCTCTGAGTCCCCTTCTGTATTCCCTTTATACCAATGACATTGACAAATTCTTGACCGTGCAGAGAG
>Ga0307974_1002000_pt1 | contig 14333 bp, 8 predicted proteins | sample OrgLakmetagen784_FD_201812 | JGI IMG/M metagenome (GOLD analysis project Ga0307974, IMG submission 201812) | Saline water microbial communities from Organic Lake, Antarctica - #784 | ecosystem: Environmental > Aquatic > Non-marine Saline and Alkaline > Saline | place: Antarctica: Organic Lake... | reverse complement strand
TCCTCCATCAGGGCTGCAGCGAGCCCACCAGCGAACATAGCGACAGAGTCAAGAGTCTCAAGCGTCAGGAGCGAGAAAAGCCATGAGACAAGGGCCCACTGGGCCGTGGGTCGAGATTTGAGGCGCATAGCGCCTTGCAGGAAGCGACCTAGAATAGAAGTATGCTAAAGAGAGAGTTGTGTTCTCCAAGAAATAAAAAGAATGAAGAAGGGAAGCAGAAACCGGAGAAAAGCAGAAAGTGAGAACATCTCACTTAATGCTACACTTCAAGAACCTGAGTTCAGGTGTTTTACACTGAACTCATAAGTCACTACCATGAGACCCCTCTTCTTCCCACACCCCATCAAACTACCCCATCTGTATATGCACGTGTGTATGCATGTGTGTGTATCTGTGTGTGCAAAAAATGTGCGTGCGTGTATGCGTGTAGTGCGTGCGTGTATGCGTGTAGTGCGTGCGTGTATGCGTGTAGTGCGTGCGTGTTCATTTGCACGCGTGTTGAATTCGTGCATGCTCGTGTGTACATGTGTGTTTGCCTTTGTGTGTGTGTGCATGCTTATGTGTGCCGTGTGTACATGCGTGTAGTGCGTGCTTGTGTGTGTGCATTTGCGCGCGTGCTGGGGTTGTGCATGCACACGTGTGCGTGTACGTGTGCGTGAGGGTGCATGTGCAAATGCAATAGCGTGTGTGCTGGCTTCCGTACATGCACGTGTGTGCGTGTGTGTATATGTGTGCGCGTGCATGTACCTTTGTGTGTTTGCGTGTGCATTTGTGCACATAGGTATGCCTGCACGCATGCGTGTGTGCGTGCGTACGGGGGTCCGTGCATGCACATGTGCGTGATGCGAGTGAGCCGTTTCTGTTCCTGCATCATCACCGCCCTGGAACCCTTCAGTGGGGTTGGCTTGCCTTCAGGCAATCCCTGCTCATTCTCAAACTCTGGCGCTTCTGTATCTGCTGCTGAACCCCATGCTGCCAAACCACTGGCCGTTGTTGAACCGTGTGAGGGATTCCCTTCCATGAGGGACACGCTTAAACACAAAACGATTGTTAGAAATTGCCCAAAAACGGGGGCTTTGAAGTACTGTGACCTCAAAGGCCAGTGTAAGGTTGTTTTTGACCACTCATTCAAACCGTATATATATACGGAAAAACTGTATGTAAATATATACGCCTGGCTAAAACCATGTACGGATACGGTGGGAACTTATTTATATACAGCTGTATATGTACGTACTGTACATATACGGCATATCTAAGTTTACCGTATGAAAAATATACCACCGCCCTCTAATTATTTATTTTTGGTGGGAGCGGTGACGGGGCGGTGGTTTAATATATATTTGTTTTAAAAGGGGGCGGTTGTGGGGCGAAAGCGAAAATTAACATGATTGAGCAGTGCGAGCGATGAGTGGTCAGGACTTCTTGCACTCACCTTCCCAGCACTCCCTGACCCCACAGCCCCAGCCCCAGCCCCGCCTGCACCCGTTGCACCCGTGGAGAAATTCCAGCAAGGGGGGGGGCGGTTGCAGTGCAAAATTGTGAATTTTTTACTTTTAGGGGGGGGGCAGTTGCGCATTTTGACCACAATGTATTATATTTTTTCACGGTGGATCTATGGTCGTATGGTATACGGTTCTGGCCAACCGTACTTATACGTTTCAGCAGAGGGCAAACTGTGCAATTTTGTAGCGCAGCAGCCTTCGGGTGTAGTAATAAATGAGTAGACTGAAAAAGGCCTTGCATCTGAATGATCATTCACACAGCTAAACCTGCATCTTTGATTGATCATGAGCTTGCCTAATCTGCAACCTCTCATTCTTGCTAAACCTGCAAAGGCGAGGGCACAGTGCTCCAGTACCTGGTAGATCAGGCCAAGAAGGGGACAGCTGGAAAGCCATCAGCTTGTGGATACTATGTGAAGGACTTGGACCTGTACAGTGAGCTGGTCCACCTTCCAGCAGTCAGGTGCGTCAGTGTGCCCTGATTTTATTTGGTTAGGGTGCGGCTGAACTTCATTTGTACCTGATTGGGGTACCAGCACTATAATCCACAAATGCACTAGATACTTGCAAGACACACTATTGCATCAACTACTTGTCTTTTGAAATAAGTTGAATCGGAAAGAGGTCAGAGCTTGAGCAGGCACAATTACAGCAAGCTGTGAAATAACTACTTCAAAACACTTTAAAAGGAGAGCGACTTGTGACAAAAGAAAAAAGGGAAAAGGGTAATAAAAGCAAATTCTACAGAGAGTTAGAATGGCATCGTTAGCGCTGCGTCACACAAACTCAGCAAAACGGCTTTTGCTTATGACCAGAACCACCTTCCTGAATTTAAATGACAAATCCCCGTTGCTTTCATGCATAGCTGCTGAGGTCTTGTACAGCATTATTATTCAAGCTGATTGCTCTGTCAATATTTGAATCATTTTCCTTCCAAGCAGCTCAAGCTGTTAAAATAGCGTGGCTGTTTGCTCATTTGTTCACAAGCTGATCACACTTTTGCCTTACTACTGGCGCATGCTGCTTGTTATGCGTTGCAAGCGGGCACCCACGTTTACTTACGGGGATGCACGCATAACAACCTCAGGGCTTCCGTGGAATCTTTGCTGTCAGCCATTTGCCCTGACGACATCCTATGCTTTCATTTCGAGCTGCTGGGGGTAACCCTGACAAGGCCCTTGATGTACCTCTTCGGGTACCTAGGAGGAGTGGGCCGCCATTGTGGTGAGTGTTGCTAGTGTGAAGTATGAGTGAAATTTGTTTTTTCAGGCGTGCTTGAACTGGCTAATGAGTGTCACCATCAAACAAACTGTTTGCTGCAGTGCCATTTGTATGCCTTGACACTCGGCCTGCAACCTGTGTGGGAGGGCCTTGGCCCCTTAACATTTTGTATCCCGAGATGTGCCTGGTACAGCCGTTGGCATTAGATATCAGTATGATCTCGAAAGCAGTGTTGCTAAATTCCCAAGGTTTTTCAACTACATCCAAAATGCAGTGTGTGATTCACACAACTCCTTTAAAGGTGTATAGCGTGTGACTCTCACACAACACCTTTAAAGGTGTATGGGGTATTTAATTGAAACCACCCTAGGAGACCCTGTGTTGTCTTTGAAAGGTCTCTTGGGCCTGTGACTGACATATTTTGGCACAACCCTGTTCAATCAGGACTGTCTCAGCAATATGGTGGCAGCAAAACACAGGTTGTTGTAAAGAGCAGCAAACTTTGTCATACAGGCTCCCAAGAGCCCAGCATGATTTATCCCTGACCCCTGCGTCCTTGTCAATAAGCAGCCTGTCAGGTTGTGCTCTTAATGGGATGCAAATAACACACCCTGCTTGTTTTTGTACTCGCATCTGCCCTTGTTCATGCTTTGCAGAGGATGATGGGCTCCAATTCATCAACCTCTGTCTACCCATCCCCAGCGTCATGGAGAGGCAACTGCCCAACATAGTGGAGTGGTACGCGCATTGCATATTGCATGCGACGACATCTTGATGCTTAGTGTAGTGCAGCCAAGACAGGCAAAAGACTGCTATTTGGCTGCTCCATATGGTGGTAACGGCGCTATGTTCCCAATGTATTTATGCATACCAACAGCTGTATGGAGGCAGAAGTAGTGGAATGGGTAGTGAAATGGTTTAAACGAGCGATTGTTTTTAAAGTGAATTCACTCTGCATATTGAGGGCCACCAGGACTTTTGAGCACATTCATCATTTTTTGCTTTGCTAGATGTTTCCTTGCAACCTCATACAACGACAGGTACATGGACAATGCAGACGACCCCCAGGCCCTCGCAAAGCATGCAGCGCGAAATGCACCAAAGTAAGGAGTTTAGAGGCTTTATATTTTGGATTTAACGTCCACACCTGGAAAGAAAGCATGGCTCGAATGATGAGAAGAAAATTTAACGGCTTCCTTACACTTTTGACAGCATGATGAGGCTGATCCAAAATTTGTTCCATCGTGTGCAGGGAGCAGGCAACTAAGCTTCATTACACCAACCACTCAAAGACGTTTCTGGATCCGGTGAGGCTCTTGTGATTTTGTGATGTGCCACAGTTTTTATTTTCCAAGGATGCCTCGTACTGCGTGGTGTATTCATATATAATACATGTATTGTATTTAACGCGTACCGTAGGGTACCGTAAATGCAAGGTTGGAAAAACCCAATTAATAAACCCCAATGCGAGCAATGCAAGGGGGGCAACACATAATTAATCGACACAATGCAAGCCTATGCGAGGGCCTTCTGGCCCTATGAGCTGCACCTACATGCGTATGCACGTGCGTGTGCGCGCGTACATATGCGTGCGTGCGCATGTGTGTGTGCGTGCGCGTACATGCGTGTTTGTGTGCGTGTGTATGTGTATGTGTGTGTATGTGTGTGTGAGTGTGTGTGTGTGCGTGCGCGTACGTGTGAGCGTGTGTTGTGTAATTGCATGTGTGTACGGTTGTGTGCATACATGCGTGCATGCATTGTGTACGTGTGCGTGCGTGCGTATGTGTGTGTGTGTGCGTGTGTGTGCGCATACGTGTGTACGGTTGTGTGTGTGTATACATATGTATATATGTCCCATACATGTATGTTTGTGTGTGTGTGCATGCGGGTACGTGTGCGTGCGTGCGCATGTGTGCGTGCGTGCGCTTACGTGCGTGTTTGTTTGTGTGCGTGCACGTATGTGTGTGTGCGTGCGTTTTGTACTTGTGTGTGTGTGCGTGCGCGTACGTGTGTGCATGCGCGTGCGTGTGTGCATGCATGTAGGTGTGTGTGTATGTGTCTGTGCATGCGGGTACGTATGCGTGCGTGCACATATAAAGGCGTCCTTCCTCTTGGTGTCCTTTTTCCCCAAGAGAGGCCAGCCTTCCAACCTGTATGTCCCCCTTGGGGGCCTTGAGGGGCGGCTTGGGAGGCTTTCCCATCCTGTCCCTGTTCATGCTTAAAATTTTCAATTAATTACAATGCGAGCTTCGCGAGGCCCTTGCCACTTAATTATTCAAATGCTCCCGACACACCGCGAGGGGTTCAAAAAAGTTCGTGTAGCGCGGTGATAGTAGTACAGTACGGTACATTACCGTACTTAACAAATTGAGCCGTATTATACCACTGCAGAATTAGGTGAGTTTGCCGATTCTTAACCTTGTTAGGCAATTTCTCGACCAGAAAGCGAGCTTACAATTTCATACTATAATGTCAGAGGTGGACAACTCCCCCCCAAATGGGCATGGTCTTCAAATGTTCCCCGTGTATGGGCCCCGAAATTGGGCAATTTCAAACTAGCTCCAGAGCACTTCTGCTTGATATTGTCTAATTTCAGGGCACATGCCTGGTACGCCGCGGTGTGCACCCCACTTTTAACCACCAATCTGTTATATATCACCACCAACTGACCCGATTTGTGTCATCTTTACATGAATATCATTGCAACAAATATGGGGCAAAACGGAGCAGTAGTTGGCCAGGTACCAGGTAGCATTTTGGCCCATTTCCCTTGAAAATTTCAGCATAAGGGGTGCCAAAAAGGGTGGAATACCAAGTTCCACCAAATCCGGTTTTCAGCATGTCAAACGATCTCTGATTATAAAAGAAGTACTCCTGTCATGTTTTGAGGTGAAAAGAGGCCCTGGGTAGAGCGTAGTGGCTCAATACGTAAACATTCAGTCACTTAGTGCCAGAATTTGAACCGGATTTCTGCCCAGACCACTGCGGTAGACCTCAAACTTCATGAAACATCTAATTATGTTATTTAAACACGATTTGCACCGAAAAAGGAACAGTTCAGGACATCTACTCAGTCGGCCCCCTCTGCTATAATATGTTAACAACATATGATATTTAGGAAAAGAATATGGAGACTTTTTGGGGTCCATCTGGGGACAAAGATTGGCACTCCCAAAATTGCTTTGATTTACGATTGCTTTACATACGTACTTAGTATTCGACGCATAATTTACGTAACGGACGTCCCAAGTTACTGTATGACACATCCCTGATATTTTCTGGAATTGTGTTTCATGATCTCGTACATGATAGTGTCCTCAGGGTTTAGGGTTTGTTGTTTTCCCTGTGCATTTGAGGGATGCATTAGTTCATATAATAGGTCGAGGTTCAGACGACACAAAGTAAACTTAACTTCTTCACTATTCTTCCTCTATACTTGCCTCATCAGAGGCCTGCCGCCACTTCTGTCGTGATCCGGCAAACACCAATGTGGAAGAGCACAGAAGGGGCTTCAGCAGAACCTTGTGTAGGAGGGTCTGAGCTGAGGGCCTTGACGGACCAAAAGGAGGAAGGTGTGTGATTGAGATTGTGATCGAGTGTTTGAGGAAGTATAAACGAGGAAGGTGTGTGATTGAGATTGCTAAAAACTGTCTCCTTCTGCAATTTCTCTTCTCCTCGGCAAATAATCGATGGCCCACTGTCAATTTCTGTGGAAGCATTTCTCACCGTTTTTCACCTGTACAAAGACCTACTACAAGGTGGCGCTTTCCCTACTTGGTTATTTCTTTGGCTGCACGCTGCTGCACGTATGTATTTGTTCATCTTTGAATGGAGTTTGCACACCTTTTGGCTAACTACTACGTCAAAGCACTCTTGATCCATGCAGACAAGACAATGGTTCAGCCTGCGGACCTTGTGTCAGGCAACCTAGGCCATGCTGTGATTGTAGCGGGAGGCTGGTGCCGCATCAGCAGCAACTTCTGCACTCCCTCGCACATGCTGAAGGTATTAAGCCCTAGGGGCTACAAGCAGGAGCTCGTGATGGAGCAGAGGCACGTAAGTCACAAGGGAAGGGGGGCAAGTTGAGTGGATTTTGACGCTGTGCAAAGCGCTTTAAGGTAGTAAATAAAGAAGCACTGCTGGCAGTGCATGCACTGTTGGCAATGCATGTAGCAGGAAGAGCAGGCACGCAGCTGCCTGAGCTCGATAGATCAGTTGAGCATGAGAGCAAGGTGGCAGGTGTTAAGTCATCATACATCATAAGCTGGGCTCCCGTCGTTTTCCATTCCAGGCCTTCTTTGTCACACTGGACGGAGACTGGGAGCGTAAGCTGGGATCCCCCTTGCTCCTCACAAACTGCATCTTGCGGGCTCTGCATGCCCGCCCAGCCTTCAGCTGCACAACAGAGACCGACAGCTTTGTGGCTCTTTTTTGCTTCGTCCTTCTCAAGGCACGGCAGCAGGGGTGGCAACTTAAGCTCCTGATCCAGACCAGCCTGGGAGGGGTAGCAGCAGGAGCAGACGCAAACGTCAGGGCGACAAGTACAAGAGAAATAGGAACAGCAGCAGCAGCGATTTCAGAGGCGGATGCAGCAAGCATGGCATCAGCAGCAGCAGCAGCAGCCCGAGATACAGCTGCAAAGGGAGGTACGGCACAGGAGGCGGATGCAGCAAGCATGGCGTCAGCAGCAGCAGCAGCAGCAGCAGCAGCCCGAGATACATCTGCAAAGGGGGGTACGGCACAGGAGGTGCCGGTGTCCAGCCTGGAAGATCACCTTCCTTCTTGCTGTGCTAGTGTGTCATACCCATACTCCAATTCCGCCAGATGCAGCTGCGTGGGGTGTGGGCTGCGACGGGAGCTGCTTCATCAGAGGAAGCAAGAATGTGAGGCTGCAGGGCTAGCGTACTCTGCTCGAGTAGAGGATGGCAAGGTTGAGCAGAAGCAGCAGCAGCAGCAGCGGCAGCAGGAACAAGAAAATCCACATCAGGAGAAGCAGCAAGAGGATGAGCAGCAGCAGCAGCAGCATGAAGAGCATCTGCAGGAGAGGCAGCAGCAGGAAAGCAATGGGAATGCATTTGGGCTTCGCCGCTCTGCTAGGGCCACTGTGAGACAGAGCGTGCATTTAAAGAAGCAGCAGCGTCCAGAGCAGCAGCACCAGCAGCAGCAGCGGGAATTGCAGCAGATTTTGGAGAAGGAGCGGCAGCAGGCCGTGAAGGCCCGGAGCATGACAGCTGGTTTTGTGCAAAGCTGGCTGCCTCGCTTTATCAGCCTGGCATCTTGCTGTGAAGATCCAACCACGCACCAGCTATCCAACAAGTCCTATTGGCTGGCCTTCAAAGGCCACCAGTGTGATATATGCGGCGAGTGCTTGGAAATCCAGGTGAACGCCAGTATAAGGTGGCCAAGCAGTAGGCAGATGTTCAGGCTGGATTGAACACACTCTTGCAAATCAGCGCTGTACTTTTTTGCTCATTTAAAACCTATGACATGTGATGGTTTTGGGTATTCTCATGTAAGTTGTGCTCTTGGATTGCTGTCGCACATGTTTCTTGGCGAAAAAACATCTTGGCAGCCTAAACCCAAACATTAAAGCAAACCTGCTATTTCTGAACTAGTCTGTTTCGGCCTTGACTGTGTTTCTTGCCAGAGGATCCTGCTTGTGCCACCTGGACACCCTCTAGCTGCAAGAGCAGTCCCTTCTTCTGTAGAGGGACGACAGGCAGCTCAGGGTGAGCAGAAGAAGAAGACACAGGGGCGGAGGAAGAAAGGGCAGCTGCAGCAAGAGGTAAGTCAGCCCACTGCTTTTTCACATTGAAGCTGTCTCCTTACACTGACAAATTATGATGAGCAATCGTACCACTGCAGATGCCTCCGTCTTAGAAGACAAGGAGACAATATGGCAAGCAAATAAAGACAAGCGCATTACACACATGTCACTTGCCTGTGAAATTTCAGGTATAGTTTCTTTGTTAGGGGGGTGACAACACACAAGGAAATGAACACGCCGTAATGCTCATTGCCTCCTGCACCAAAAGCTTCAATTTTGCAAACTGTGGATTACTGTGAGACGGTATATCACCACGTACCGCGGACGTTTCTGACCCCCCCGCGGTGTGTCGGGAGCATTTAAATAACCAACTTGCAAGGGCCTTGCGGAGTACGCATTGGGGTAAAATATTTAAATTTAAGCATGAATGGGAACTGGCCGGGAAAGCCTCCCCGCCCCTCAAGGCCCCCAAGGGGGACGAACAGCTTGGGGTTGTAGACTTCTTCAAGCCTAGTAATTGGACAGCAGACAAGAAGAAGGCAGCAGAGGGGAAGGCAGCAAAGGCACACGCAGAACGTGTTGCAGGGGACAGGGCAGCACAGGCGGAGTGGAATGCTGCAACGTTTGGGTTGCAGTAAGGAATTGGTTGATGCGGCAGGTGAGGAAGGACACCAAGAGGAAGGGCACCTTCAATCCCTTCACATGCGCGCACACACGTACACGCACGTGCACAAACATGTACGCGCGCACGCACACGTACGCGCATGCACACACACATGTACACGCACACACACACACGTACACGCACGCACACATGTGCACGCACGCGCACACGCGTGCATGTGCAGCTCCAAAGGCCCTCGCATAGGCCGCTTTGGGGCAAGAAAAGAGTTTCCTGGTATAGGCTTGCATTGGGGTTTTCAAAAGTCGCATTGGTCACAAGTCTCTACGGTATATAGCTCTGCAGTTGGGAACTACAAGCTCAGTTTGCTCTTCAGACCACCTTTTACGGCCCTCAGGTTATCCAATGCCCAACATACGCTTCAAAACCCTGTTATGGGGCTTACAACTACAGGAAGAGGCGCGCCACCAGCAGGAGATTGGAGGCTGTGTCCAGGAAAACGTGCAGCATCAAGAACATGTGCTTAGCTTCCTTACTGAATGGAACTCGGAGAAAGAGCAAACCCTGCCTGCTGAGCAGCAAGTGCGGTAAGTCTTATGAGAGCACATATCCTAACTCTTTTTCGTGTGAGCTTGGAAAAGGAGCAAGCCCTGTCTATTGTGAGATGACGTTTAAGTTTTGAAATCAACGCTCAAGTAACCTGCTTGGCAATAACCTACGGTGAATTGTGGCAAGCGCATGTCTGGCTAAACCAAACGCAAATGCCATTCTTGCTCATTGCAGGCGCATCTGTCTGGGCTGCTTCCTGGACAGCAGGCATCGCAAGTGCACAAAGCGCGGATGGCTCCGACCTCAAAACACAGCTGCCATACTGCTCCTTCGCCACCATTCCCTGCGCGCCTTGGAGAGTCAGCTCCAGGTAGCTTCTTTAGGCTTAGGCTATGTTCTTTGTGGCCCTGCAATCAGCAGGAAAGCAGATCATCTGTTGGAGCAATACAGCACCTCCTGATCAGGGCGCCACAGTTAAGGAGCAATAAGTGTGACTTTAAAGCATTGAATGTTTTACATTGGATACATTGGATTTAGGCTTGTTGAGTTGCGCGGTACGGTACGATTACAATTTGTACGGTACAGACCGTAATTGCTGAAATATAGGGTACTACCGTAATTGTCACACCGTATTTTACCGTAATCACGGTGTGCGGTGTACGGTACGGTGCCATGCTGGCACTGCCAGTGTGAAAATGACCTCTCCACCGGGTGGAATCCACCCCAAAACCTCTTATTTTTGCTCCCCAGTGTGCTCCTCCCATGTGCTGATGCCACACATTGCTTCTTTGAACGACCCTGAGGCTGGGTTGAGCCTGCATCAGCTCAGGGGAAGGGCCCAGCAGTGGCGTTTGGGCCGAAATTGGAGCCAAACGGCCAAATTACGGTTTAAATTGCACTGTTAGATCGGACACTCTCTTTTCAAACAGACTGTACTTACACTGTATTGTACGGCGTATTATGGTACGGTATTGTAATTTACGGTCGAGAATCTGAAGTACGGCGTATTTCGACAAGCCTGATTGGATTTCACATTGGCTGCACGAGTATAGTGGAATTCCTAAAGCCCTTAACTGCCACATTTTTGCTGTGTGCATTTTGTAGGTACCTAGCTTTGTTAGGAAGCTGTTTAATTTGTAGCCTTCAGAGCAAGATGAGTGAAAATAAGTAGCAGGATAATTATGTGCTGTATGAACGTAGCCTTTGTGTATCATGCCTTGCAATATTCTCCATCTTTTCAATTCTAAACTGCTCACACCTTCAGTCTGAGATCACGCTGCCATTTCCAGCTCACTCAATGGTCGGAGTCTTGATATTCCCCGTTACCATCTTGCTATAACAGGCATACGTGGATGAGAACGGTGGTGCTGAGCTCTTCAACCGCGCCCTGACCATCCTGCCAAGAAGTTTCTTGTGATGCAGGTTTCCCTGCTAGAGCGACCTACCGAGCAAAGCTTATTATCCTGGCAAGTCTCTTGCAAGTTAGCAGACGTCCTTGAGTTGTGGTCGTTGATGACTTTGATATTTGCGCATGTTGATATTGTTTTCTGATTTGAGCGACATTTTGTTGTGATGGCGAAATGTCTCAACTCTTTCTTTAGTACTGTGGCATTCAGGCCAGCAACTTTTAAGAGTGCAGAATGGAAGGGGAGTGGTTAGGTTGTCACACACGTTGCTTTGAGTAAAATGATGGTGTGGAGTTTTTTGCGGTGTCCTAAGAAGGGTACCCAAAGCAGGTTTTATTGTTTGTGCCTATTTAATGCCACTCAGACATGTGAGCAGACGGAATGCAGCAAGGCAGCATATTGTAGGTGCTGCCTCGCTTTTGGCAAATGGGGCAAACGCGTAAACTTCATGTGTGGTTACTTGCACGTCAATGGCAATTTCTTAACTTCCTTTCTTGTTTTCTTGACCTCAGTGCCTTTTGTTACCAGCCTCTGGTATTAAGTTTTGAATGAAGAAATTACCAGAGGGCGTTATCTGGAGAAAAGCTCAAACATGCTCATTTCTGCATTCAAGGGGCAACTGCATACACTTTAACTCGTCAAATTGGACCCAAAGGACACACACACACAAATGGGGCCCTTAAGGCTTGCAGCAGCTACTTGCAATTTTCCCTTTTACTTCTCGAGGATAAACAAAGTGGTTGAAAACTGGGGTTGAAGAGCGGTTGAAAGCAACTGCAATTGAAATCTGTGGTTGAAGCGATTGGAAGCAACTGCAACTTCCTTTACACAAAAACGCAGTTGAAGCGCGGTTGAAGCGGTTGAAATCAACCGCAATTAAAAAGCAGTTGAAATCAATTGCAGTTAAAAAGCGGTTGAAATCAACCGAGAAGAGCATTTGGAATTTACATTGAATTCAACCTCTGTTGGACCTCTCTGACTGGGCCTTTTTTGTCTGCCGGTAAAAGAGTTTTACGGTACTCGGTACCAAAGTGCCTTACTTTTCCTTAACTTCATGTGGGGAGTGGTTTTCACTGCCTGCGTAGTTCTTTTATTCTTTTCAACCGCAGCCGCTTCAACCACACTTCAACTAATTCCTATTGTGTCTGACAATCTAGCTTCACACTGATGCTGCCTTTATAAGCTACCAGGACATGTGCTCAGCTTTAGTTCGCCCTGCGTAGGTAGCGAGAAATGACAGGGCTAAATGCACATGTTAGATACCCATATCTACGAGTAGCTGCTGGGTGCTTGGGGATTGGCGTATTAATTTGCTATTCTCGCCAACCACTTGGTGACTTTGCTCCATTGTTTTTGCAATAGTCTTCATATCTTATAAGGATTCTACAACACAAAAATCACTCAGTTTGGTGCGCTGGCTGGTCAGACAAAGTGGTAGGAGGCAACAGAGGGAGATTGGAAGCATCTCTGTAGTAGCACCGCCAGCCATCAGCAGGTCCACCTTATCTAGACAGCACCGACCCTAAGATTACAGCATACTTCAAGGTAACATCCGCCTTATTGAGATCAAGTACTTTGAGGACGCTATACCTCAAAACCAGCTGAGCGCCGCGCAGAAACAGCAGAAAGAACTCTGCGACAACTTCCACTACTCTCCACCGCTTCCTTTGTTGTGGAGGAGTTTGACGGCACCGCCCGGTACCAAAGTGACTCCTTTCCCTAAATTAATGTGAAGAGTGCTTTTCACTGCCTGCGCAATTTCCTTATTCAAGAATTGTTGGCAGAAGTAACAATTTCCTGCTGTCAGATGGGGACAAGTCAGCTGCTGTGCAGCCATTTTTTGGTGTGATACAAGGGTGCCCCCTCTCCCCCCTACTGTTTACCTGCTTGGTCGCATGCTCTTGACAATAACATGTCAAAGTGACAATAACACGTTGAAGCGCAGAGTTTGCCGGATACAATAGCAAGTTACGCGCAAGGTGCAACTCGTAGCTGTTATCTTTTATAGCGGAGGACTCATGCACTGTCAACAAGCGTGCATAAGTCCTCCGCTATAAAAGCTAACGGCAGCAGCAGGGCTACATACCATCTGTGTCGTACAAATCAAAGCTAGAGTTACCAACCATTTACTTGAACAACATTAACAGCGTGGCTGATAAGGCGCAGGGCGCGCTCACCGATTTCACTGTGAAAACACGTGCTGTTTGCTGCTGACCTGTCCTTCCAATGAACAAGAGGAGGATGTGCAGACCAGGCGTAACAAGCTGAGAATGAACGCTGAAAGGAAGCCTTTCTTGACTGAGTCTCTCACTGAAAACACACAAAAGTCAGAGGCCCAACTCTGAAATTTTGTCCCCTCTTTTGTTTTTTGAGGGTATTACATAAGATAGCAAACTCCCTACTACGCTGGAAAGAAAACGGGAAAGGAACAGAAAGAAAAGAAAAGGCTACGCTAGTAGTGGTAACACACTAGCATTGATGAAGGGATTGAGACTCACAATCTCCCCACCATAAGTCAGAAAAAGAAAGGAAGTCTGCCTGAAAACCCCTCCCACCTAGGGAAAAAACCAAACATAAACCCACACGTTGAAAAGCAGAGAGAGCAGGTACCTCTGTCAGAGGAGCAGAACTACCACCACACAGCCTACTCTGCACAAAGCACTGCCTGAGCAGCACCTTAACCACCTCTAACCTTAATAAGCTAACACAAGAACTAGCTCAAGTAAGACAGCAGCTGGTTCTGCAGCCAATCCCAGCACACAAAGATACTGCTATGATACTGGCAAGGTCTAGTAGCGTGAAGCAATTACCAAAATTGAGCCATAGCGGGGTCGCGATGGTACCACCTCCGAACACAAAGCGCCTTTCCCACTAAACTTGTAAGTAACAGCAGCAAAGGTCAACTCCCAGCGAAGAGTAACAGATAGAAGGGCAGCAAAAGGGGATGGTTGGACGAAAAAGGGAGGCAAGGGGGGAGACCTAAGGGGAAAAGAGAGAGGTCCAGGTGGAGAAAGTTGGATTCAAAGAACCCACAGGAAGCTGCCCAAGAAAGACCAGAGCGGCAGAGCAAAATTGAGAGTTGACTGAGGCCTGGATACACACACTACCAAAAGAGCATCAGACACAAAGGCAAGAGAAGCTGCCCCCCCTTTATAAAGTAATTACTTTAATGGTGTATGGCTTCCCTACTAATCATTCAAATATGCCCCCGAAGGGGGGGAGCGACGATCCCCTAAGGGGATCGTTCGCTCGCACTCGCAGGG
>Ga0307974_1001998_pt1 | contig 14341 bp, 18 predicted proteins | sample OrgLakmetagen784_FD_201812 | JGI IMG/M metagenome (GOLD analysis project Ga0307974, IMG submission 201812) | Saline water microbial communities from Organic Lake, Antarctica - #784 | ecosystem: Environmental > Aquatic > Non-marine Saline and Alkaline > Saline | place: Antarctica: Organic Lake... | reverse complement strand
CCCTCAGCTTGTGTGCTTTGACTTGTGGGTGTTCCCATCTGAGCTCGCTTGTATCTGACTTATGGACTTGGCACTTGCTTCTTTGCGTTGTTTTGCTTTTGTGAGGGCCTGCAGCCCATTTTTGGTTTTGATCTCCCTCCACGGCAGCTCTCCCTCCATGGCAGCTTGGTGTAAATGACAAAGCCACATTTTTAGGGTTGGCGAAAACCACACATACATACGCATATACGGTGTATGGTGTATATACGGTAATTTTAGCAGGGAAATTACCTTACATACGGTCATATACAGTGTACATTTTCGGTTCTGGCCAACCCTACACAATTTGACTACCCAACCGTGTGTTACGAGTTCAGGGTTACATCTACACCCACATCTACACCCACATCTACACCCATCTACACCCATCTACACCCATCTACACCCACATCTACACCCACATCTACACCCACAGGAAGACACAGACATGGGATATGGCACGGACCTGCTTTTAGCGAGCTGGTGCTGCTACAGCTTTGTCGACAAGGGAGCCAAACCTCACACATGCGCCACCTGGAAAAAAATGAACTGCTCCTGCTACGATGGCTTTGCTGACAAAGGAATCAAAAGCCTCGAATGCACCACCCAAAAACGAAGAGCCTGAACTACTCATGCTGCGACGGCTTTGCTGACAAGGGAGCCAAACGTCATAAATGTGCCATCAGTAAATGGCTGTGCTACTTGTACCACTACAGTTCAGCAGACGTATCCGAAAAAAATCAAGCTGCTTGTGTTGCTGCACCTTGAGCCGACAAAGAACCCAATACCACCCCGCGGCAATACCACTGAACCATAAATAGAACAGTAGGATACATCATAGGAAGCAATCAAAAAGTGGCAGGGCACTCATGGATTTAAGCAATGGATCAGACGGATTTAAGCAAAGGATTTAAGCAATGGATGTGTAAAGTTTTTGGAATAATCATTGGATTCACGGAAAGGGGATGGGAACAACAGAATTGTTGTTGCAGCACATTTGAATTAACAAAACCCTCCAGGCGGTAAAGGTCACTCCCCACATCCACCACGGTACCAAGCACCGTAGGAATCCTCCAGCATAAACAAAAGGGAAACGCATCAGGGACAAGCGTGATTGGGGACAACATGCTACGCAATTGCTCTAAACCTTTCCTTGTCCATGCCAGTCATGTTGAATCTAATTGTATTATTTTGCTGTTTTTGCTGCAACAGGTCAACAACCAACTTGTTCATAATTTCCTTTTTCAACAGAACACTACACTTTTTCTCTTTCTTTCTGAGCTTAGGCTTTACTTGTGGCTGGCCGAGAGCAGTCAGCAGCCGATCAACCAAACAACCTGGCTGAAGGTCACCCCCCATTGTAACCATTGTGATCATTATTTTGCTGCTGTTTCCTTGCAGCCCTGCGACTTGCTAGCACCCATGAGGGTGCAACCTCCTGTGCCTCCTGTGCCTGCTTGCATACGCGCCACAAAGCCATGCAACGCAACACACTCACAATCACCACACCACTATGTCCGTCTTTTTTCAAACACACCAATAAACAGGAATGGCGTGCCTTCGCCATTTAACAGGAATGGCATGGCCTTTACCATTAAACAGGAATGGCGTGGCCTTTACCATTAAACAGGAATGGCGTGCCTTCACCATTAAACAGGAATGGCGTGGCCTTCACTAAGCTGACTCATCAGAGTGGAGGTAGGGGCTCTGTATAAAACCACCAGTTTGTGTTTGCAAGGGCGTACCTGCATTGCAGCGGAACGGCCTGCTGGCAATGTACCTGGAGAGTGCACACATTTGTGTGTGTGTGTGTGTGTGTGTGTGTGTGTGTGTGGTCAAAGTCAGCTTCAGCACGAGCTGCCCTCAGTGACTCACAGAGCGGACGCACAGCAGCAACAGGCATACAGCGACGACAGTCACGTGAGGCTGACAGCACACAGCAACGGACACACAGCAAACACACAGCACTGACGACCGTCACGTGAGGCTGACAGCACACAGCAACGGACACACAGCAAACACACAGCACTGACGACAGTCACGTGAGGCTGACAGCACACAGCAACGGACACACAGCAAACACACAGCACTGACGACAGTCACGTGAGGCTGACAGCACATAGCAAGCTCCCAAGCACTGGCCTTAAATTTTGTCACCAATGTCACTCTTTTCAGAGCTCAAAAACCTCAGTGGCTCCTTTCCTTGATAAATGTGGGGAGTGGTTTTCGCTGCAAACCTCTTTTCCTACTTCTCTCCATAAGAAAAGTCATTTTTGCTCTCTCTGCTTTCCAACTTCTACTCAACGTAAAGCTTCCTTCTCCATAACTAGTGCATGAACACAGACTCGATTGTTTTCTCTGCTCTCAAGCGTGATTAGACGTTATAGCCAACGATCAGAATGTTCAGCCTTACCTAGATCAGCGGCCTTACCTAGATCGGCTGCTTTTCCAAGAGCAGCGGGCAAACCATGAGGTTTGACAGTGCTGTAACCCTGCTTTGTAGGAGTAAGCGCGCCAACCACTGCTCATTCCTTCCTCACCCTATCGATACCCACTCACTCGATCTCATCACATCCTGAGAGCAATCAGCATCAGCAGTTGTCACTCACTCGCTCTCCTCACACTCTGGGTGTACCAGCAGCAGTTTTCACTCCCTCTCTCCTCACACTCTGAGTAAACCAGCAGCACTTTTCACTCACTCGCTCTCCTCACACTCCGAGTGTACCAGCAGCAGTTTTCACTCACTCGTTCTCCTCACACTCTGAGTGAACCAGCAGCAGTTTTCACTCACTCGCTCTCCTCACACTCTGAGTGAACCAGCAGCAGCCCACTGGCAAAAGAGCCCACCAGCATGCCCTCTCCAGGCACCAACATGTTGGCAAGGTCCACACACACGCGCTCGCCTGCACACACACACACACAAACACACATAATAATGCACAGAGCAAATAAATTGCTCATGATGAAATGCTTTTTCCAGGCAACCAGACGCTGGTCTCCAACCTGACACACGTTCTCATCACTTGCACACAACACACAACACACACTCACACATAAGCACACACAAACACACACACGTTCTCATCACCTGCACACAACACACACTCACACATAAACACACACACACAGACACACACACACACACACACACACACACACAGAGAGAGAGCAAACAACTGTGCCTGATTTTAAGCTCATGCCAAACGTGTACCACTGGTGATCCATACAGCTAGGACAGGTCGAGCTACTTCCTTTGTAATAATCACATTTTGCACATGTCACGAAGCCACAGCAGATCACAGCAGGTCACAGCAAGAAGCGTGACCTCTGCAGGAAATCACATACATCCTCACTCATGTCTCCAGCGCACAGGCAAACACAAATATAGACACGTGCAGCATTGAGGAGATTGCCATGATCCTTGTAACGTTTTCCGCGTTTCACACAACTTTGCAAACAACACATGGTGCGCAAGACACTCACTTAACCCCGCCTCTCGCAAGAGTAATGTGTGAGATCTGATACAGATCATGCCTAGGATTGACCAGACACACACATATACGCCGTATATTTGATGGGATCCCTGCTAAAACTACCGTATGTACACTGTAAACCGTCTATTCTATACCGCACTTACACCAATATGGCTCTGGCCGACCCTACTCATGTCACACACACACTCACCCATGCCAGCAGGGGCGACGTGAGTGACGAGTGCAGCCTCAAGGTGTAATGCAGGCACAGATGCCTGCTGCATGGCCTGCAGCGCCTGGGCGAGCGTGCGCACTTCAGCTGGTGAGTCGGTGCGCAGCAGCACGCCGTGCACTCCCACCTGTGAAGGTAAATGAAAACACGGTTGAGTCTCGTGGCTGTTGGAGCAAGCGTGCGCACTTCAGCTGGTGAGTCGGTGCACGGCACATAGATGAAAAAATGGTTGAGTCGCACGGCTGTTGGAGCAAGCGTGCGCACTTCAGCTGGTGAGTCGGTGCGCGGCACATGAATGAAAAAATGTTAAGTTGCACGGCTGTTGGAGCAAGCGTGCGCACTTCAGCTGGTGAGTCGGTGCACAGCACATAGATGAAAAAATGTTTGAGTCTCACGGCTGTTGGAGTAAGCGTGCGCACGTCAGCTGGTGAGTCGGTGCGCGGCACATAAATGAAAAAATGTTGAGTCGCACGGCTGTTGGAGTAAGCGTGCGCACTTCAGGTCTCAGGGGCCACGCCAGTATGCTGATCAATTTCAGGGCCACGCCTGTAAGCTGCTGATCAATTTCACTTAGAAGGGCAACTTAGAAAGAGAAGGGCCACTTAGAAGGGCCTCGCCTGTAAGCTGCTGATCAATTTCACTTAGAAGGATGCAGCACACAGCAGCAGATGCCAGACCAGCTTTCACTTTAGTTGGCCATCAGTTCCCACTTTAGAACACCATCGGTTCAAGCTACCTCACTGATCAGGTAGTCATGACCTAAATTATGTAGGTAGTCATGACCTAAATCATATAGGTAGTCATGGCATATTACATAGGTAGCCATGACCTAAATTATATAGGTAGTCACGACCTAGAATTTATAGGTAGTCACGACCTAAATTATATAGGTAGTCATGACTTAGATTATATAGGTAGTCATGACCTAAAATATATTGGTAGTCATGACCTAAATTTTATAGGTAGTCATGACCTAAATTAGATAGGTAGTCATGACCTAGAATATATACCCTGATTAGTTATGGGACAACCCTGACCTCTAAAGCGCCCAGCATGAGCTCTGCCTCTTGGGCAGTGTTTGCAACGGCAAACACGCGCGTGTTGGCATTTGACACCGATGCCTGAGCCATGGCCACCAAGTTCTCTGCATAGGTGTGCATGGTGTGTGATGCCGTATTTGATATGTGCATGCATGAGTGTGCGCGTGTGTATATGTGTGTGCATATTTCTGTGTTTGTCTGTGTGTGTATTGCTTTGTATGTGCGTGTGTGTGTTTGAGTGTGTATGTGTGGGTATGTGTGGGCATGTGAGTATGTTATGGTGAGTGCGCGCTCTGTCAGAAATTTACCCTTGCCACCATAGCTGCTATAGGAATGTTGCATGCCTGTCTAATTATGTTTCCATAGCAAATTCAATACTTGACACGCTTTGTACAGAGGAATGCATGTATATGGCCTAACATCCTCTTTACAACACGTGGTTGCAGACAGGAACATCCAAGGAGTGATAAAAGCTACCCATTTTTACAGGAGGAGGTCACTGAGCGCCCAAACATGCACCTTTTTTACATTTGAGAAGCAATTACTCATTTGCACCCCATCAACTGATTGGACGGTCTAGTTTCTAGCCAAAGTCGACGTTGCAAGCTACCAGAGCACGTGCTTATAACGATTAAGGTTGGTTTGGGTACAAAATGAGAGGGCTAAACGCACACGTAGGGCAACTCCACCCTAGCAAGTTGCGTTACTGGAAATTTGCATGTGAGCACTCCAAGACACCAACTACCTGTCACTGAACTTGGTGCAGTGTGCAGTAGGAGATCTGTAATGATGGTTTGGTAGGCAAACAGTAAGGTGAAATGCCGTGGTGGATTGACACGTGCCACGTGCCCCTGCAAGAACCACACCCCTTTCAGGCCTCCGTGACCCCCTCCGCCACTTTTACACTGTACTCACCTGCAGGAATGACCTTCCAATCAGTGGCATCCATGATCGCAACGCCCGCTTGTTTTGAAGCCATGATGGCATCTTCCAATCGCTTTAGATCGGCTGGCCCTGGTATGAGACGTGCGATGAATGGCTGTGTGAGTGTACAGATCTAAACAATGGACGGAAGTAGCCAAGGCCTTTGCGTTGTTTTAGAGTTTCGGCTGGACCAGTAATTGTACTTTGCAGCAGTGGCAAATAGTGCACCTGCCACATTGTGTATCCTGGCCACCCGCTCTTCGTCTTCACCGTCAACAATCGCCCCGTCTGATGCGTGAAAAAGAGAGCGAAAGCGCCCCAGAGTAGCCATATCACCAGCCCAAGCCCGTTGAGACTCGGCAAACACAAAACTGCTCACCCCTGACTCCATGGCAGACGTCAGGGTTTCCTGCGTGTATGCACGTGCGCGTGTGTATGCGCGTGTGTTTGCGCGTGTGTATATGCGTGTGTGTGTGTGTATATGCGTGTGTGTGTGTGTGTGTGTGTGTGTGTGTGTGTGTGTGTGTGTGTATGCACGTGTGTATGCGCGTGTGTGTATATGCACGTGGGTATGCCCGTGTGTATGCGCGTGTGTGTATGTGCGTGTGTATGCGTGTGTGTATGTGCGTGTATATGCGCGTGTGTATGCACGTGTGTATGCGCGTGCGTGCGTGCCTGGCACCTTGTCTTTAGTTTGAACCCAGAGCTCCTTGCTTCTTGAAACGCTGTGACATCTCAACTTAGACTTGCACGCTCCGGCCTGCAACAGGCGAGGCCTTGGCAGTGAGTACATTTGAGATTTCATTTCTCTCTGTTATAGTTTCTCTATATTATAATTTCTGCTTCACTTGTTTTGGCATTTTTGCAACCTCCATCGCGAATTCTCCCCGAACTCACGAATAAACCAATTGTTTCTACCATGTCTGAGGACGGCACACGTACGAGGAAGTTGAGGCTGCACAAAAGGCCCAGTTCCTTTGCAGCAGCCAGCGATTCAGCGGGGGCAAACCAGGGAAATGAAGATGGCCCCTCCTCCTCTGCAGCGTTGAGTAGCCGTGTGAGCGAGCTGATCCCCGGCATCGCAGACCTATCTTTGAATGGGGCGGAGCAGGGACAAGGCCCCCTGGACGTGGCTTCATCAGTTGTGCAGCGGCATCAAGGTCAGGGAGTGCTTGAGCTCTTCATCAGCGTGTGTGTTGCATGTGTGTGATGTGCGTGTCTGTAGAAGTCCTTACAATGACGCCTTTCTTGCCCGCACACTGCGCTAGCACTTGGCCGTATGCTATCGCACACGTACACAACACACACGCAGGCCGTGAGAAAGCAAGGCGTGATGACTTAGCAGAGATGGCGCACATCTATGACATGGGCGTGCCGCACGCTGTGGACAAGTTCGACCCAAGTAAGCCCTGGAGTCAATCCCTGCGCCCTCCGCCCAGGAAAATACAGCTCAGCCAGTACCAGACAGAGATGATTAACTACCAACGCATGTTGCTGCGCAAGAACATCTGGTACTACAGAGACCGCATGAACAACGCCAGGTGTGTGCAACGACGCATTCACACGCAATGAACTACCATACACCCTGCATGCACATGCTAGACAGATACACGTGCACAGACGGTTATGCAGGAGCCCATATGCGTTTTAAAGCAAGCTTATGCACAGGTGCACATGATTAACTCACATGAGCATATACGAGCAAGCGCGCACACACACACACACACACACACACACACACACACACACGCACACACACGCACTCACACGCGCACACACACACACACACGCACACACACGCACTCACACGCGCACACACACATGCACACACACACACGCACGCACACACACACACATACTCTTGCTTGCAGGGGACCTTGCCCTGTCCACGTGCTCAAGGACTGCTGGGTGCAGGGCGTGATTGATGAGAACACGCTGGTGTGGGGACAGGGCTTGTATGACTGGCTGCCTGCCAAGAACGTCAAGCTGCTCCTGCCCCTCATTCGCACGCCTGAAGGTGGGGAGCTGCGTAGCTGTTTCTCGCCTCCTTTCTCCATCTCTTACCTCTGAAGGTGGCAGGGACCCAGGCCAGAGTGCCACTCAAGTTTTCATACGCCCTTCTCTGTAGCTAAGCACATGCAGATCCGACGTAAGCAATCTTCAAGCATAAAATACATACGTCATACTGTGTCACCTAGTGTTGTGTTAACCTGTTTAGGAAGCCAACGCTATAGCTGAGCGTGTGGTGTTTAGCTGAGCTGTACCGGCTAATCCAGCTCCCCCTTTGCATGAGCAATATTACGACGGCAGTCTGGAAAGAGCATCAGTGTCTGGATGACGTGATGGAGACCACACGGACGCTTGTTAAACCACATCTAACCAACCCGTCTCTCTGCCTCCCCTCCCCACAGTGTGAGAGTGCGTGTGTGTTTGTGTGTGTGTGTGTGTATAAAAGCATGAAGATGAAGGGCACCATTGTTCTGCTAGCCCACCGTACATCGCACCCGTACCTATTTCATTCCTCGCCTCACATACTGACATTCATTCATTTTCTTTCATTCCCCTATTTTACTCTACAGTACGTCTAGGTGCGTGGATGAAGCGCACCTTCTCTCTGAAGCCCGCCCTCAGTAGCATTCGTGAGCGCCGCCAGCGTGCAGGCGTGGACGACCCCGCAGCCCGCAGCATGCAAGTGGAGTGGATGCGCTAGGATGTAAATGTGCTGTGCTGCGCCGTGCTGTGCAACACAGCCTGTGTTGCGTCGACGCGAATTGTGAGCATGTTCTGTGGACTTGCAGATGATCCTGCAGCACGCAGCATGCAAATAGAGTGGAAATGGAGCCAGGAGGCAGTTGGTGCCGTGGTGTGCTGGCGTACACTTTGAGGCATGTTCTGTGGACTACGTGCGGTGATTGTTCTCGCAGCACGCAGCATGCAAGTGTGGGTTGAATGCATAAGCTAGCTAGTGAGGATCTTGAAGATCGTTGATCACGTGTCTCTGGCTCTGGTTGCAGTCGCTATTTTGAGTGGCTGTCTGTCATGGCCATGGTATGCAAGCCGTTAAAAAAGTCGAACCTTAGAAGGCCCTGCATTGGCTTTTTGCCACACTCATTTCGTCATGTATACTTGTGATGGACACGCTGTTGCATATTTTGCCATGCTTTCTTAATGTTTATTGCTGCAGCGGCAAATGCCTACTTATGATAGTGCTGGCTGTGCTACTGGGGTTTCATTAATTTTCTGTAGCCACCCTTGGGTGGTAGGATGTGCGAAGTGGCAGTTCACTTGTTCTCTAGAGCTGCAGGTTTGCATTGCGGGAATTTCAATGACCCATATGATGCTTTTAACTATATGTACCACTACCTTCTGCAAGCTGCAAAAGTGGTAGACCATCGCCTGCACGTCAACAACAAACGCAGAGCAGATGAAACAGAAGCCGAAGACCAAGAGCAGTACCTCATACACTATGAGCCCTTGATAATTGAAAAATGGGCTCTTCATCTGCTTACAGCCGACAAAAACAGAACCATAATCAGCACGGAGCCTATTGCCCGCATAAATGTGGAAGATGCCGGCTGCGAGATCTGCTGTGACCCAGGAACACGTGAGGAACACACAGAACAAGGAAATATACCTACCACAGATATGTACCAATGCAGCGTATGCAACCGCACCTACCTTTGGTCATGTCTAAAACAGCTCCAATGCTACAAGGAAGAAGACAGAAGTAACATGGATGCACAGTCTGACTGGAGCTGTCCTGCCTGTCACGACCTCTCCCTAGACGATAAAGAAGCTAGGTCACATGCATCACATCACGAATTACTCAAAGTAACCTGGAGCCCCACCTGGGAGCCAAAAGAATTACTGCACTCATGGGCAAGCTTTCGGCAAATGATTCAAATTCATGAAACTAAGCAAATTGCACCGGTACCCCCCCTTGATGAAGGACTTGACAACCTAGAGAGGCAAGGTTTTTGCACATCAATAAATCATAGCAGATGGAAATCCACACAAGGCAAAGAAATAAGAAGGTCAAAGGCCTGTTTCGATATGCAACCAACCAATCCACATGTGGACATCACTCCCACGGGGCACTATGAAGTTTGGTTCAGAACGGTGGACCTTGTCCGCCTAAAAGATGATATTGCGCAAAACAGATCGCCAATGAAAAACGCCACACAAAAGGCTTCCCTCCCAAATCTGTATGAAGCCAGAGCGGCCTGCATATATAAGCCAGATGGCAAATGCATAGGCATGATGACTCCTGAGCGTTTGCACCTTTTAAGAGAAAATTTTCATGAAGCTCAGAAAAATGGACTACACAGAGATATGTCTTCTCCTGTTCAATACCTAGCCTCTGAAATTGCGGGTCTCTCTTCACGACTACAAAGCACACCTCAAAACCCCTAAGGCAAGCCAACTAACACTAGATTCCTACTCCTGTATCCTAGCTACCCCAACAAATCAGTGCAGCACTACGACAATGCGCCATGGTCTCAAAAGAAAGAATGGCGTCTGCTCTGGACTTTGATCCTGGAAACTCCTCATATTGGAGCGAGCGTCACCGTGACATTGTCTTTGGTGCCAATTACAATGCATTTGCCACCAAGTTTACAGGTTTCTTAATCTGCCACCATTTCTGTGGGTAGCATACGTAGAAGCTCATTTACAATACCATCAGGTCCTTGGGATGTGTTGTTGCTCAGGTTTTAAATACATTCGCTCGTTAAATGCACTTTTGTCAAGTATAGAGGAATTTAGTCAGTTTCTATCTTTAGTACCACCTGATTCATCTTGCGTAATTTTGTTTGTAATTTTAAGGGGTCATATCCTGACTCGTTCTCTGTGTGTTCCCATGGGTAGTTTCTAGGTGCTTCTTCAGGAAGATAGGTGCCGTGTTTAATGTTGAGAGCTTGCCAGGAGTCTTTAAAGTACGTTTCGAAGGTCTGGGTGGCTTGTTTGGGCTTGGGCTTTTACAACGTGAGGGATCCGCAGGTTTAGAGTGCAGGTGGGTACTATGGCCAGGAGTGGCACGTGGTCACTAGCTTAGATCACAAGTGTAACTTGGTTTGCACATGTTTGCGAGGGCTGTTGGCAAGAGGATATCATCAATACGGCTAAATGAGTAAGTAGTGTTCTCTACACTGTCCTTTCTCGTGGGCCGTGAGAAGGTCCAGGGTCTTGGTTCAGGTAGGTTGGTGCCAACAGGCGAGTGATGGGGCATTGGGAATAGGTTGTGGTCCTTAATGAAGTCTTGGTACATTTTGTCTGCAATATATTTGTTTGTACTTGTATGGTCGTGGGCGGAGGTTGTGGCATTCATGTCTCCAATGATGAGAAGAGTGCAGTTCTTGTTTTCATTTATAACGGTTTTATTTGTGCTTGCATCTCAAAGCGGGAGGCTTGTGCTTCTGGTACCGGAAGGCCAATAAGTGCCAATGATTAGGAGGTTTACGTCGGCAGTGTTTAAATGACAGAGGTGTGTCTACCCTTCGGGTCCGAGTGTACGAATGAGCAGTTGGTTGCCAGGGAAATGCATTTGCGTATACGCACAGACAATTGTACCACCGTTTTTGTTTGTGGAAGTCCACCATTTGTAGTTTGTGAGTAATTGATGTAGCCTAGGCTGGGGTTTGTTTCTTTTTTGCAATCTGGTTTCTGTAAGGACCATAATATCGGGGGGGTGTTGGTGGCTAGCATGTGCTTTAGGTCATGTTGTCTAGTATCTGTGTTCCTTGAGGCGCATTCTTGGAGTGAAGAACAGCACAACAAATTGGGCGGTGCTTAGAGAGTGCGGCCAGGAGCCCTTGCAATTTTTCTGGTTCCGTGCTTCCATCAGGTTATTTAATAGCATGCTTGATTCCAACAGTGAGACTCTACGTCGTGTGCTGAAGGCTCGAATGCGTTCAATGGACTGCAAAGTAGTGCAATGTTCTAACAGAAAATGCTGAGAGCCACACAGGTTCCCATGCAAGAATTCATTTGCGATTTGCGTTTCAGACATTTAAAGGTATGGAGGGAAGCTGATTTTTCATGTCCTCGCGCAGTGAACAAGAAAGCAGTGACGTATCACAAGTGGTGTGGGAGTTCTGAGAGTGGTCCTAGAGGTTCTCCTTTTTCTATCCCCTCCTACTTGTACAAGGATTTGGACAAACATGTGTTGAGAAATTCCAGCAGGTTCAGATTGCGTGCACACCATTTGAGAGTGGAGTTTTGCAAATGGCATGGTGGTTCTAGCATTTGTGATAAATGTGAGTGTGGAGAAGTTCAAGATGAGAAGCATGTGTTTTTCTTTTGCAAGTGTGCTGAAGTGTGCGAGCTGCGCATGAGATACAGAGACCTTTTTTGAAAGAATGTTTAAGACTCTGCGTGTGTTTGCTCCTTCAAGCTCTGAATTTATTCCTTTCTTAACTTGTCATCACAGTATCACTGATTTTGAGATCAATGCATTCCTGAATTAAGACTAATACAGACTCCTTAAGTTTGTGTCAAATTTAGTTTCAATTTTCGACACTGGTTGATTTTAATTCACCAGCCAATTGCCATCAGCCAGAGACTCGGGCTGTAGGCCATCCTTGTAACCCCCTTGTAACCAGCCAAATTGTCGTTGCAGTGTCTATTATGCGTATATGTTTTGCTACCTACTAGTAGTAGGGGATGTTGTAAGACGGGATAGAGCAATGAGCCAGCCACAAGATGTAGTTTGCAAGGCACTTTTTGGTTGCTGTCAGCTGAGGGTAAGCAGCTCTGCTGCGTTAGCAGCTGAGATGCTCTTGTTTTCTTCCTTTAATCGAGCAAATGTATTGCTTGCACAATTCTTGATTGCAAGCCTGGAGACATATCTAATCCTTTTGGAACAAGTTGGATATTCCAATTGTTTACTTGGGCCTTTCTGGCTGCTCTCCAACTCGGAGTTTACACCGTTTAAACTTAAAATGGTTCTTAAATTTGCTCGTGCGGAAGATTTGTATCCTTTCATGTTGCTGGCTGCGCCCATCAGGTTAACAAGTATGGAAACCATTACTTTAGAGGAGACTTTCCTCGGAGGAACTTTGCGATGCTCGGTACTACTAATTTGGCCACTCCATCTCCTTCAGTAAAATGGGGAGCAATTTCCACTGCCTGTCTGTGCAGTTTTTGATCGTTCTGCAAAATAATTAGCAATGCACAATGCCAAGATGACAATTTGCTGTAAAATTACATCGGAAGATAGCTAATGGAAATTAGCAAGCAGGTTAAGGTCTGAATCTCAAACGAGGATATGATCCTTTGATAGTGTTCGTATCTCACTCACATTTATGTCATGTCAAAACTACCCGTGTTAGATAATAAGAAGAAGTCACCAGTCATCAATATCTTTGCATCACCCTCCTAGATGCTTCTACAAAACAAAGTTTCAAGAAACCCTTTAATCGAAAGCTACTGCTACTACTATGCTACTCACATTGCGGCATTACCTAAATGGAGCGACAATCTATAATTCTACAGGCTAGTCTAAGCCTGCCTCTATACTACAAATGAGAAGAAAAAATGTGCGCACATGCATACTGCGCCGGCCGAAGAAGAGTCACCATCGAAATGCCTGCTTATTAGCTGAAGCCTATATACTTCAGGACCTTCCCAGGATTATACCTCAAAAGGTGCATGTTGGGTTGGCAGCAAATCAAACCGCTTCTTCAACGTGATGCGCTCACGTGAAAATTTGTCGTCAGGGGAGAAGCGAGCAGGGTGGGCGCTCAGGGTTGGGTTGCCCTTGGGGTCCAATTTCTGTGTCAGAGGTGCGGAGAAATTGTACGTAAGGATGCTGTAATGCTCCTAGACTCACCAAAAGACTTGGCTTTTGATGGTCCGTGCATTTGAGCTCCGTCCATATAAATAATCCGGGTTTGTGAATGGTAATCACATGTACACGTGTGCACAGTTTGTTTATGCGCGTGAGACAGCACAGTTGTATGCCATGGTGTGTATGTGTGCGTATGTCTGCATGTGTGTTTTGTATATGTGTGCTTGTAAACGTGTGTGTCTGTGTGCGTGTTTGTGCTTGCGTTATGTCTTGGTATGCGTGTGTGTGTGTAGGTGTGTGTACGTGCATACATGTGTCCATGTATCACTTTGTGCGTGCATTTGTTTGCATCTGTGTGTAAATATGAGCATGCATGTGCGTGCGTGCTTGTATGTGTGTGCGCATGTGTGATTGAGTGTGTGTATGTGTGTGTGTGCGTGAGTGTGCGTGCGTGTGTGTGCATGTGTGTGTGTGTGTCTGTGTGTGTGATGTGTATGTTTGCTTGTGTGTGTGTGTGGTTGTGTGTATGTGTGTGTGTGCGTGTGTGTGTGTATGTGTGTGTGTTATTCTTCAACATGTGCGTGCATAATTGTATGCCATGTGTGTGTGTGTGTGTGTGTAGGTGTGTGTACATGCATAGTGTGTATGTGTGTGTACGTGCATACATGTGTCCATGTATCACTCTGTGCGTGCATGTGTATGCGTCTGTGTGTAAGTATGAGCATGCATGTGCGTGCGTGCATGTATGTGTGTGCATATGTGTGATTGAGTGTGTGTGTATGTGTGTGTGTGTGTGTGTGTGTGTGTTTGTGTGTGTGTGTGTGTGTGTGTGTGTGTGTGTGTGTGTGTGTGTGTGTGTGTGTGTGTG
>Ga0307974_1001994_pt1:5000-14358 | contig 14358 bp, 16 predicted proteins | sample OrgLakmetagen784_FD_201812 | JGI IMG/M metagenome (GOLD analysis project Ga0307974, IMG submission 201812) | Saline water microbial communities from Organic Lake, Antarctica - #784 | ecosystem: Environmental > Aquatic > Non-marine Saline and Alkaline > Saline | place: Antarctica... | reverse complement strand
TGGAGTATCAGTGGAGCTTTTCTGTGTGGAACAATTTTAGACACACTGCTGGGTCCTTACCAGGTGCGTTGAAGTGGGGGTGGAGTAGCAGTGGAGCTTTCCTGTGTGGAACGATTTTAGACACACTGCTGGGTCCTTACCAGGTGCGTTGAAGTGGGGGGTGGAGTAGCAGTGGAGCTTTCCTGCGTGGAAGGGTGCATTAGGTATTGTTAGGGCCTCACCAGGTGCGTTGAAGTGGGGGTTGGAGTATCAGTGGAGCTTTTCTGTGTGGAACAATTTTAGACACACTGCTGGGTCCTTACCAGGTGCGTTGAAGTGGGGGTGGAGTAGCAGTGGAGCTTTCCTGTGTGGAACGATTTTAGACACACTGCTGGGTCCTTACCAGGTGCGTTGAAGTGGGGGTGGAGTAGCAGTGGAGCTTTTCTGTGTGGAACGATTTTAGACACACTGCTGGGTCCTTACCAGTTGCGTTGAAGTAAGGGTGGAGTAGCAGTGGAGCTTTTCCGCGTGGAAGGGTGCATTCGTATTGTTAGAGCCTCACCAGGTGCGTTGAAATGGGGGCAGAGCAGCAGTGGGGCTTCTCTGCGTGGAATAGTGCTTAAGACTCACTGCTGGGTCCTTACCAGGTGCGTTGAAGTGGGGTTAGGCAATCCTTTGCATCTTTGTATAGAATCACATGCCAACCACACTGCCTTCCAGGGCCAATCAGGAGGGGGGAGATCATGTTGGCTGAAACATAATCTCGTATGCCTTTATTCAAGGGTTTAAGGTGACCACAACTTGGGATGGTGTTTTTGGACTCACTACTGGTGCTGGTCTAGGTGCAGCACTTAGGGAACCAAGCTTGGTGTGCAGGCTTGAAATATGGGTAGCTGTAGACATAATACGTTTTACGTAGCGCATGCAAATGTACACACAGAGTCACGCAAACACATACACACACATGCACACACTCACAAACTCGCACACTCACACCCGTCCTTACACACATTCCCTCACACGCATTCACCCATACATACACACCCACACAGGTCATCCGCCAATGGCGCAAGCTTCTGGATGGGCAATCTAAAGAGCAGATACTCCAGCAGTACGGAGTGCACGGCTGCTTGCTGGCAGGGGGTGTCCTTGTGGGCAAGCTCAGCCGCTACAGCTACTTCTCAAGGTGTGAGTGAGTGAGGAAGGATGTGTGTTGTGAAGGATGTGTGACAGCTACTTCTCAAGGTGTGAAGGAAGGATGTGTGTTGTGAGGGATGTGTGACAGCTACTTCTTAAGGTGTGATTGAGTGAGGAAGGATGTGTGTTGTGAAGGATGTGTGACAGCTACTTCTCAAGGTGTGAAGGAAGGATGTGTGTTGTGAGGGATGTGTGACAGCTACTTCTTAAGGTGTGATTGAGTGAGGAAGGATGTGTGTTGTGAAGGATGTGTGACAGCTACTTCTCAAGGTGTGAAGGAAGGATGTGTGTTGTGAGGGATGTGTGACAGCTACTTCTTAAGGTGTGATTGAGTGAGGAAGGATGTGTGTTGTGAAGGATGTGTGACAGCTACTTCTCAAGGTGTGAAGGAAGGATGTGTGTTGTGAAGGATGTGTGACAGCTACTTCTCGAGGTGTGTAGGAAGGATGTGTGTTGTGAGGGATGCGTGTTGTGTGTAAGAGCGTGGAGTATAATCACAGGCAGTGCTCAAAGTGCGTTGGGAGGTTGCACGGTTAGGGAGTGCATATGGAGTTGCACACTGCCTGATGCTGGCAAGCGTAGCTAGACACTGTAAAGGTAGGTGCCTTGGACTTGCAGGCACAGGCATAACACAGACCCAGGCATTGTTAGAATACAGAAACGAACTCACACTCACGCACTCTCACGCACACACAAAGACACACACACACACACACACAGATACACGATCCCTTTTTCACACACGTTCTACTCACATGCACACACACGCACACGCACATACACACACACACCTTACACTGCGCCTCCTGCCATGCAGCACTGGACAGCGATTAGAGGCCGCTCGCTTAGGAGCCACACTTTTAGCCGCACCCTTCACCGCCTCCATCACACACCCCCAACGCCCTGTGGGCTTCGCCACCTACGTGCCTCGTGTGGTGTGGGACGGGGTGGACCTGTTCACAGACACTTACAAGTGCGTTCTGGGATGGTGGATAATGCAAACACTAAATATGCTGTGGAGAAACCTATCACAAACATGCTTTGCTCCCTGCGTGCGTGCGGCCTGGTGTGATGTGGGACGGGGTGGACCTGTTCACAGACGCTAACGAGTGCGTTCTGGGATGGTATGATGCAAATGCTAAATGTATGTGGAGGAAACACAGCTTGTGTGGCGCATAATAGGGGGGGGTGCTGTGAATAGACGTGTACAAATGCATGTGTTGTGTGTCAGGCAATGGTGTATACACCACACGCATACCGTGTGTTTGCGTACATTCGGCAACACCCTCATATGACATGATCCGCGCCTTGTGTGTATGTGTGTACGTGTGTGTTTGTGAATTAGGGCGCGCTTGTCGTGCCTTGTCCTGAGAGTTTCAAGCTGCGCAGGTGCAACTCGTCCTACGGTTCCCTAAGCTGCGTAGGTGTGAATAATTTCATACTCCTGCGTAGGTGTGAATATTTTTGTACTCCCCCAAGCTGCGTAGGTGTGAATCATTTCATACTCCTTGTGCTGCGCAAGTGCAACATGTCCTGAACGCCTCATGCGTGCGCAGGTGTGACTTGTCCTGTGTCCCCCCTATGCTGCGCCTTGTGTTCCCTTTTGCTGCGTAGGCTATGTAGGTGTGAATGTTTTCATACTTCATGTGGAGTTCAGGTGTAACAAGTTATGTGCGTCCTGTGCTGCGCAGGTGCAACTTGTCCTGTCTGCGCAGGTTTAGCTTGTCCTGTGTCCCCCTATGTCCCCCTAAATTGTGTAGGTGTGATAGATTTCGTGCTCCTTGTGGAGCTCAGGTGTGACAGAGACCTGTGACTGATTTCATACTCCTTCAGGTGTTTTCAGATCAGGTGTGACAAAGCGTTTTCAGATCAGGTGTGACAAAGCCCTGTGAATGATTTCATTCTCCTTGTGGAGCTCAGGTGTGACAGCGTCCTGTGCTTCCTGCGCTGCGCAGGTGCAACGTGACCGACTTGCGCTCTGGTTTGGAAGGAATCGCCTCCATCCTGGTCGAAGCAAGGCTGTATTTGGATGCCTTGCCTGTCATCTCCCTGTGGGAGCATCTGACCCTGCACGTGATGCGCGACCTCAAAGCGACTGTGTTGTGCAGGTGTGTGTGTATGTGTATATGTGTGTGTGTGTGTGTATGTGTGTGTGTGTCGATGTGCCTGTCATCTCCCTGTGGGAGCATCCGACCCTGCACGTGATGCGCGACCTCAAAGCCAATGTGGTATGCAGGTGTGTGTATGTGTGTCCATGTGCCTGTCATCTCCCTGTGGGAGCATCTGACCCTGCACGTGATGCGCAATCTCAAAGCCACTGTGTTGTGCAGGTGTGTGTGTGTATGTGTGTATTGTGTATGTGTGTGTGTTGATGTGTGTGTCGATGTGCCTGTCATCTCCCTGTGGGAGCATCTGACCCTGCACGTGATGCGCGACCTCAAAGCCACTGTGTTGTGCAGGTGTGTATGTGTGTGTCGATGTGTGTGTGCCAATGTGCCTGTCATCTCCCTGTGGGAGCATCTGACCTTGCACGTGATGCTCGACCTCAAAGCCACTGTGTTGTGCAGGTGTGTGTGTCTATGCGTGTATATGCCTATGTGTGTGTTGATGTGCCTGCCATCTGCCTGTGAGATCAACTCACCCTGCGCATGTGTTGTGCAACCTTCGGGTGGGGGTGTTTCTTTGAGCAGCATGACCATGCTCATTTCTCACAGGTCACGCTTGTGCTTGTCCTTGTTTAATTACGCCTGAGCAACGCTGCTCCTTTATTTGTTCTGTGTTGTGGTGCAGCCTAGCCATGCCCTGATTTAGCAACTGTGCACAGGCTGGCTCATGCGTGCACGTGCCCAAGCAAAGCCATCCCCAATTCTCACAACTGTACACAGGCTCATGCGTTTATGTGCCCTAGCTTAGCCATCCCCAATTCTCACAACTGTACACAGGCTCATGCGTTTACGTGCCCTAGCTTAGCCATCCCCAATTCTCACAACTGTGCACAGGCTGGCTCATGCGTGCACTGCCCAAGCAAATCCATCCCCAATTCTCACAACTGTACACAGGCTCATGCGTTTACGTGCCCATGCTTAGCCATCCCCAACTATCACAATTGCACGCAGGCTCATGCGTGCACGTGCCCTAGCTTAGCCATCCCCAACTATCACAGTTGCACACAGGCTCATGCGTGCACGTGCACTAGCTTAGCCATCCCCGATTTTCACAAATGTACGCAGGCTCATGCGTGCACGTGCACTAGCTTAGCCATCCCCAACTATCACAATTGCACGCAGGCTCATGCGTGCACGTGCCCTAGCTTAGCCATCCCCAATTTTCACAAATGTACGCAGGCTTATGCGTGCACGTGCCCTAGCTTAGCCATCCCCAATTTTCACAAATGTACGCAGGCTCATGCGTGCACGTGCCCTAGCTTAGCCATTCCCGATTTTCACAAATGTACGCAGGCTCATGCGTGCACGTGCACTGGTGCAGCTAGGCTTGATGCATGAAGCCAGCTCTGTGATCATTGACTTGATGAGAGGGGCACACCTGCCTGACGCGACACTGGACACCGACTTTGTGGTGAAGAACGAGGATGGGTCGGTGCTACAGGTGTGCGGGTGTGTGGGTGTGGGTGTGGGTATGCCTGTTTGATCCTTTGCGTCATGGCCACTTTTTGAACGACACAAATGTGGTGATGTGACGTGGTGGTGTGGTGATGTGGTGATATGGTGATGTGGTGATGTGGTGACGTGGTGACGTGGTGATGTGGTGACGTGGTGACGTGGTGATGTGGTGATGTGGTGACATGGTGATGTGGTGACGTGTTGATGTGTTGATGTGGTGACGTGGTGATGTGGTGACGTGGTGATGTGGTGATGTGGTGACGTGGTGATGTGGTGACGTGGTGACGTGGTGATGTGGTCAGAAGAGGGTGCAGATCAGTACGGTTGTGCTTGTGAGTTGCGCCGTGTACAGGAGATATTGTGCGTATGACTACTTCCTTTTCTTTTGACACACACACACACACACACACACACACACACACACACACACACACACACACACACACACACACACACACATACACACACACAACATAATATACACACACACACACACAAAGTAAAACACACAAACGTACGCCTACACACAGGTCCCTCCTGTGCACCCCCTCAGCAACCGCCTGTACCCTGGTGACCCCACCAACAGGCCGGCCCTGGCTTTCATAGGAGAGGGCCCGCTCCCAGCGGCTGTGGAGAAGCTGTATGGAAGCTGGGCAGTCGCACACCTTGCGATGGTCAGAGCGGATTGGCTGACACGACTAGGCTCCATGCCCAACTTATGGAAGTCGTGTCGCCCCACAACTGGTGCGTGGGGACCCTCTTGTTGTGCGCTTCTATGATCACGACACATGTGTGGGTGTGCGTGCATGCACGCTAGCGCACGTTCCAATATAGACACACACGCGCGCGCACACACACACACACACACACACACACACACACACACACACACACACACACACACACATACACAACAAGCGTATACACACACATACTTTCCACATGCGTACACAGATATGCATGCACAAAACACTGATTGCAAAGAAACTTGCGCCACGTGCGCGTAATATTTTTACGTGCATGTGCAAATACCAATCATGTGTGCCTTGCCTGATGCAGCTAATACAAAGACAGTGCCTGACCGGCTGCCACTGGAAGAATACGAAATGCCATACCACATACTAAGGAAACATGTGCACGTCTTTACCGCAGGACGAGAATCTCTCCTGACCACCCGCCCCTGTCAGATACCCCTAATGCCATACCCACACACAGTTAAACACGTGCACATACCCACCGCAGGAAGAGAGATCTCTCAAAATCAGCCGCCTCTGACAGGAAAACAATAGAGCCACACCCACACACCAAGTAGTAAACACGTGCACATACCCACTGCAGGACGAGAGCTCTCCTGACCAGCCACCCCTGACAGGAAACCCCTAGTGCCATACTCACACATCTAGTACACACGTGCACATACCCACCGCAGCACGAGAGCTCTCTCCTGACCAGCCACCCCTGACAGGAAACCCCTAGTGCCATACTCACACATCTAGTAAACACGTGCACATACCCACCGCAGGACGAGAGCTCTCTCCTGACCAGCCACCCCTGACAGGAAACCCCTAGTGCCATACTCACACATCTAGTACACACGTGCACATACCCACCGCAGCACGAAAGCTCTCTCCTGACCAGCCACCCCTGACAGGAAACCCCTAGTGCCACACCCACACACCAAGTAGTATACATGTGCACATACCCACCGCAGGACGAGAGATCTCCCCTGACCAGCCGCCCCTCCCAGAGACGTTAGAGCCGCAGCTCTTGGAGTGGGCTTCTCACCTCATCGAGCGTGCTTTGGCCATGGCACAAGGAAAGCCACTGCCTCCAGGTCAGGCAGTGAGGATTCGATGGCCTTTTGCACGTACACATTTTTACATGTGTAGAGTCGGCCAGAGCTGTATAAATACGCCCTGTATGAGTGTATATTCGATGAAATCCCTGCAAAAAACTGTGTATATATACACTGCATATATATGGTTCTGGCCAACCCTTAACATGTGCTCCTCTGGGAGAGTGTGTGTGGTGTGTGCAGGATGTGCTACAAGAGTGCATGTACCTAAGGTCAGGCAGTGAGAGTTTGAACAGCCTTATGCAGATTTGAATGTAGCATACAAACATGCTCCCTCTGGGAGAGCCTTTGTGGTGTGTGCAGAGTGTGCTACATGAGTGCAAGTGCCTAAGGTCACTCATGCACCAGCTGCACCCCTCTCTCACAGCAAAACACCCCATGGCAGCGAACACACAGTGATGCTCAACTGTTGCTGAGCAGTCCAGCGAGCACCTGCTCATTGTTTGCAATGCTCGTCCAATGCTCGTCCAATTCTCGTTGTTTGCAATGCTCGTCCAATGCTCGTCCAATTCTCGTTGTTTGCAATGCTCGTCCAATGCTCGTCCAATTCTCGTTGTTTGCAATGCTCGTTCAGTGCTCGTCCAATGCTCATTGTTTGCAATGCTCGTCCAATGCTCGTCCAATGCTCGTTGTTTGCAATGCTCGTCCAATGCTCGACCGATGCTCGTTGTTTGCAATGCTCGTTGTTTGCAATGCTTAGTTGTCGCCATGCGTGCTGGAGAGCGGGGCTGGCTCCTGCAAAGCAAGCACCCATAACAAGGAGCTCGTAGGTGACAGACGTCAGAGTTGCAATGCTGAATACATAAATTGGGGCTATCACTTGCAAAACACCTAAAATAAGATGGTCTCTCACCCTGTTTGCAGAATCTGGCCGGGAGCCCACGCCCACTGGACTGGGATCTGCAAAGGGGAAACCGGCAGGCAAGCCAGCCGACAAGAAGAAGGAGGACAAAAAGGTGAGAGGTTGATTTTGTAATTGTGTCAAGAAAGGTGAGGTTGCATTGCTATAAATGTCTCAGGGGCATCTGAGCAAAAGCCTGGAAAAAGCCTGTAACCACACCTAGCTAAACTAAAGAAACAGGAGCTAGGAGAGGAAACATGAAACAAATGTATGTAGAAGAGGAAGTGTATAGTGAAAAAGAATGTTTGTGTCACGAAAGGCAAAGCCACAGGCATGCTTGTTGATAAGGGGACTAAAAAGAGTTGAGCTTGAAGCTATGTGTAGTGAGCCAAACCCACAAGTAAGTCGGCTTCTAAAAAGGAGGAGGCTGCTAAGGAAGAAATCCTGCCTAAGGTTGGCCAGATTCATTTAACACTGTACTTGGCTGTATTAGTACGAAGGTGTTCCTGCCAAAATTACAAAATTGGGCAACGTAAGTTCATGGGCTGCCTGACCCTATACTTATATTGCTGTGCATTTTAATGCAGGAAATGTTGAACATTTAAACACAGGCAACGTTGTACATTTAAACACAGGCAATGCCGCTTGTAAAGATGTCAGCAATGCAGGCGTAAAGCAGATGTCAGCAATGCAGTCAGCAATGCAGGCGTAAAGCAGATGTCAGCAATGCAGTCAGCAATGCAGGCGTACAGATGTTAGCAATGCACATTTACGGCTCTGTCTAGCCTTAGCCATGTTGCCGTGTGCATAAAAATATACCTGTGTGCATTTAAATATTGGCAACGTTACATTTATTATTATACAGGCGATGCTGCAAATTTATGCGCCTGACCAGCCCTGGTCATGTTACTGTACATTGAAATTCAGGCGATGCTGTACATTAATGCGCCTAACATTAGCCCTAGTCATGTTACTGTACATTGAAACTCAGGCAATGCTGTACATTAATGCGCCTAACATTAGCCTTAGTCATGTTACTGTACATTGAAATTCAGGCAATGCTGTACATTAATGCGCCTAACATTAGCCCTAGTCATGTTACTGTACATTGAAATTCAAGCAATGCTGTACATTCAAGGGCCTGACCGGCCTTACTTATGTTACTGGTGCTGCAATTGCAAGTTTGTTTGAGAACACACACACACACACACACACACACACACACACACACACACAAGCAGGGATAAAGGCTGTATTGTGAAGCGTTTTTGTACTGAAAAGATCTTCAGCTGACAGAGTATACAAGATAAAAAATGAAGCCAATCTTAACCATCTCGCATACTTGACAGGTTAACGAGATAGCTAGATTACGGGACAGGGTTCTGCTAACATCTGTGTGCATACATGTAAGCACACACTTGCACATACACACATAACACACACACCACAGGCCACTGCTGCTACTGCTGCTGCCGCCCCCACTTCTCCCACTGCTCAAGCCTTGCATATCACTGCAGCAGCCAATGCTGCCTCTGAGCCTAGCAAGTACCTCTTAGAGGTGAGTGCATGTGTGTGTGTTGATGGTTACGACTATAAGAGCTAATCAAGGCGACTTGCTGCCTCTTGCCTTGCATCAATTGTCACACAAGGGAGTGACTTGAGTGAATTGGGCGTGAGCATGCGTGCACCTTTGTTCGTGTTTGCATATATGCCTTAGATACTGCAGCCTCCATGCTTGTTTGTAATGTCTTGAAATGCCTTACAAATCCAGCCAAAACCATTGCCAAAGCACTTTCTTACTTCAATCATGCAACTTATGCATAATGCAATGCGTAAACTGCAAGTTGGGAATCAATTGCTGGTAAT
>Ga0307974_1001990_pt1:5000-14366 | contig 14366 bp, 14 predicted proteins | sample OrgLakmetagen784_FD_201812 | JGI IMG/M metagenome (GOLD analysis project Ga0307974, IMG submission 201812) | Saline water microbial communities from Organic Lake, Antarctica - #784 | ecosystem: Environmental > Aquatic > Non-marine Saline and Alkaline > Saline | place: Antarctica... | reverse complement strand
GGAGGCGGTGGTCGCTCGGACGGTGGCGGCAGCACCTTTAACGGCTGCTACTCCTGCGGGGGTGACCACCTCCTGAAGGACTGCCCAAACGGAAGCCCCATGAAGAGGCAGCGCCACCACCACCACAACAACAACCGTGGCGGAGGCCGTGGAAATAGTGGTCGTGGTGGTTCGTGGGGTAACTACAACAAGGGTAGCTACTAGGAACCTGCTGAGGGAGACCAGGAGCACTTCTACAGCACCGCCAGCCGCCACCAACAGATCCACCTTCCCCAGACATCACCGACCCAAAGATTTCAGCATTCTCCAACGATACATCCATCTCGTCAAGATCGAGCACTGTGAGGACACTAGACCTCAGAATTAGCTGAGCGCCGCGCAAGAACAGCACAAAGGCCTCGGCACCATCCTTCAAGGAGCCTTCATTGCCCTCCACACCATCCTTTTGGGAGTGGCACCATCTACAACAATCACACGCTGTAGCTGGGTCTTGATTTTCAAAGAGTTAAGAACCTTGATTCCAAGCTTCATGTTTTGTCAATTACGCTGCCAAACTTGTCCATACCAAACGCACACTACCATTCCAGTATTCTTGTCACCCGTAATCGGTTGCAGGTCAAGTTTGCTCTCCCTATCCTCATTGATCTTTCTTTTTTAATGAAGGAAATCTACAAATCCTGGTACCAAAGTGCCATTTAATGAATTATAAAAAATCCACCTTGTTAATGTCTTCACATTCATTTTGCGTCTCTCAAGCACATACTGTCAGTCAAAAAGTTCTCTCTTTCACATGTTCAAAAAGTTACGTGTCGCCAGGAATGTTGTTCTCTTTGATTTAAAACTCACCAATGTTTTCTACAAACAAAAAAGAGGAAAGCCAATGTATCATTGCAGGATATCACACTGTCTAATTGTACTACCTTCACATAGAGCATCAGTCAAGTGAGTTTGTTAAGTCATCAAGATATGCAGCAGTCAGCTAGCCAAGCAAATTTTTATGTTTCCAACTACAACTCGGCTGAGGATGTGGCAGAATTTGAAAGCCTCTCCTGGTAAACCATGAACATGAACATCATAGCGCCCATCAGCAGCTGCAAGCGCAATGAATGGAAGGAGCATTGGTGTATAAGCATTGTTAAAGCCATATTTTGGTCCTTGTCAAAAAAAGCAGGCTGCGCAAACCTTGATTGCAAGCCAACAATGCTCCTTTTGTTGCAAAAACCTTCACAGCACTCACCATGAACAGCACCCTCATTGCTGTGTGAATCATGGCATGGCCGCCGCAGTCTACCGTCTGCTGGGCGTTCAGGTAGTCCACTCGAGCTGGGTTCTCGTCCAGGCGATGAGCCCAGGCATTGTGGACACAGTCAATGTCCCTCAAAGCCTGCACAAACCAGCTTTTAGTTAGTTACACTCTCTTGATCCAAATGCACGTTAGGAGTATTTTAAGATCACGCAAATCGTTACAATACAATTGCTTGTAACTAAGCAGCATCACACAGTACAGCAGGCCAAGGCTGGGCCAACAACAGGGCAACATTTAAAAGGAGCATGAAAGTTACCTTGTCGTATCACCCACCCAATACACCCACCCAAATATTGCTTTAATGTACGCACCTTCCACACATTAATCCCACACTTGATGCCTGAGCCCACGCCCACTTGTAGAATTGTATCTCCTTTGCGCACGCCACGCATGCTCTCAATGAAGCCCAGTGTGTACCAGGTTGTGGAGGAGGACACGTTGCCTGTGAACAATTTATTAAAAAGCATGCGTTCCTTGACTTTCAAAAAAAATAAAGGTCAATGTGGAAAAGCAAAAATTATCTGTTAGCAGCAGTAGCAATGCATTTATTTCAAAGATAATAAGCACATGTACTTGGATTAGTTTTGCTGCTATCCAAAACGGTTGAACACACCATAGTCGCGCAAAACCATGCGTGAGGGCTCCATGTCGTACTCAGTCAGTTGCAGCGCTTTGCCAATGCCATCAAGGACCTTGGCTCCTCCTGTGTTTGTTGAGAGTTGAAGTCACATTTAAGATGGAATCATATGAACCAAAGGCTTCAGTTTCAATCGTTTCTTACATACGTGCGCACACACACAAGCCTGGAAATGCACAAATATCATACATATCCAAACCTGGAATGTCCTGGAACTGCTTGCAGCTTAATTTCAAGCGTCTTACTTTTCTGTCGTAGCAGGAAAGGATGTTGGAAAATTAAAAAAGCTACAATTTCGCAACTTCTTTCAGATCCTTCAGCAAGCCCCTCAACCCGCACCTGCATGAACAAGGAAGTGCTGTACGGGAGCGCCAGAGAAAGTAGGGGTGTAGGGCTGTGCTGCATCAGGCCCAAACAACTTTCGGATTGCCCAGATCACTGCAAACTTTGCTTTCTGCCCGGGAGTCAGCACACTGGGGGCAACCTTCCACAACGCTTTGGTGAGTGCCAGCGAAGCCTGGCTGACCACGTTTTTGCCCTGGGAAGGCCGAGCAAAGGCAGTAGGTGCAACATGCAACATGCTACTCTTGAGTGACAAAGTCACAGCTGACTTACGACTCAAGTCATGTCTTTTTCCTCCTGGTATTTAGGTATTAGTCAGCATTTACAGTTTAGAGAAAGTGGAAATAATGCCTTGGATTTTAAAAGCCTTTGTCAGCGCTTCAGTCTTAACTAGGTAGGTTATTTCTTACCAAGTAGATCCCGTTGACCCCTGCTTCATCTGGGCCGTACTGAATTGCACTGCAAGAAAAAGGAAGCGGTGCAATCAGGCGTGTACACTTCAAGGGCTTTGGGCTGGAACTGCAATCCTCTCTTCCTTCCTTTCACGTCATGAGTGTTTGAAGTAACACCACAAATAATTCTACCACACATATACTCCTGCTCCATATTTGTGGCACAACACGTAACCAGTGACCCTATGAATGCCGGACTTTGATATACCCACGTGTACGCTTCATCATTTTGGCCCAAATGAACACGGTGGTTGGCTGTCAGCTTGTACTTGGGGGCTGGCCAGCTGGACTTGTTGGAGAGCAGCACCGCCGCGGCGCCCATGCGGAAGAGCATGTTGGTCACCTGTGTATTTTGAGTAAGAATATGTGCATGTACATTTGTGCATGTCGCCAAGTCTGAATGCAAGCTTGCTATCTTTCAATTCCACAAATAAAGATGGCATACCAAATTCGTTACAGAGATCATGAAGATCAACAAACGCCCATCCTTTGATAAGCAAGCCAGGAAGCAAGTAAAGCAACCCAAAACAACCTCACCATCCTGTGCTTGTCATGGCCCCCGTAAAATGCTGGTGTGGTCACCTCCGTGGTCACAAACACTGCATTTTTGTTTGGGTGCGCCTGGAAGCAGCAATCACCAGGAAAATGCCACTGGAGTATGAGCTGGACGTTGTTCCTTCTATCAGAAAAAAAACGAGGCATGTGCAGCATAAATATAACACTCTCTCTTGACCCTACCCTCAAGAGATCCTGGATCATGTTGATTGCCACCACGCCATTGGAGCAGCCCATACCTCCGAGGTGATAGGACTGTGAAGTGAAATGTAAGTGCAAAGATGAATACAGGTAAACGAGGCAGAAGTGGATCCTTACCCAAAATATGTTAATGTGGGGCAGGTGATATTCACTACACTGCATTTCTCTCTTTTACAGAAGAGTGTGCGATGTGAACCTTCGACGTTGGCCTTAAATTGTCCTAATTCAATCTTTTTATGAAACGTCTTCTTGATGGTCTTGCTCACATAAAGAGCATCTTAAAACTCCAATCTACATACAAGCATTTTTTGACAGACCTACAGATCCAACAACCACCTGAATGTCGCTCTTCATCTTGAGGTGGTTGACCACCATAGACGCCATGGATGGTGTGGGGCAATAGATGGAGCAGGTAGTCACCAAGATGTCCTGTTTCAAGAGAAAGTGGTGTGCATTGCAACAAGATCTGAGATCACGTGGCAATTTTCGACGTGAGACATCATGAAAGCATCGTACTTGTGCAAGGTAGTTGGTAATTGTGTGGCAATAGTCCTGCGTTTGGGGAGTAATCCCATGCTACTTCCATAGAAAACGGTCGTGCATTTTCCTGAACTTCCCGAGAGATACACAAGCCCTACCACGTCTTTGGGATGCAGCCCAGTTTTCTGCAGCAGGCCCTCAATAGCACCGCACACTGCCAACTTGCACTCCACGTATGCGTTTGCAAGGTCTGCATCATAATGGAGCAGAATTTGTGTGTCAGGGGAGTTATAAAAAACTTCCAAGGTTCTTTGCAGGCAGGCCAGTTACGCAGGGCTTGCAACAAATGGAAGGGGGGTAAAACTGTGCTTGATTGAATAGCATGGTGCATTTCTCAAGCAGTGCTCACATAAGCCACAGACCCGCCTGATGAGTAAGAAGAGCAGTGCGTCAATTGTGCACCCCCCAAGATACCTGTTTTGGGCTGGTCGCGACAGACAACAGGATGGATTGCCGGAGGAAGGTGAGCCAGATCTCCTAGGCCGCTCTTATCGTGGATTTTTGACATCCAGGTAATCTCCTCTTCGCTGTACATCTGTTATAATGGTAGTAGTGTACACAAAAGCAGAGAGGTGTTTACGGTCTTTACTACAGTTTGACTTGAAAGATCATACTTGGAAAGTACAACAGAGTCCCTAAATTTGCACACACTCACACATAGACACACAAACGCACATGCGCATGCATGCAAATGCACACACCCACACACACACGCACACGCATACACACACATGCACACACACACACACACACACTCACACACCTTGGTTTCTCTCCACATGCTGATGACATCTTTCATGCACACACGGTAATCCTCGGGGGGGACGTATCCTGGATGGATGGCAGAGGAGAGGCAGAGAATGTGATCATTTAAATTATTTATGGATGAAGTTTGTCGTGACGTACCTTCTGTATCGATGATGAGCACTGGCTGCTGCAGCATTTTTCCCTGCGTGCACATACAGCACGAAAGAAATAAGAGCTTGTATACGATGTCAACAAGCTGCCAACAAAATTCCTAGTGACGTGATGGAGGTAGAGTTATAAGAGGATCAGGTGTGCTGTACGTGCAAAGGGCAGGGAGCTGAAACGATGGTAAGGTGATCGATCATGAGACTTGAGACGAGAGCAGTAAAAGTTGGGCGTTATGACTGGCTTCGTTCGAGCACAGAATTCCCTTAATGTTTCCCGACGACAAAAACTCACACACGAAGTCTGCCCTGAAAGGGGTCTCAAAAAGGGCAGAGAGGTTTGAGTTATATTCGTGAACCCCTGCTGCGAAAATAAATGAAAATTTAATTCGCTCGGGTTTTCTAGTGTGAAAGCTGAACGTCACCCTGCCGGACGCTCACGCGACAGGTACCCCACAGGAAAGTCTAGATTTAAAACAATGTTTAACATTTATAACGCTATTCCAACTAGCACAATCTCGCACTTATCGCCGCGTTTTTTTACAATGAGCGTCTGAAAAGCCGTGGAAAATAAAATATAGAATCCGTGACTTTGGCCATTAAATTCCACCAGGTTTTTGTTCGAGAGCGCAGAGCAGGCTGCAAGCAAAAACCAGTCTTGTATCGGTACCAGTTGTTGCACTCCTCGCCATTGCTCCAAAATGTCATGTGGCTGGAACAAACGTAAGCTGCATGGACACGTTACGCCTAATTTTCTATTGAGTAATAGATGCATCATATCATGGGCATTTTCGGTGGATGAGGACGGCCCCGTGCTCTTCGTATTCTTTTCTTGACATCCACAACTGTTGGAACGAGCCCAAGGACGCTAGGATGGATCCCCCTGCGCACAAATAAATTGAACGCTTAGAGCAAAATCTAGTTGCTGCTGCGTTTTACAATCCATTTATAACATTTGCACCAGCAATTTTGTCCACGGCTTATGTATCGTGGAATAGCCAAGCGCCGCAACTTTATTATCCAACATCAAACACACCTATCCAGGTGCTGAAGCGCCGCTCTAACGGGTTGGCGGGCATGAGGACCTTGAACTTTAATGCCTGGGCAAAACAAGCGACATCAATGATGCGAAGAAGTCAGTTAACCCAGGAACTGATTAAGAGTTAGTTCGGCAACTACAGCACAAAAGCAAGGAACATCGCGGGACGTATATAGGTGAACATGATAATGCATGCGCGCGCACGCACACGCACGCACACACACACACTCACACACACACACATACACACACACACAAACACACACACACACACACACACACACACACAAAACAGGGAGTATGGACCATGTCCTGGGCCAGCACTTTCTGTGCACGCACCTGGTGCCTTTCAGCTAGCTCCTTTTCTAACCGATCCCGCATCCCTGTTGTTAAAGATAGCCCGCCCGTGAGCAGCACACCCTGGACGTTTGACGAGTAAGTTTTGCAGCAATTGGTAGCAAGGAGCAAGGGAGTCTCCCTTCCCAAAGGGATGGCCAAAACCATTGCAACAATGCCATATATACTGGTTTGTTTGGCAGGGGATATGTTCAGACATATGGTGTCTAAGTATAAAACGGTGGCGATTCTACGAGTAGAACACAACACAATGCACCTGTACTTCTGGAGATGAGAGCAATGCACAAGCGAACAACATTCCATCCTCATCATTGCACAACGACGCTAAGAAATCCAGTGCTTGTCTAAACGGCATACGAGCCAAGCCTTACGCCTTTTCACCATTCTCATCATCAAGCACGCACCTGAGCCAACTCCTTCCGAAGGTCTATGTCACATTTTAATAAGCTCTCTGACACCAAGTCTGCATGGGAACCAGGGCAAACAAACAGGGTTTAAAAAGGCAGCACACAACCAGTCCAGACGTAGCTAGGGTTAAAACGTAGCTAGGGACAAGGAAGGCAGCGCACATAATGGTCCAGACGTAGCTAGACACACATGCCCAGACGTAGCTAGGGCCTCTCATAAGCTCTATGTGCTTGTGAGCAGCAGTGCCTTGCAATTCCAAACATCACGACAGCACAGCCATCACGACAGCAAAGCCCTGGGCCACCCACACGTGCACACTCACACTCACGCACGCGCACCCTCCCACCCACGGAGAAACACATGCCTGCACAACGTAGTGGCGTGGTATGACTGACACAGCACTGTGTCATCGATGTAGCCGTGAGCCCAGGGAATCAGCATTACAACAAGTTGAAGGAGCGTCATCGCTTTGATTTGGCCTGCAAGTACCTGTTATGCTAGGGGGCAGGCTACCGTCCGGTCGTCTAGGGATGAGGTCTGATGTCAGGAGAGGAAACGTTGGCAGCAAGGAGGGGTTGAACAAGACTTCTGGTACCTTAAACCGATCAGGGCCGATGGTGATGCTTTGCCCGTCTGGTAGCTGCATTTGCAGGCATACCGGAGTATAGTTAAGTGACCTTGCGCTGAGCGTGTTGATGCCCCACAAAGGGTGTATATACTTATATAAGTGGCTACCTCACCACCTGCTATTTGTGTTGGCTTTGGCTTGCGTTGGCTTCCAACCTGCATTTTAGCCTGCACCGTGCCACGCCTAAATGACTTTCAAAGACGGTTTACAATAGAGAATTTTCTACCACAAAACATTGACATTTATAGCACACTGAATGTGTCGCACAATGCACCAAGGCAGGTTTGGAGTACCATCACTATTGCAACGGTTTCCACACCACCATGGCTCAATGCAAGGAGCATTCACCAAAAGCAGCCACACCCAGCACGACCCTATTCAGTCACATCATCACATGTCACACACACTTCATGACTTTAGTCATGAACCACCACACGATACGCACCTCGTACGCCACTGTGGGCACATTGGCACTCGCTGTCTCGTCAAAAGGCAGCTCACTCACACGGCACAGGGCCTCCCGCACATCTGCAGCCAAAGCCTCAACCTGAGAAAATACATACACACATCTTTACATAAATACACACGTGTAAATGCACGCATGAAGGCATTTTTGAGCTCAAACACACATCCACAAACACGGTATGGGCGGCTGAGCACATTTGTCTGTCTGCACGCATGTCTGCTTGACACCATTTTGCTTTAGTAGCGTTTAAACAAACTTCAGAATAGAGATGTACACAGGCATTAAAAGCCACTCCTTACATAAACTGAGGAAACGGAGCCACTTAAGGACTGAGTAATAGTCCCTCACCCCAGAAAAGAAAGGAAAATTAATTAGATGTAGGAGGGTAGCAGGCTTGGCAAGGAACCGGCTCCTGACAGGAACAAACGCCACTAAACTGATACTAAATAGTCCACCACGCATTTCATCTTTCATGCAAAATTGCAAGCAGCTAACCAGACAAAGGACTTGAATCGCAGCAATAAACGAGGTAAGTTTGTCACATTTATGCCACACATCTTTGCCACACACGCAGCTCAAATTTGGGCTTACCGACCTGGAAATTTCGAAAGGAGGTCGTGGCTGTTGCAGGCACCTCTTGTACCTGACACAAGGAAGAGGGACCCAAGGCCATACGGAGTGGGAGAGCAAAATATGAATGCTTTTTTTGCATCAACACGTGCATCAGGTGAAGGCAAGCGAAGTACGCCCAACAGGAGGAGCAGGAACACAGAGCTTGAGGGAAGTACGAGTTTGCACATTTACAAGTCGACATGAAGGCATTATTTTGGTGACACATGACACATGACTGCAATCGACATCTTTTGGCTTGGAGGCATATTGCTTACCTCAAATTTTCCGGGCGAGCTCTCAAAGCGCTTGAAGGAATAACGGGGTTTAAGTTGGATGCCTTTACATTCAACAGCCTGCAGTGACACCGAGGTGAGGTGCCTGCTTGGTAATGGGCTCAACTGGCAATAACTGTGATAGCCCAATTAATCTTGACTAAAATAAGTTTGCATTCAGCAGCCTGCAGTCATACCGAGGTGAGGTGCCTGCTTGGCGCAACATTTGGCGCAACATTTGGTCAAAGAGTCCAAGCATATAGGAAATAACATGTAAAGCACAGCAGAAAACGGCACATCCACAATAACACACATTCGACAGGCTGCCACCTGCACAGGTACATGTAAGCTGCCCAAGGACCGGAAGCAACTAAACACCATCACCTCTTATATTGCCATGTGTCACCTCTTATATTGTCATGTTTCACCTTATATTGTCATGTATCACCTTTTGCATAACGGTGTTGAGCAGGTGGCCTCCCACTGGTGACCTGCCCAGGGTTTTTGACAAGAGGTACCCATCGTGCACGGCCGCCGCTTTGTGAAGGAGGCAGGCGAGCAGGGATGAGGGAAGGAGAAATTGATGATTTGAGGGAGAATTCAAGGAAGAAGGCCAGCCAGAGAGAATACGAATGAGGAA
>Ga0307974_1001987_pt1 | contig 14385 bp, 15 predicted proteins | sample OrgLakmetagen784_FD_201812 | JGI IMG/M metagenome (GOLD analysis project Ga0307974, IMG submission 201812) | Saline water microbial communities from Organic Lake, Antarctica - #784 | ecosystem: Environmental > Aquatic > Non-marine Saline and Alkaline > Saline | place: Antarctica: Organic Lake... | reverse complement strand
ACAAAATGAGGTGCCCATATCGCAGCAGGAAGCCGCCATCTTGCTGTGTGCCTTGGAGACCGTGATGCTTTTTGTGAGAAAGGGTGCAGTCCTGTTTGTTTGCTGCCATACAAAATGAGGTGCCCATATCGCAGCAGAAAGCCGCCATCTTGCTGTGTGCCTTGGAGACCGTGATGCTTTTGGTGAGAAAGGGTGCAGTCCTGTTTGTTTGCTGCCATACAAATTGAGGTGCCCATATCGCAGCAGAAAGCCGCCATCTTGCTGTGTGCCTTGGAGACCGTCATACTTTTAGCGAGACATTTGGTGCTACTTTTGGTGATGCTTCTGGTGAGAAGGGATACAGTCCTGCTTGTTTGCTGCCATACACAACTGTGGTTAGGACAACAAGCCCATGGGCAGTGAAGACCACTTCTGACACTATTGGGGTGGGATTTTGATTACCGTGTCGCCATATACATCGCTTGTGTGATGGCACAGTTGAAGCCTTGGTGTTCCTCAGACTTTGAAATGTGTGTGCTTGGTACCCATTCTTGAGGTTATGCTATGCCCGTGCTGCAATGAGAGAAGATGCATTGATTTTGTTGACACACACACAAACACACACACACACACACACACACACACACACACACACACGCACGCACGCACACACACGCACACACACGCACACACACACACAAGCAAACTTGAACATACGGCCTCTCTCTATAGTGTGTGGCCCTTTTAAATAATGTAAATATGCATGCATGTGCTGCAACTTACGTTGCTCTATTCCAGAAGTTTCCTGTAAATTCTTCTGAAAGAAAAAAGGAGGTGGGTTTTGCTTCATTGCTTTAAAGGCTCGGCTAAGCGGGAATGGCCACGCCTTCTTTTTATTATTCTCATGTTCTCAATCATATGCTTCGCGCATCAACTCATTTGTGTGACTGGCTCTGCCCAACCTTAAGCCCAACCATTTGTCTGCTAGTATAATCACAAATGTGTGCACTCCTATGCTTGCATCATAAGTCTGTGTACTCGTATACTTTATGGACATGTGAAATTACATGTGTGCTTTGCATACTCATAAGCGCAACTTGCTTTGTCTACTCATCGATGTGGCTTGCTCTGCGCGCCCTTTCATCAAGATATTACAGCAAATTTAGCAAATGTATCGCTGTCACTGACAACTCACAACACACACCAGCAAACTGGAACATACGGCCCTCCTCTCTATAGAGCGTGGCCTCTTATAAAAATACGCACGCACGCACGCACGCACGTGTCTACATTCAAGAAACAATAGTGACATTCAAACAGGGCCCCCCCTCATCCTCACACACACACACACACACACACACACACACACACACAATCAAACACAGACAAGTACACGCACGCACACACACACCGTCACAGGTAGCCACTGCCCCAGAGACCCACCCTCCTAGCGCACGCCCCACAGACCTCTCTAACAGCCATGCCAACGGCACTGCGTTGCTGAAACTGGGTATGCTCGAGGCTCTCCTGTCTTTGTGCCTCACTGGAGGTGGTGTTGCATCCACCGCAGTCAGCGCACAGGTGATTTTGGTGTGTGTGTTTATGTCTGTGTGTGTATGCTTGTGTATGTGTGTGTTGCATCCACCGCAGTCAGTGCACAGGTGATTGGTGTGTGTGTGTTAATGTCTGCGTGTGTATGTGTGTATGTGTGTGTGTTGAATCCACCGCAGTCAGCGCACAGGTGATTGGTGTGTGTGTGTGCTTATGTCTGTGTATCTATGATTGTATTTGTGTGTGTGTCTTGCATCCACCGCAGTCAGCGCACAGGTGGTTGGTGTGTGTGTGTGTGTTTTATGTCTGTGTGTATATGCTTGTGTATGTGTGTGTTGCGTCCAATGCAGTCAGCACAAATGTGATTGGTGTGTGTATATGTTTTTGTGTTTTTATATCTGCGTGTGTATGTGTGTAAGTGTGTTGCATTTACCGCAGTCGGCGCATAGGTGATTGGTGTGTGTGTATGTACTTGCGTGTGTGTATGTGTGTGCATGTGTGTGTTTCACAGTCGGCATTTTGATCTTGCGAGATACGACGCCGAGAAACAGCATGTTTCTGCTTGTGGCTTGTGCTAATAATGACTATCTGTTAATAATGTAAACAATATTAATACTGTACATGTTTCCTTCAACAGCTGTGCCTCTGCTAATAATGGCTATCTGTTAACTGATATTAATAATGTTGAATGATTTCAATAATGTTAAATGATATTAATAAATAGCATACATAGCAATACTGTACAAGTTTCCTTCAACAGCTGTGCCTCTGCATTGCTTCCAGGCGTTGTCTGCCATAGGCAACATTGTTTTAGGCTTGAAGGCCGGCCAAGAAAAGCTTGGGGCTTGCACGGTTGTGCCTAAAGCAGGGGCTGCCCCTGTTCCTGCCTTGCAGGTGTGTGTGTTCATTTGTGTGTGTATATGTGTGTGTGTGTGTGTGTGTGCACGTGTGAGTGTGGGTGTGCATGTGCGTGTATACATGCTTTTACTTGTGTCATGAGCTAAACAATTGTATGTTGTTTGCAAAGTCAGCTGCAGCTTGAGTCTTGATACATATCGCTAGGTGTATGACGTCACACACGCACACACACACACACGCACGCACACACACACACACACACACACATCCTGATATCGCTAGGTGTATGACGTCACTGAACTCTGTCCAAGCCACTAAGATATCTAGAAAACCTTGTTTGTTTGTAACTAATCTGCCATACTTCCCTGCTCAATGTATGAGTGAGGCCTTAGGCATTTACTGTTGCCACCTTTTCCATAAAACGTGCCAGGCATCGCCCTTCAGGTGCATGCCTCTATTGCGCAAAAGCTAAGACTTGCAGTTTGCGCTGCGTTATGTGTAATATGCGTTATGTACAATCTGTAACAATTTGCAAACTTTTGCTTCATTACCAGGGTTGGCGAGAGCCATATATATATACGGTGTACATACATTGTTCTTGGCAGGGAAATTACCAAATGTACGGTTGTATACAGAGTACATGTACGGTTATAAGCAACCCTACTCACTAGCAATCTGATGCCACAAGACCGCAGCCTTAAAGAGCATACTACAGTATATACTAGAGCATGGGGGCAAGTGGCTGTCGTTGCTCTGACAAACCAACACGTCTGTATGATACAATGTCGGCTGTATGGTTTACTGCCGAGTGCAGTCTGGTGCTCAGCCCAGCAGACTTTGCAACTTGTTTTTCTACAGGTGTTGTGCTCTGACTTCTTCTTTTGCGCAGGCTGCATTGCATGTGGCACTGCACAGCGCTCAGCCCAGCAGAATTTGCAGTTTGTTTTTCTACAGGTGTTGTGCTCTGACTTCTTCTTTTGCGCAGGCTGCATTGCATGTGGCACTGCACAGCGCTCAGCCCAGCAGACTTTGCAGTTTATTTTTCTACAAATACTGTGCTCTGACTTCTTCTTTTGCGCAGGCTGCATTGCATGTGGCACTGCACAGCGCTCAGCCCAGCAGACGAGCAGCTGCAGACCACGTGATACAGGCCTTCTGCTGTGGCAACCCAGGGGGGCAGGTAGGGCAAGCTTTTTGCAATGAGGGGTCATGAATGCAGGCAACGCTTGCATTAGGAGCAGCAACTATGCTATTAAAACAGGTAGCCATCAAGAGGCCTTCTGCTGTGGCAACCCAGGGGGGCAGGTAGGGCAAGCTTTTTGCAATGAGGGGTCTTAAATGCAGGCAACGCTTGCATTAGGAGCAGCAACCATGCTACTAAAACAGGTAGCCATCAAGAGGCCTTCTGCTGTGGCAACCCAGAGGGGCAGGTGGGTCAGTCTTTTTGCAATGAAGGGTCTTGAATGCAGGCAACGCTTGCATTAGGAGCAGCAACTATGCTATTAAAACAGGTAGCCAGCCAAGAGGTGTACTGCTGTGGCGACCCAGGGGGCAGGTGGGTCAGCCTTTTTTCAATGAAAAGGACTAAAGACGCAGGTAAGGCTTGCATCAGGAGCAGCAACTATGCTATTATATTAGGTAGCCAGCCAAGAGGTGTGCTGCTGTGGTGACCCAGGGGGCAGGTGGGTCAGCCTTTTTTCAATGGAAGGACTAAAAGACGCAGGTAAGGCTTGCATTAGGAGCAGCAATGTGGCTGAGTAAACGTGAACCAGTTATCATTAGAGTAGTCAGGCCATCTCTATTAGTTCTTCCAGATGTGTAGGGTTGGCCAGGACCGTATATATACACTGTATATGACCGTATGTTCATTGATTTCCCTGCTTTAAATATCGTATATAGGTACACCGTATATATACATGGTTCTGGCCAACCCTACAGGTGTGGCAGGCAGGGAAACAGGCAGCAGCAAAGGCAAAGGCAGCTACTGAAGCATGCAACAAGCACAAGGTCTTTGGCTGCCCATGATGCAGCTACTGAAGCATGCAACAAGCGCAAGGTCTTTGGCTGCCCATGATGCAGCTACTGAAGCATGCAACAAGCGCAAGGTCTTTGGCTGCCCATGATGCAGCTACTGAAGCATGCAACAAGCGCAAGGTCTTTGGCTGCCCATGATGCAGCTACTGAAGCATGCAACAAGCGCAAGGTCTTTGGCTGCCCATGATGCAGCTAATGAAGCATGCAACAAGCACAAGATATCCACTTTGTTAGCCCATGGTGCAGTTTTGTGCTTGTTCAGAGTCATCAGGGGCAAGGGCTCGCGCATGGTGTTTCTGCCTGTGGCCACACCTGTGTGTGTATGTGCGTGTGTGTGTGTGTCTGTGTGCATGTGTGCGCAAGTTTCATCATCTTTGACACACTTTTGGTTTTAGATGGCACAGATGCCATAGAATGGGCAAGGCCTTGTTGCTAGAATGCTGTGGCCCTATAAATGTGCACACGGCTTATGCGCACCATACACCCCCTTCTTCTTACAGGTAGCACTGGCATCCACGCTCGTGCCGCTGCAAGGCCACACTGCCACTGGAATTTCGACATTTGGGGAGATCTCAGCTGCCTTGCACGTGGCAAAGCACGTAGGGGACAATTCTGGTGCCTCTCTAGAAGTCAGTTGCAGGTATAGCATGGCATGGCATGCCACATTGTGTGTGTGTGTATGTGTGTGTGTGTGTCTGTGTCTGTGTCTGTGTCTGTGTCTGTGTCTGTGCAAAAGCTTCACTGCACGTGTGTGCAAGTGCTACATCACACGAGTTTGTGTTGTTGAGTGTGAGGAAGGCTACCATCAAGGAGGGCCTCTTTTTAAAGTCGATCATGGCTGGCTGCTGTTCTGTGTGTTGCGCGTGCATTTGCGCGTGCATTTGTGCGTGTGCGTGCGCATTCTGTGTGCGTGTGCATTTGTGCGTGTGCGTGTGCATTCTGTGTGCGTGCGCATTCTGTGTGCGTGTGCATTCTGTTTGTGCGCGCATTCTGTGTGCGTGTGCATTGTGTGTGCGCGTGCATTCTGTGTTCTGTGCATTCTGTTTGTGTGCGCATTCTGTATGCGTTTGCATTCTGCCGTGCATTCTGTGTTCTGTGTGTTGCGTGCGTATCTGTGCTGCAGCGCTTGCTGGCATTGCTACTGCCAAGGATCTGAACCCCCTTATTAAGTTCCTGTGTGCAGGTCTGCATCCGTGCTGCAGCACCTTCTGGCTGGCGATGCTGCCACCAAGAATCCATTCCTCATGATTCATGTGTCATTCCTCATGATTTATGTGTGTCCCAACTCATCATCCTTGTGCAGGGCAGCATCCATGCTGCAAACACCTGCTGGCCGGCAATGCCGCCACCAATTATTTCCCCCTCAGGATTTGTGTGTCTTCTCTCACACTGCCCGCGTGCAGGGCTGCGTCTGTGCTGCAACACCTACTGGCTGGCAATGTCACCACCAAGGATTTTCCCCTCAGATATTTATGTGTGTTCTCTCACACTGCACACTTCTCTCACACTGCCTGCGTGCAGGGCTGCGTCTGTGCTGCAACACCTGCTTGCCGGCAATGCCACCACCAAATATTTTCCCCTCAGATGTTTATGTGTGTTCTCTCACACTGCACACTTCTCTCACACTGCCTGCGTGCAGGGCTGCGTCTGTGCTGCAACACCTGCTTGCCGGCAATGCCACTACCAAATATTTTCCCCTCAGGATTTATGTGTCTTCTCTCACACTGCCCGCGTGCAGGGCTGCGTCTGTGCTGCAACACTTGCTGGCTGGTAATGCCGCCACCAAGGAGCGCCTTCTGCACGTTCCTATTGAGCAGCCCCCTTTTCCCGGATCCCCTGCTGAACTCCTGATGCCTCGGTGAGGGTTTTGCAACTTGATGCTTGCACAGGTGCTTGAGTGGTTTGAAATTTGAATTAGATGGATTCGATGCTCGGTGAGGGTTTTGCAACTTATTGCTTGCACAGGTGCATGAGTGGTTTGAAATTTGAATTAGATGGATTCGATGCTCGGTGAGGGTTTGTGGCTTTGCAGTTGGAAGGCTTTGGCGACAAGGTAGTGTATAAATGAGCAGACATGCTTGTTTGCTTGTTCGAAGGGTTCTGGAAGATTTAATGCTTGCAAAGTGGATTATTTCAGAGGGGACCAACGGAGGAAATGCCTGAAATTGCGCATTGTTGCATTCAGAAGGCAGCAACTCACAGCCACTTCATCCGATCGACACCATTTGAGTACCAAATTGTAGCTGACATTGAGAGCTACCCGAGCATGTGCCCAGTTTTATGTGGGTCGCTTAACGTGCTGCTGCTTTAAGCACACATGGTGCATGTAAACCCTATTGTGGTGATTTCCATGGGGAAATGGCTCAAATCCTCATAAAACACCAACCACTCAGCCGTTTCCTTTCATTTTTGTTGCAATGATATTCTTTTCTAATGAGGATTCTATACCATCAAAAATGTTCTAGTTGGTGCAGTGGGTGATCTGGTATGAAGAATTCGTAATAAAAATTGGCCTGCACGCCACAGCAAATTGAGTATATGCGCCCCAATCGCTTAGCTCCAAATGTTACACCCACAGACAGCATTGATGTTATGTAAAGATTGGAGCTAAGCAATTGGGGCGCACATAAACCAAAGAGCATATTAGAAATTGCCCGTCTTGGGCCTCAGTTAGCCCCCTCTGTGAATATTTGGGGATTACCCTGGAAACTCAAATCATCTGGAGCTGTCTTGATAGATCAATGGGAATAAGAAAGGTGCCAGCTGCCCGTGTAAAGACGCACACAAATGTGCTCCTACCTTCTCTCTTTCCTCCGTCATCGCACTAGCTGTGTGCTTCCAAATAACACCCCAAAACATAATTCAATGTTAATTTCTATGCTAGCTTAATTACACGAAAAAAACTGGAGGACTGTGTACCATCAACCATCAAGTGCTGCTGAATGAACACCTGGCATATCATTTAAAATCAGCGTGTTTTTCAGGCTTTTTCTCATGCTCTCATTAACGTCGTCCTTCCAGCTCAAAGCCGGACACCTTGCGCCATCTCCTCTGAAGCCAAGGAGCCTGTAAACCACGCAACAGTTGTGCTCTGTTAAGCGGCCAATTAATTCAATTCCTCTGATTCCCCATGCTGGAATACCCTTGCACTCGCCTGTGACTATCACGTTTTTTTTTCAATTTAAAACACTTACACCCTTCCACGCCCTCCAGGTGTTTCCGTCTGCTGTCCCTTGCCCTCCAAACGAAGAGGCAAGCCCCTGCAGTGCAGCTGCTAAGGATGCTGGTGGTATGGCTGCATGACAGCCCCACAACTGTGGCTGCCTTAGTGGGCAACGCAGGATCTGTGCCTCTGATAGTCGATGCCCTGACGGATCGACAGGGGGCTAAGGACGATTGCGTGCAAGGTGTGTGTGTGTGTGTTTGCGTGTTTGCATGTATGTGGTCATGACCAGGATTGATGAATAGGTGACTGCGTACATGACATCCTTCCCCCGGCGCCCTCTGATATGTGCGGTCTCTCATTCTCAAGGCCACTCGCAACTATTATAGAGTTATTCCCAGGGTTGGCCAGAACTAAATTTTACGGTGTATACGGTATTTTTGGCAGGGAAATCACCAAACATACAGTCATATATGGTGTATAAATATGGTTCTGGCCAACCCTAGTTATGCCCTACTGGATCCACCAAAGTCTAAAACTCCCGTTGTTCCCTGATCATTGCCTATCATGCTTATACTCGCCTTGACGCCTGCAGGGCTAGCCCTACTGGATCCACCAAAGTCTAAAACTCTCGTTGTTCCCTGATCATTGCCTATCATGCTTATACTCGCCTTGACGCCTGCAGGCTAGCCCAACTGGATCCACCAAAGTCTAAAACTCTCGTTGTTCCCTGATCATTGCCTATCATACTTGCTCGCCTTGACGCTTGCAGGGCTAGCTGCCATCCTCTTGGGAGAATGTCTGGTGTACGGAAACGAGAGCCAGCACCACCTGCACCACCCCCAGCAGCAGCACAGCACAGCTCTTCCTTCGGACATGGTGCGTAGTCCAGATTATTCCGTTCAGGAGCAGCTCATGCCATTTGCGGCATAAGACCATTTGTGTGGTCGTCTTCAGGGCCAACACGTGCATGTTCTACTGTTGTGTCTTAGTTGCAGTGCATTTCTTTCTTCTTTTGTCGGTACAAACCGGAGCTCTATGTTAGCCCGGTACAACGACGCGTTTCCACCTTCCACTAATACCCTCTCACCTCAGCACTATCATTGTCTGCTCCTGCTTCTTCCGCCTTCCACTATTCACCTCTCACTCCGATGTACTACTCCCTTTGTCTCCCTACTCCCTTTGTCTGCTTTTGAATATTAAATCTCTCACCATACACCAGGAAGGAAACTCACTTTTAACTAAAAACCAGTACCTGGCATCACTCAGAGTAGAGGAAACAGGACATTTGTTTGTTGGACCGTTACAGCTCTGGTATAAGAGAAGAAAAAGAGGAAACTGCGCAGGCAGTGAAAACCACAATAATATCGGAACGGGAGCCACTTCAGTTCCAGGTACTGTAAAACTCCTCCACCAAAACAAAAAGAAGAAAAAACCAGTGGGGTCAAGAAGGTTGCTGGCTTTACTTGAAACCGGCTCCTGATGAGAGTTAATAATGGTACGGGAAAGTGCGCGCCTGGTATGGACAAATTTAGTAGCATAGCTCATATATAATGCAAATGTAGCTTGGAAGCAAGTTCCGTAACTCTTTGATAAGACCTATGTCCTTAAGAGGTTCTATGATCTATGCTGTTAGTGTTGTAGTAGATGGTACCACCTACTCCCAAAAGGATGATGTGCAGGGTAGTGGAGGCTCCTTGAAGAATGGTGCACAGATCTTTGTGCTGTTCCTGTGCAGCACTTAGGTGGTTCTGAGGTCTGGTGTCCTCACAACACTTGATTTCAATGAGGTGGATGTCACGTATAAGTCTGCCAAGATCGTTAGGTTGGTGCTGTTTGGAGAAGGTAAGTCTGCTGATGGCTGGGGGCGCTGCTGAGGTGCACCCAGTCTCCCTCAGTTGCCCCCTGCCACTCCAAACAACCCGCCCCCCTCCATTATCAGTTTCTGTTTTTGTTTTTGCTGATTAACTGATGAGGCAAACGTAGAATACGTAGATCAAATCAAATCAAATAGGATGTAATACCAAGGTACCCCTTGCCTACTCCTCCTTCCCCCATCCATGCTCAGGTGTTTGATGTGCTGATCTCACGGATCGGGCTCAGCCAATTCATTGCCAAACTAGACGACCTTCTAAAAGACCCTGCCTTCGTGACAGCAAGCACGGTCTCAGCTCTACCCCATCAAGTCACGCGCGCTTTCGCTGCTGCTGCAACGTCTGGTGAGAACGATGAGAGCTGGTCAGGCAGGAAAGCACACGTTTGACAGAAACATGATATAAACTTCGCCCCGTCAAGCACTCAAGCACTTTTACACTCAAGCACTCAAGCACTTTAACACTCAAGCACTCAAGCACTCAAGCACTCAAGCACTCAAGCACTGCAGGCAACGATTCTACCCCTCAGGCAGCGCCCTTGCCTCCACGCACAGCAATGCGTGCAAATGTCAAATGTTAGGTGTACAAGTATTTAAGCATTCTGTCACTCAACCCCCTACATGCAGGAGATGTTCCTGTCCTTCGGGCAGCACCTCTATCTCCTACGCACAGCCACACATACAAATACATCCAAATTACATTGTACAAGTACTCAAGCATTCTCTCATTCAACCCCCTACATGCAGGAGATGTTCCTGTCCTTCGGGCAGCACCTCTGTCTCCTACGCACAGCCACACATACAAATAAATCCAAATTACATTGTACAAGTACTCAAGCATTCTCTCATTCAACCCCCTACATGCAGGAGATGTTCCTGTCCTTCGGGCAGCACCTCTGTCTCCTACGTACAGCCACGCATACAAATAAATCCAATTTACATTGTACAAGTACTCAAGCATTCTCTCACTCAACCCCCTACATGCAGGAGATATTCCTGTCCTTCGGGCAGCATCTCTGCCTCCTACGCACAGCCACATTGATCCCTGCAGTACTGTCCTGTTTCACCGCCCCTTCACGGATTTTGTGCGTGACCTGGAGGGCCAGATCAAGCGTCACGTCATGCATGCATTTGGCAGGCCCAAGGCTCATGGCAGTAGACACGTGAGTAGGCAGTTTTGTATCGACTGAAAAGTAAGAGTGAACAAATACTTGAGTCAGATCAGCGCACTGGGAGTGTGGCATTTTGTATCACGTTGAAAAGTGAGAGTGAACAAAAACTTTAGTCAGATCAGCGCACAGGGAGGGCGGCATTTTGTATCACATCAAACAGAAAGAGTGGAGGACCACTCTGGTGAGATGAGCATGGGGTTAGGAAAAACTCGTGACTCACTTCTGGCTCACACTTTACAGGTTAGGATCAGTGTGCAGTAATGACACAAATCAAAACCCGTACCCTACTGATAAGGATCAGTGTGCAGTAACGACACACAATTCAAAACCTGTGCCCTGCTGGTGAAGATCAGTGTGCAGTAACGACACACAATTTAACACCCGCGCCCTGCTGGTGAGGATTGTATGTTGCTAGGTGTTCTAGAAGGACCCGAAATTCGTTTTAAACTCGTTTCAAACTAGCCAGAGCCCTTGCAAATATAATAAGGAAGGACATCAAACTCGTTTTAAACTCGTCTCAAACGAGCCAGAGCCCCTGCGACAGCCCATTTTTTGTACTCTGCTGCACTGATGCATATTGGTGTTGGGATCCCCTTATGTCCCTGTCCTGCTCCTTGCTTGACGCTTTTGCCTGCTGGGTCATGCAGGCTGAGACTCACTGCTCTGTGATTGTGCTTAGAATGCTCTCCGATGGACCTTTCCTCTGTGTCTGATGTTTGCCTGCTGGGTCGTGCAGGCTGAGAGGCACTGCTCTGTGATTGTGCTTAGAATGCTCTCAGATGGACCTTTCCTCTGTGTCTGATGTTTGCCTGCTGGGTCGTGCAGGCTGAGAGGCACTGCTCTGTGATTGTGCTTAGAATGCTCTCAGATGGACCTTTCCTCTGTGTCTGATGTTTGCCTGCTGGGTCGTGCAGGCTGAGAGGCACTGCTCTGTGATTGTGCTTAGAATGCTCTCAGATGGACCTTTCCTCTGTGTCTGATGTTTGCCTGCTGGGTCGTGCAGGCTGAGAGGCACTGCTCTGTGATTGTGCTTAGAATGCTCTCAGATAGACCTTTCCTCTGTGTCTGATGTTTGCCTGCTGGGTCGTGCAGGCTGAGAGGCACTACTCTGTGATTGTGCTTAGAATACTCTCAGATGGACCTTTCCTCTGTGTCTGATGTCCAGAATGGACTGGTTTTAGGCTGTGCCGGCCATCTAAGCAGGCGGGAAGAGGACACGCTTATGATTAGCACACATGTTACGTCTATTACGTCTGTTACGTCTGTTACGTCTGTTACGTCTGTTACGTCTGTTACTGCTGCTTGTCATCACTACTGGTCAAGTGTGTCATCACTGTCATTTAAACAGTATCACTCACACACACACACACACACTAGTACGCACACGCACAACATGCACAGGTGGCAGCAGGCAGCCCCGCAGAGCTTTTGGCATCCTTGCCCGGCACAGCAGAAGCTGAGAAGTTGCGCGCCGCAGTCGACGCAATATTGCAGCTAGGCAGGGCTGCTGACGAGTTACAAGCCCGCAGCCACGCTCTGTCTCAAGACCTTGTGCGCCTCACGCAGCAGCAGCAGCAACAGCAGCAACAGCAGCAGCAGCAGCAGCAGCAACAGCAACAGCAGGATGTAGAAAGAGAGCGGTTGAAGCAGCAGCAGCAGCTCTCTGGTGTGTGTTGTATGTGTGGGTGTGAGTGGGTTTGTGAATGAGTGGGTGGGTGGACGAGTGTGTGGGTGTGGATTTGGGTGTGGGTGTGGGTGTGGGTGTGGGTGTGGGTGTGGGTGTGGGTGTGGGTGCGGGTGTCGGTGTGGGTTTGGGCGTGGGTGTTGTTGGGGCTCTAAAGGTCATTTTATACATTGGTAAGGTTAAGATTTTTTAATTTAAGATGATAGCTTCATACGTAGCGTCATGCAATTTGCTGCACAGCAGACAACAGACAGGCAGGGTATGAAAGACCATTTGTGAATGTTTAGCGTCAGATGCATCGGGACGTTTTACTTTGCTAGTTACCTTGCAAATGCTTTTGCTCCCCACCATGCATGAAACGGGCATCAGGCATCAAGCATCAGGCATATCAGGCTCCAGGCATCAGGCATCAGGCATATCAGGCATACCAGGCATACCAGGCATACCAGGCATCAGGCATCAGGCATATCAGGCATCAGGCATACCAGGCATACCAGGCATATCAGGCATATCAGGCATCAGGCATCAGGCATCAGGCATCAGGCAGGCAGAATAAATTGCACTTGTGACACACAGACGCCATGGTTTGTGACGTGCTCAATTGTGACGTGTTCAATCAGCGATGGATTAAATTCCTTGACGCCCTCTGAACTGACGTAAAGTACCCTATGTGTGTGCTGTGGATTGCAGCATATGTCTGCAACATCTCTCACTGACGATTGTCCACCTTGCAGCAGGCACACGGTTTTCCCCAAACGGATTGACAGATTCAGAGGCTCGAGCTGGTTTAGAGCAAAGAGCCAGCAAGGCAGAGGCAGACTTGGCTGCGGTGAGGCAGCAGGTGTGTGTGTTTGTTTATATATTGCATGTGTGTGTGACATGCACGCATGCACGTGCTAGTAGTACGCAAGTCGCTTCGGTGGTTGCATGGACCTGGTAACTGGCATCTTGAATGTAGGGGGTAAAATTTGCAAAATACGCTTTTGCTACGTAACATATGATCTGCTCGTGGCTCCTTTTCGATTCCTATAACGTGGGTTAAGATGCCTGCGTGTTCTTAAGCTTGCCAACACCCAGGCCCACGTGCACACACGTACTTGCATACACATAGACAAAGGGGGTTGGCCAGAACCGTATATATGCACCGTGTATGACTGAATGTTTAGTGATTTTCCTGCCCAAAGTACCGTATATTTGCACCATATACATATAGTTATGGTCAACCTTGCAAAAACACAAGTAATACGCACACGTAGCACACATGCACGCACGCACGTGTGCATGGACTCACAAATGCAACATTCACAAACGTGCCCATGCACGTACACAACAAAGTGCATAAGTTGCACCCCAGGTCAAGCTCCTGTCTGGATGTCTCCTCAATCACATTTCATTATTACACTTTATACTTGTGGCGTACAATATGTGTAGTAGGTCGAGCTCCTTTCTGCTGTCTCCTCAAACACATTTCATTATGATATTAGATACGTGTGGCGTACAATATGTGAAATAGGTCGAGCTCCTGCCTGGCTGTCTCCTGAACACAATTCATTATTACACATGATACGTGTGGCGTACAATGTTTGCAACAGGTCGAGCTCCTTTCTGGTCGCCTAGCACAAGCCGAGCAAGACGCTGCTGCAGCTCAGGAGGCTTCCGCCACCTCTTACTCACAAGCGGAGAAATGTAGCAGTGACCTAGCCGCGCTGGGTGACCATTGCCATGCGCTGGAAGGCCAGAATGGGTGAGGGAAGAGTGAAGAGCTACTGTGGTGACGAGGCTGGAATTTGGAAAAGATATGTGGATAGCTGTGCTGATAGCCTGGTGGTCCATGGTGAGGAATAACTCTTTGGGGTTGTGTGTATGTGTGTGTGTCTCTCTTCAAGTTGTGGGTTTGAAATATGCCTGTCAGCATGGGTTTGAAATTTGCCTGTGAGCAATTAGCATAGTCATAGTCATAGTCATAGTCATAGTCATAGTCATAGTCATAGTCATAGTCATAGTCATAGTCATAGTCATAGTCATAGTCATAGTCATAGTCATAGTCATAGTCATAGTCATAGTCATAGTC
>Ga0307974_1001986_pt1 | contig 14387 bp, 15 predicted proteins | sample OrgLakmetagen784_FD_201812 | JGI IMG/M metagenome (GOLD analysis project Ga0307974, IMG submission 201812) | Saline water microbial communities from Organic Lake, Antarctica - #784 | ecosystem: Environmental > Aquatic > Non-marine Saline and Alkaline > Saline | place: Antarctica: Organic Lake... | reverse complement strand
CTCTCTCTCTCTCTCTCTCTCTCTCTCTCTCTCTCTCTCTCTCTCTCTCTCTCTCTCTCTCTCTCTCTCTCTCTTCATTATCTGGTACTCTCTCACCTGTGAGATGAGCATGCTGTAACAGGGGGCTCCACATCAAGACTGCTGCCGTCTCTAGCTGTGCGGTCGAGGCGTCCGGTAGGTGTACCGCTGCCATGGCTGCCGCTCAAGCCACTTGCACTCTGCGAGCAGGAAATGTTTTAAGATGCGTTTTGAGTTGCAGGACCTTTGAATGCACCAATAGATTTGAGTGTGCACAATGACATTGGTAGCAATAATTGTCCAAGCCTTACAAAACTGTTAATTAAAAATGTGCACCACACAGACTGCCTACTGTGGCCCTGTCATCAGAGCTGGAAAACGTGGACACAGGCATGTGTGTAAACGGGCAGATGCGAGCACGGCAGGCTCACACATGAAGGTAAGGGCCACCACATGGTTCAAGAGAGCACACTTCTGCTTGTGTTACAGCCATTGTAATTGGAAAAGGAATCCAAGGACAGGGGCAACTACAAGAAGGAGCCATTGCTCCCTTCCACCAGAAATTCCTCAAGCACAACCACCAATGGACAAATACCCACCCCCACCGCACCTAATAGCATCAAAACCATGCCCCACCCACACACCCCACCCCCACTGGCACACCTGTAGAATGGCGCTTGCACGGTCCAAGGAGCTGCGCACTCTTGGCACAGCGCCTGCGGGGGAGGAGCGCCCGGAGGGCGAGTCCACCCTGCCTTGAAGTGATGCCTGCGCAACAGAATGAAGGGAACATGAAATGATGCATTGCGTGACTGCCTCTTGAGCTGCACTGCAATATTTATATTCAGGGCAGGAGGCTGCAGGAAGATACCTTTTAAACGGCACGTGTTAAATCGATTTAAATTTATATATTTGGAATCCTTACATCGAGAGCTATCGATTGGTATATTTATGAGTCGAATCCGGGAGGAGGGGGTAAGGTGGTCCTCCGGCGGGGTTTTAGTTCATTTGCAGGGGGTCTCAAAATTTTTTCTGGGCTACTTCCACGGAATTTTAAAAACATATCATCGGCCTCAGCTCAAGCCCAGTCGATTGCCACCCTTTTGAGCAATTGGGTAAAAGGGGGTCTATGGACATGTCCAAAAGTCAGAGGCACACGTGCTCGGGTGCAAGCCGCAGGGTAGTTAGCCAATGGAGCAGCAATTCACTCCAAACTTCCAGGATTATGCCAGCATGAGATAGTTGGTGGAATTCTGAAGAAATGGAAGCAATGTGGGGCTGTGCAAGCCAGTTGTGGGTGCCTGGTAGGTCATGTGTGCATGGGCGTCCGTATCTCAGTTTTTGCCCCATAACTCTGCAACACTTCAGTTTTAGGTCTTGATAAGTATGCAGATGGATGCAGAATCCAAAAAGGAGTAGATTGCTACCCTTTTTTGTCTGGTGGGGGCACTGGAAGGGGAGTTTGGGGGGTGGGTGGTCCCTCAGGGGTTTCCAACCCATTAAGTAAATGTGCCTTCCAAAATCAAAAACAAAAGCCTCCTGTTCAGGGGCAAGAAAACCAAATAGGCTTGCACGATGAATCGACAAGTAAATTGTATGCTGATGAGGAAGGATCACAAAGGCAGGATTGGCGTGCACACTTAATACACAATAAGAATACACCCAATTTGAAATTGCCTACACACATTCCGGGGCACATATTCCGGGGTATGGAAACTATGTACTATGCAATATGTACAGCATTCGTTACCCTTATTTCCAAATCGTGCGTACCCTAGTCACGAGTGATAATGCATGGACCTAGGCTCACACTGCTGCAGCAGCTGCAAGCGTGCTGGACAGGCTTGCATCATGCACCAAGTGTGCATCCTGGAATATAATCATGACATCGCATTGCATGAATTCGTGTAAAATGCACATGTGCATCTACATAGGACATAGACGCACAGCTGCTGCGGGCATGAGTGTGCCAGATACAGCTTCAACATAATGATCACTAGTGCCATTACGTCAGGACCTCAAAACTCCAGTGGCAAGCATTCAATGCACTTACCCACATAGGCGCACATGCTGAGGCAGCTGTGGGCGTGCAGGACCGCCTAGCAGCGGGGTTTGGTAACCATGCAACAACTCGGTTGGCACTGCGGCACCCAGAGTGTCATCAAGTGAGTGAAAGCGTATCTTATGAGAACGCACACGTGAGTACGAGTACGTACGCATGATTTTACTTGAAATGTAAGAGTGAAAGTGTGTGCGTGGGTGTGTGGAATTGAGTAGTTGCGTTCTTGTTCTGCTGCAGCTGCAAATGTTCACTATGCCTGGGTTTGGCCAGACCCATATACTGCACACACTGTAAATGACGGCACACATGGAAATTTTCCTGCTTGAAGTACCACACTTTTGCCATAATTACGCAGAGGGGGTTATCTGAGGCCCAAAATGGTCAGGTTTTGGCATGCTCCTAGGGTATGGCTCCCATGATTTGCGGGTTTCAAGCTCAGCTCTGATATGCAATGCAGCTGAGCTTGCAACCTGCAAAATATGGGAGCCATAATTATTCGGCCGCGGCGTGAACCTTACTTTTTGCGCAGCCACATGCTGTATTGGACCAGCCAGCGCACCAGATCCGGTGATTTTTGAAGTCCTTAAAATAAAGATCATTGCAAAAGAAATGGGGCAAAAAGACTGAGTGGTTGGCGAGATATGCAAATTAATGTGCCATTCCCCCTGGAAAGCACCCATCTAGGGTACAGGTGCACGACGTGTGCTTTCAGACCTGTCATTCTGTACGCAGGGCGACTTGTCTAAATCTGAGCACATGCTCGGGTAGCTTATAAAATCAGCATCAGTTTGAAGCTAGGTTGGGTATAATTTGATGTAGTGACGTGTGAGTAGTTGCACCTTTCATGCAAAAAGGAGTATGTTTGGGCTTTTGCCCAGATAACCCCCTCTGATAATTACGTGCATATATATGGTTCTGGCCAACCCTAACTACAACACGTATCACATGTGGTCTGCATGCACTGCTCAGCACCACAGCGATGCATCGTGCTGGTGCATGCGCACGCACGCACGCACGCACGCAAGCCAAGTGTACTGAGGAACTCTTCCTGAGACTCAAGGGAGTATGTATGCACGTTATGCGACTGCGTCATTAAGATTCCCATGTAAAGCCTACTTTCCTTCCACGCAAGCCACACATATTTGACAGGGACAGAATCTCAGCTCAGAACCCAACCCGCAGCACCAGTGCTTAAGCAAGCTGTGTGCACGTACGTTGTTGACTTCCTCTGGGACATGACGGAGGACCCTGATGGTCCACTCCTCAAGGTCGAAGGCGAGCATGGCTGAGCGTTTACAGCTTGGTTTCTGCCTAGTTCCAAGGAGGAGGAACAACGCCCTTGGGGTGGTCCTGCTGGCGCTGCCAGGCAGCAAGTGATCATGGCATTCAGGCGCAGTACATGAGAGGAGGTTCGTACATTTCTCCAAGGGGACTTTAAAGACACAAAGAGAACATATGACTCAAGTGATCATCCAACTTACTGCTCAACCTGCGCCAGACGTAAGGTGGCACAAAGAGGATTGTATGCAGCACGTGGCATTAGCTAAGACAAGCACCCCATTACACGCAAGTGACAGCAGGCAGTAAATGTTAGGGTACCAAGCAGCAAGCTACAAGCAGAAATAAGAACATGAATTTCCTTGCAGTAGTTAGCACATAAGTTTTTATGGAGACTCAAACCTGTCGCCTCTGCTCGTGGGATTGGGATGGACCTCCCGCTGCTTCCCAGGGGGTGGGGGGAAGGCAAGTGCTGCAAGTTACGGATGGTAAGAGGAAGTGTGCTTGTATTTGCGTGTGTGTGTGGTGTGTGTGTGTGTGTGTGTGTATGTGTGTGTGTGTGTGAGTATAAAGAGCATGTGCGCTTGTGCATGCATTTCTGCATACGTCTGTGCATCTGCACTTGTGACTCCTAATGATGCTGCCAACTGCTACCTGTAGGGGGGGAGTACTGGGCGCACGAATTAGGTCAAGGGACCTAGCTCTGTGCTTTGCTTCATGCTCCAGCGATAGGGGAGCTGCACCTCCATAGCTTGCATCTCCCAAAAGCTGTAGGGCCTCTTTTGTCACGGCCCTACATGTGTAGCACATGCCCACACGACCTCTCTTTTTCTCATCCATGTACATGTGCAACTTGGCTTTGGTGCGTCAGGATGAGTGAATGCTTGCACACATGCAGTAGGAGGGCACGCACATGCATAATGACGTATCCTACGCATGTACTGAATGTCGTGCTGGGTGGTAATGCAGTCAAGAGGGGCACTGTAAATTGAGGTGGGTCACTCTGTTCACGCGTGACATCACAAATTATACCTGTGCCTGTGCTGCACTAGTTCAGAGCTCTCTGGCTCAACCTGCTTCAGCTTGGAAGTCCAGAACGCTTTCATCTTTTGTGACAAGTTAGCTTACATTCTACTTTTATTTGTAGCTATCTATAATAATAATACGTTAATGTATCTACAAGGGTTTTATTCGAAGCCTTCGAACCCTTGTGTCACAACACACACCCATATGCATCATACACACGCATACACGCACACACACACACATGCACGCACACACACACAAACATAAACGCGCACGCGCGCACACACACACACACACACACACACACACACACACACACACACACACACACACACACACACACACACACACACACACACACACACACACACACACACACACACAAACACACACACATACACACACACACGCACGTGCACACAGAAATCCAAACGCACAGCTGATACATTGCCTCCATCGCTAAGTCCCTCCACACGTTTTCACTAGGAGAAAGAAATATCTTTGGTACCAGTAAAGCTTCCTCCTGTAACAGACAGGGAGCGTCAAATAAAATGAAAGGCTCGTCAAGGTTTGGGATAAACGAAGACTGTGAAATGCCGCAAGAACAGGCAACGCCAATGGTGGTTGGACTGGTGCCGCCTTGGAATTAAAGGTAATGTGCTTTTACCTATGATGATTTTATTATCACAAAAGCTGCACCTGCACTCCTGCTCAAGAACCAGTTTTACAGTATTAACTCATGTCCTTGATACCCAGTCCTGAAAGGTATGATACATTTCTCAGGACCTGTTGGCCAGCTGCTTTCAAATGCTTTGGCAAGTTGAATGAGCATGTGTACCATACCTGTACCTGTCGTGAAACACCCCGCATGAGTATAGATTTTGGTCCTGTGGGGTATCTGTGGTATTGAGATGTACATTTTTGGGTTGGTGAAAATATCCGGGTTTGATGAAAATAACCGGGTTGATGGAAATAACCCTTTTTTTTCCGGTCGCTGCCAATCATAGACGGTGAGAGACCCCCCTCCACCCTTAAAGCAAACTGGAGATAGATAGTTCTCCTCCGATAGGTGTCAACGTGCTCACGTAGAGCACCACTTCTTCAACAGGCACATGGCAAACTCACATGCAAACAGCATGTTGACTTTCTTTGTCCTTTAATGGTGTTCTCTTTCATTTAAAGTGTTTGTGAAGCTTATTGGCGCTAAACAGGGCTTAAGTCCATGCAGGGTTCATGCTATAAGGGCAGAAAATATATTTTCGGGGTGCGGGAAGGTGCAAGATTCAATTCAGTGTTTAAAAGTGTGGGAATAGTACGCTCAGGTACGGTATGATTATTTTAAATCTGTTGCGACGAGCAAGCCACTGGCCGGTCACAGCATGGGCTTAACCATTTCTGCACTGTTGAATACCTGAAACTGAAGTTGAGATGCAAATCCAGGGTAGAAAAGCTTAGCAACTATCTGAGATCATGGTATTTGTTAATAATGCATACTGCTACCATTTGCAAATCACAAAAAGTACCCTATGAATCATTTACCATTAGGTCCAATAGCCAGTTTAGCTTGATATAGTTTGGATTACAAAGGCATTCAACCTAGGATGGCTGCTCAACCTGTGAAAACGAGGTAAACCAAACAAACCAACATAACGCAGCTAGGAAGAATGCCAAACTCAATAACACAAGACCACTAGGTCCAACAGTAAAAATTGGGGGCCAGCACCTCATCAGAAAACCACCTGGACGAAGGTCTCCACTCCTATTGTAACAAAAGTATGGATGAGGTGGCACTTGCGAGTAATCAAAGTGCACTATCTTATGGTTAAATTCGTAAGGGGCTCTTGAAGGCTCTTGAAAGCCCATCCCACCCCGCTTCTCCGAAAAAACAGGTTGACCTCCAGACGTCCAGATTCTGCACCGGTTTGTCACGACAAATCACAGTACCAGCTTAAACATGGATTTCAGAAACTATTGAGGTATGGAAAGCGTTACATCCCGGGCTGAATCAGCACAGGACGGAGTAAGCTGCACAGTACAGCTGACTGTGGTTTGACGCCTGTCAAACTGCAACACACCTGCAAGCCTAAGCATACTGATGAGCTCAACACCTGAACTAGAGTTTGCCACATCAAGAGTACCATGGGAACTTGCCAAACTACCAAATAATCTAATTACACGACTGCCAAGTAAGTACAACCATTTGCCTATGACACTGATTTAGCATTCAATTATTGCTCCCACCTCCGCAAAAAAAAATACGCAGGCAGTGGAAACTACTCCCCACATTAATTAAGGGAAAGGAACCACTTTGGTAACAGATACTACTCCTCCACCATATAGAAAAGAGAAGATTAATGGGGATCAGGAGGGTTGCAGGCTTACCTGTAACCGGCTCCTGATGGGAGTTAAAATAGTGCTGGAATGGGCACGTCTGGTATGGACAAGTTTGGCAGCGTAATTGACAGAATGAAGCTTGGAAGCAACTTTCTTAGCTCTTTGAGTGCCAAGACCCAGCTCCTTGACAGGCTCCAGCGTGTGATTGTTGTAGATAGTGCCACCCATTCCCAAAAGGATGGTGTGGAGGGTAACGGAGGCTCCTTGAAGGTTGGTGCACAGGCCTTTGTGCTGTTCCTGCGCGGTGCTCAGCTGGTTCTAAGGTCTAGTGTCTTCACAGTACTTGATCTCGATGGGGTGGATGTCACGTTGAAGAATGCTGAGATCTTTTGGTCAGTGCTGTTTGGGGAAGGTGGATCTGTGAATGGCAGGCGGTGATGCTGAGGTGCTCCCGGTCTCCCTCAGTTGCCCCCTGCCACTCCTAAGAACCCACTCCCCTCCATTGCTAGTCTGTTGCTTTATTGTTTTTGCGGAGATGGGAGCAACCAGCACAATATCCGGACGGCTGGAGGTAAACCTATTCTTTGTCTGAGAAGCGGGTTGGAAAGAGCCACTTTGGTATAAATCCTAGTTTCAGCTGTAATCTGGAGATTTTGCATAGCCAGCCGTTTGCTGCTGCCTATATCCATAAAGACAAAGCAGAATTATAAGGAGACTGTTTTGCTGGTGGCTTTGGAGATCATGCTGCATGCTAAGTTGTGTCTCTCAGTGAACCTAATTCTTATTTGCGTGTGCTGGCATCAAGAGAGGATATGCAGAGCACTGTCTAGTTGAGGGCAGAGGGGGCAAGTTAGGCTTATCGAGTGCTGAAACCATACCGCATGTTTTTGGTTGTACAGGGTTCCTGTTCTGTACTTCATAATGATGCACTTGGTTTTAACAGGGACATAGGATGCTGTTGGGTAAGCTTGCTAGCGGCTTCATTGGCGGTGCCATTTTTGATAAGGTTCTGGAAGTACTCAAGGTAGTTTGCTACGGTATTGGCATTTCCTAGTTTGTGAAGGGGGTGCATGTGTGCTTGCAAGGCGTCATGGTAATTAGATAGGTACTAAAGCCTTGAGGTGACTGAACCGTGTTTGGGTGATTTTGTGTTTGTATACTTCGATGTTCATCATATTCTTTTGCAAGCCAGCAGATGTTGTAGGAGGAATTTCCATCAGGGCCAGCTGTTTTGATAGAGGTATCCGCAGTGTCAGAGTGTAGGTTGTGATTGACTTTCTTGCAATAGCGTCAGCATATTCATTGCCTATAATACCTGCGTGGGATTTGACTTCGTGGTTCTGAATGGGCGATGGTGACTGGTGGATTGCTTTGGCATTGGATTGGAGGACATCTCCCTGGATGTGGTGGCGGTGGAGGTTTGGGTGTGAGAGCTGTTGTTTATTTGGTGCATTGAGGTTAGACTATCTGTGGCTATATGGGAGTAGCCATGAATGATTGCGGCTGCTATAGCTGCTAGCTCTGCACGGAGATGGTATTGGTTATACCTGCGCCTCTTGGGTTCACGTAATGGGATACGTTTAAATAAGGGTGGTATACACCTGATCCTGTGTCTTGCCCTTCTTCGTATTGTTTAAGATTGCCATCAGTGTAGGTCCAGTCCCGCCAACCTTGTACTTTATGGATCAGGTTTGGGCTGGAGCTGTGCTGGGTCGCTTCATCAGAGCTCTGAGTTGGGTCCAAGGTACTACTTTTATCTTGGAGGCCTTGTGGGGTTTGATGAGGGTGGTCGCTGGGTAGTTTCCTTACTTTATTAGGGCCAGTCTTTTCAGTGTTAAGTGCAGAGAGGTCATCATGAATACTATTGATTTCTCACTTTGCCTCAAATTGTTATTGGCAAGCTCTTTTGGCCAGTTTCTGTTGCAAGCATTGAGGCAGTTGCTGCCTTTAGTATTCCATATGGCAATGATGTGCATATCCCAAGTGTGTTTGGGAAGGGACGTTTGTACACTGTTTCAGAAGGGTACTCCTGCATTTTCGAGGTAATGTGATGGTATGGAGCCCAAGAATTTGCATATGTGCGGGAATCTGCGGCAAAGTGATGCGTTGGGATTTGTGGTCATCATTTTATTCCAGGAAGGAAGAAACATGAAGGTAGCTGTTGCCTCTGTGCTAAGGGCAGCAGAGTAGATTGCACGCCTTGTTGCTAAATATATGGTATTTTCATGGTAAATAAAGAAACCAGTGAACTTGGAGGAGAAGGCGTTGCAGTTTGCCCCGAAGGCCTTAACTCTTGGATGTTCACTCCAGTACTGAGGGGGTGTGGGTTCATGGTCAAGGGGGGATGCCATTATTCCTTTAGTGACTTAGGGTCATTTTTGTAGGGCGGTGATAATGTGGGGGGAAAGCATCCGTGAAAGTGAGTTTCCTATCTATTGGCTTGTATACAAGGTATTTACTAGGCAGCAATATCTTTGCGTGTGATGAGGCTTACAAGTTCTGATGCAAGACTTGGGGGGTGGGTGGATGTTGTCATGTAAGCCGCTGTATTCCGCCTTTTCAAAAGCCCTTTGTAGAATGTTGAGACGCTCAGGGGTGAGCATGCCTTTGCATTTTCGTCTACGTTAGTGCTCCAGTACTCGCAGCGCCCAGTAGCTACGATGTCTGCTTGAGGGTTGGTAGGCTGGATGTCAAAAATGACTTTGTTCCAAAGTCTGATGTCATAGGGCCGGTAGGAATTTCTTTCTTGGTTGTCTGAGAGCCCTTGTTTTTGAAGATCATTCAGGTGTGTCTCTGGTGCAGGTTGCGGTAGGTTTGGTGCCGTAATATGCTCTTTGGAGCTTTAAAGAAAAGAGAATAAAAGACTCCGCTGGTAGTGATGACACAGCCAGCATGATTAAGGGAGGGGGTTACATAGGTGCCCGCACCAGGCAACCCCCCACCGCGCAAACACACGAAAGAAAGAAAAATTAGTGTGGGTCAGGGGGGTTGTATGCTGTGGCACCTAGACCCACACCCTGACTGTTGTTTAAGTTGTATTGCAGTGCATATCTTGTTTTTATGAGTGTAGATGCATGTCTGATGGAGTGTTTATTCAGTTTATGTGTCAGATTTTTAATCTTACGGGAATCCAGATTGAGGTCTGCCAGAAATGTGTCTATATGGTCTTTGTAAATAGTCCCCGTTACTCCAACAAAGATCACGTGTATGCCGGTAGTGACATCAGGCAACCGGTCAAACCTGTTGGTCGACACAGCTCTCATTGGGGCAGACAATGACACTAGCAGCATCCCGCCGGACACTGCACCTCACCCGTTGCACTCACCACCTGGGACACCACCAACAGAGCTCATCATTAATCCGGAGGAGCACCACCAACAACACCAGCAACAGCAACATCAAGAGCAACAACACCATCAACAACATCAACAACCAGAACAACAATCGACGCAGCAGCAGCAACAGCAAAATCAGCAGCACAGCCAACACCAACACTACCAGCAAGAGCAGGACGGCCAGAGCGTACACAGCAATCTGCCAGCAACAGTGATCATCGGGGGAGGTGCAGGGGTGTTTGCCACCCAGGGTCCTGCCACCCAGAGTCCTGCCACCCATTCCGCCAGCTCCCCTGCCACTCTGCACCGCGCCAGGCAATTTAGATCTGGAGGGTGCTCCCTTTTTGGAGAGCCCTGGCCCAACACGGCCAACGTGTACCCTTGGAGAGGTCCCGTTCAACCTTCTCTGTTGTGCCTGCAACGCATTTTTCATGTAAGCCAAGTGATGCCATTGTAACCACGTGTATGAGAGAGAGAGAGAGTGCGTGGATGACACGGAATCATACCTTCCAATGAAAACAAAACTATATGCTTCAGTCGTAATGATCCCTTAGGGTATCCATGTACTACGCTCCTATTAATAGAAACGATACATTGTCGGTTTTAGATACCTGGGCTTCTTGTAAGGACCTAAAGTGCTTGCGTTTGCTACCAACTCCTCTTCCTCCTCCTCCTGTTCTTCTTCCTCTTCTTGCAGGACAGTTGTACCGTTGTACCTGATAGGAGCATGCAGGTGCAATGTTTATTGTAGCTACATGTTGATAATGCAAAATGTTTATTGTGGCTACATGTTGATAATGCAATGTTTATTGTAGCTACACGTTGATAATGCATGATTGTGAGCACATTGATGTACACAATCTCATTAATGTAGACCTTTTATTGAGGCTGAAAACTTGCCATGCGCAGTCATGTTGAACCTGTTATGTACGACCTTCATGCTTAAACCGTTTGAACATAGTCTCGTGAATCACGCACCTGCTCATAGTGACGAGACACTGGTGCCAGACCTACCATCTGTACATACAGTTTGACACACAAATGTGCAGTGGGTCATGTACGGCTCGTTCTGGGCAAACGGCGAGTGTTGCAGGTGAGATGGAGGGCCTTTTTTTTCTTTGGCCACTAATTTCTTATTGGGCACAGAAACTCCACCACTCATCCAGGCACACGTATGTGCACAAAGAAACACATACACCATACGCTCATTTCACTTACAATTGCCGTAGTGCCACCAGCCGCCTCCTGATTCATTCCTCCATCTCTGATGCCTTTCTGAAGAGGCTAGTGCTGCGCACCAAAAGCATCAAAGTGGCTGAGGCTACAGATCGAGATGCTCGCCTAGGCCCATTGGTGCGTTGGCTAGGCAGGCGCATTTGGAATATATTTTGTCAGTGGTAGCCACAACCTGCCATCCGAAATTCCGGAAGCGGACAAACAGGTGTGGCTGGGTGCTTTTTACTTGGAACCATGAATGTGTGAGAGGTAACGAAAGAGTGGGCTTTTCATAATAACCACAGGACAAATTATAAAAGACGCCCTGTAATCTTATAAGCAGGTTTCACCAGGGCAGAGCGCCCGAGTCAAAAGTTACATTCAGTCTGGGCTTGGCAAGGGCGCCCTGCTGCTGACTGGGGGTGGTGCGCGACCTTCACACCTGGACAAGGGCTACTTTGTTCATCCCACGGTATGATCATTTGACTTTGGTACCTATTCCAACGTTTACTAACGCCTAACGCCTAAATCCTGTATTGGTTGCGCATTTCTTCCTCCTTGTCAGCTGCACATCCCCTGCCATGCAAATGCTTGTACAAATTCTGTGTGTTTGAAAAGCAGTCAAGCAGCATGATCCGTTGCAAATATTTAATGAGCACACGCTTGATGCAAACTAACTTATTGCAATCAACAGGTATTCGTGTACAAAAGGCTACACATGAAAATCTGGCGGGAGGAAATATTTGGTGGGTTCAAGTTTTGATGTGCAAGCAACTAAGCCTTGGTTCCTTAGTGATTCAATTATGCAGCCGAGACTGAAAGCTTTTCCTTTGCTCTGATACCTGCATATAACATTAAGGCTAGATTAGCCCGGCTAATACACTGTGTCTATATCAATCATCACTCCGAAGACTGTGACTTTTTGTCGCTGGTAAATCCTCAGGGCCTGTGCTCAGTGTGATGGAATTTGCAACGAAGCAAGAGGCCTGTCATCTTGTAAATGACTGCGACTATGGTTTGGCAGGTGAGATCGCAGCAGCACTATTCCTGTACACAGTTTCACACTCTTTTGTGCACACAACTTGAAGTCGAAATCACAAACTTCCAAAAGAACGACACAGAGAAATCACATTGAAAGCATGCAACTTTTCAGGAGCTGTGGTCTCAAAGGATCCTGCACGCTGTCAAAGAGTTGTGGAAAGCATGGACTGCGGTACTGTTTGGTACGGGTTGCGCTTGAATCTTGCCTTTTACCTGCAGCCTTTTCCTTGTTTTTCTTCCTTCTCCTTGCCCTTTTATTTGTTGTCTCTCTGTCCACTCTGCGCCAACACCTGGCTCATTGCACACAGGGTGAATTGCAGCAAGCCTTGCTTTCCTCAAGCCCCTTGGGGGGGAAAGAAGCTAAGGTGTGCTGCTTCTGCTTGCTGAGGTGTGCCTGTGTCCGGCAATTTAGGGATCTGGAATTCTGTAAAAACATGTCAGCAAAATAATCGTGCAGTCACTGCTTCTCATTGCTGTACAGCGGCTTTGGAAGAGAGCTTGGTGCCGAGAAGCTTGAGAATTATCTTCAACCCAAGCAGGTTGGTATGAGTATGCTGTTAAAATAGTCTCGGAATCTGCTTGTCCCTGTTGTTGGAGGTCACTGAATGCTTCAACCTGTTGTGCAGGCATGCGAGTACAAGGCCTTGAAGGTGTGGGACTGGTACAAGCCGTGATGTCATGTACCTCCACCAATGAAGCATCAAAGTGCACAAGCAGGCAGGGCTTTGGTACATTGAAGTGCCGGATTTTTTTCGCTTACTTCAGAAGTTCGAAAATTGTGTAGAACGCAAGTGCGCCTAATTGATGTGGATGTTGTCTGCTGTGTTGACAATGTCTTGTGCTTATAATATGTCAGGCAGAATGTATGCTTTGAGCTTGCCCCTCTTTGAAAGTCGTTTCTCAAGCTTTAAACTTGCCTATGCATAACGAGCTTTGTCTGCCTTTGTAGAACAAAGTGAATGTGGTTTGGTGTAATCGCTCGACAAGTCTATCTCACTTTCACGACCCACAGTCAGACAGTGCACTGCACTTCTATATGGGTAGTACAACACACAAATAAGGAATATAGTTGTTGAGAGGCTGAGCATGGCATGCAGTATGATCATAAATAAAACCCTTCAGCAAAACAGGATCTAGGATCCTGCTTTGTCTCCATGAATATAGGCAGCAGCAATCGGCTAAATATGCACAATCTCCATTACCTATATAGGCTATATGCAAGTGGCTCTTTCCACCTCGCTTCTCAGACAAAAACAGGTTTACCTTCAGACGTCCAGATGTTGTTCTGGTTGCCCCATCTCTGCAAAAAGAAAAAAAACTATGAATGAAGGGAGGTGGGTTCTTCAGAGTGGTAGGGGGCAACTGAGAGAGACTGGGAGCATCTCAGCAGCACCGCCAGCCATCTTGAGCATCGCAGCAGATCTGACTTCCACCAGACAGCACTGACCCATCAAAGCTCTCTGCATACTACAACATCATCCACCTCATTGAGATCAATCACTATGAGGAGAGTAGACCTCAGAACAAGTTGACAACCACGCAGAAACAGCAAAAAGACCTCCACCTATTCTAGTGGGAGAAGGTGGCATCATCAACATAACCTCTCTTGATTCCCAGATATTCAAGAAATTTGCCTCCAAGCCTCCGTGCTTTCTCTGTCAACTACGCTGCTGAACTTGTCCGTACCAGATGTGCGCTTCATTACAAACTTCATCAGGAGTAGGTTTCAGGCCAAGAAGCGTGCGACCCTTCTGACCCTGATTGATATTTTTCTTTTTTCTCTGTGGCTCCAATGTAGGAAGTGGTTGCAGACAGGTCGCAGATAACAAATAAAGCCGTCAGTCAAAAAGTGCGACAGCTAGGTTGTGTGGAAAGCACTGTGAAAACCACAGACTTGTAACACCTGCAAAGATTCCTCAAAAAGGGAAAATAAGGCACAACGCTGTTTTTAAAACTGCAGCCAGGAGGCACCAGAAAGCACAACTTTTGGAACACCCCGGTCGGTTGAATTAAATCTCTATGTCAATCCTGAGATCAAAAGCTATCGATTTATATATAAATGAGTCCAATCCGAGGGG
>Ga0307974_1001985_pt1:0-10000 | contig 14388 bp, 19 predicted proteins | sample OrgLakmetagen784_FD_201812 | JGI IMG/M metagenome (GOLD analysis project Ga0307974, IMG submission 201812) | Saline water microbial communities from Organic Lake, Antarctica - #784 | ecosystem: Environmental > Aquatic > Non-marine Saline and Alkaline > Saline | place: Antarctica: Organic... | reverse complement strand
TGTAAATGATTCACTCTGCCTATGTCTTGCTGACTGCTGTGCCTGTCCAGGTTAGTGGCTGTGCTGCGGAAGACGTGATGCACTACCTGGACGAAGAATGCACCATGTTCTAATTGAAGTATATGTCTGAGATGAAAATATCCATGTCCGTAGCTGGGGCGATATAACTGCTACACTTTTTTCTGAGCTTTACCCGAATTATGTCTTTCTGCACGTGTGCTGCTACGCCTGAGCAGTGGCAGTGCCATATCATGAGGCAAGCATTTAGTTGGGTTGATAGCCGAGATTTCTGTATGTCTTGTTACTTAGACGGATCTGCCAGTCTTATTGATAACCGTCATCCTCTAGATTTGATAGTTATGGTTATCATGTTTTAAGAGGCAGGTACCATTTGAGGAATTCTTCAAGAGACCATGTACCGTGTACCGGCCCATTCTCCTCGCCCAAAGCATTGGCACCTACCAAACCACCGTGACGCCCTTCAAGCACATATGCATCTTCTCCATAAACTGAAAGATGCCAAAACTGAAGCGAACTACCATGCGTACTACCAGACCCTCATAACGAACGGTATTGCCAATGGAGCCGCTTAGCAATGCTTACCTAACATCATCCGATGTCCCCTTATTAAAGGCCAAATACATCATTATGAAATACAGAATAGGCACCCTATATAATCAAAAACATGCGGTATTGTTCAAACTCTCAACAAGTCAAACTTGCCCCCTCTGCCCACAAGTAGACAGTGCCCTGCAAATCCTTTCTGGGTGCCAACACACGCAAATAAGGAACATGATCACCGAAAGACACGACATAGCATGCCGCATGATCTTTAAGGCTATCAGAAAAACAGGCTCCTTAGGGTCATGCGTTGTCTTCATGGATATAAGCAGTAACGAACGAATGACCATGCAAAACCTCCAGATTCCTGAAACAAATGAAATTAGAATTGTTTCCAAATGGCTCTTCCCACCCCGCTTCCCAGATAAAGATAGTGGCGCTGCGCTTGGGGACCCTAGCAAGTCCAATCAATTTACATAGCTTTTTCTGGCGCTTTCTGTGCTTGGGGTCTCTATGACTGATCAGAGACCTTGAATTCATAGCCCATACTTGCAATCCATGCTTAAACTGGTACCATAACCTCGTGCCAAATGGTATTCTCTTCTATGCCTGTGCCAACTGCCTGGCAATTCTGCCCCTAAGCAGAGTTGTGTGCACTCTCCTGGACCTAGTTCCCTGCTCATCCCAGCTAGCCTTGCACAGGTGCAAATGCATGAGCTGTGTGTTTGCCCAATGCTGGTGCTCAATGCATACCTGCATCCTCAAGATTCTCAAGATCCTGCCTTTCTTTTGCAAGTGTGCTGAAGTGTGCGAGCTGCGCATGAGATACAGAGACCCTTTTGAAGGAATGTTTAAGACTCTGCGTGCGTTTACTCCTTCGAGCTCTGAATTTATTCTTTTCTTGGCTTGTCATCACAGTATCACTAATGTTGAGATCAATGCATTCCTGAATCAAGACTCATACAGACTCCTCAAGTTGGTGTCAGATTCAGTTTCAATTTTCGACACTGGTTGATTTTGTTTCACCAGCCAATTGCCATCAGCCAGAGACTTGGGCTGTAGGCCATCCTTGTAATCCTTGTAACCCTTGCATGTTACAGACAGCCATGGCTCCATAGTTTCAACAATCGACTGGCAGGTCCAACCTCGGGTCAGGCACAACCGACACAAAGTTTGTGGTGTTATCACCACTTACATAAATTATTATCACCACGCAGTCCGTTGCATTTTGCCTTTTCAAAGGCCTTTTGTAGAACATAAGACGCCTAAGGGTGAGCATTTTTGTCTATACTTGAAATTGAAAGAAAAACAGTTGTTGACAACAAGCTGATACAAGAGCAAGCTTTTGGTGTTTTCCCTGGCCAAGTTGGATACTAGGAATTATGCAGAAATTAAAGTAAGCAATTTGTGTTAGCTGTTCCCGGTCAACCATAGTAAAACTAGGATGCAGGCTACAACTCCAACACCTCAAAAGAGGGGGTTCCAAACATCTTTGTCTTGTCCACTGCGGCAAGAACCTGTTGGTTGCGTGAGTGCGTACATAGATTTTAAGTGAAGTTGCTAAAAACGTCAGATTCACATGCAACCCTGTCGGTCAAAGCATCGAGTTGAATTTGCGAAAAGAAAACATGCATGCAATTATAAACACTCCCACATTAACTTTAAGAAATAAGCCACTGTGGCTTTGGGTGTGCCACTTTGTAGGCCAACAAGGCCCAGGCAAAGGAGCTCTTGAAATTATCAGAAAAGTACAATTTGTCGAGGAGGATTTTAAGTACCAGGCTCTTCCACAAGCAGATAAGCGTCGTATATAGTGCAGAGCTGCGAGCCAATCAGAATATGCATCCTGACCGTTGCTAGCCTTGATACAGTTGCTCAGCCAACCGTCACATCACCGTGCTTGCTAAGAACAGTGGTAAATGAATCGCACAGAAAAATTACCTTTCATTTCCCCATCAATTTCCCTGATACATTTACGCTAGTGCGGTTATGCCAATCCCTGTGACATTATTTAAAGAAAGCCTCTTTGTCTTTTTTTAGCGTTGCTTTAGTGAAAGCTTCGGACGCATGACAACTCGAAAAAGTGGAAGTTACATACACAATCCAAAAGCAGATTTTGTCGAGCACGGCCATAAGAAGAACTAGTCTCATTTTATAAAATTCCAAATCTGTGGCAGAGAAACCGGAAGCGCCAACAAAAGTTTGACAGCCACAAGTTCTGGGTCTCTTGTCCCCCTTCCTGACCTCCTACATGTACAAAAAGGGTGCCATGCTGCCCCCTTTTAAAATGGGCATTCATACATCTACTTATGTATATGAGATAACAAACTTAAGCCGTCATAGATGAGCAAAACTGATATGTGCACGTTCTAAGAGCGTTGCTCTTGCTCTGACCACCTGTTTAGTGCACAAATTTAGCTAAAAACTTTGCCATTGCCTCTTTTTCCGTATTTATGGGCACCTTGTGTTACACAATATGCTTGTGTAACACAATTGCAATTTTGAAACCATTTCCCGATTAATTACATGGACATGTCCTCACGGCCTGCTTGGGGCATTCCATGCTTAATTGTGACCGGGCACCCAGACCCCCCCTGGAATTGTACTCCCTAATGAGGGTACCAATTGACAGGGCTTGAGCTCAGGATTTGTTTATAAAAATCTTTTAAATTGCACCGGAAACTGCTGGAGCAACCCCCAACCCCCTCAGAATCGACCATATGTACTAACAAATAGCTTTTGGTGTCAGGACTCCAAACATCTTACTTTCTTTCGGTTTGGCACGTTGCGTCATAAAGGAATGAAAGTTAGCGCCTCCAGCGAGACGTATGCTTTGTCTTCAGGCAGGTATGCTAGATTGTCATAGACACTTTCAGATGTCATTAACGACTGAACAAGCAGCACTGCTCATTCTGTGCTCTCACAAACACAACACAAAAGCGAGGTAAAGTCAGCCACAAACAAGACTTTCTCCAAAGCCCAGATCGTGCCTCCGGCAGCGCTCCAGGCCTTGCTTGAGCTACCACTTTTCCTTTTTCCCCCAAGCGAGCCAACACACGTACCTTTCCATCTGTCTTCTTGCTAAGCAAGGCCTTTACCACCAAAGCTGCTACGTCCTCACGGGAGATGGAGCCGGCCACAGAGGTGGATTCTGTGAGTACGCCGTTGCCACTAGCAGGGTCATTTGTAAGCCCACCAGGACGCACAATCACAAACGCCATCTTGTCTTGAGCCTGCGAGGGTTAGCGTGGATAAATAATATGCAAATTGTGGCATGCAACCTGGCGCTTGTCACGACAAGAAGAGGGTATGAGATGGACATAAAAGCAGCAGAGCCTAAGGGTGCACATGCTGCAGAATCCCAATTCCCCTCAAGCACTCAGCTGTTGCCAAAAAGTAATTAGAGCCTGTTTGCCACAATTTCAGCACGAAGGTGCTTCTGTTAGGAGGCAAAATTGTCAACTACGCACCATGAGGACCTCTTCTGCCTTATTTTTCTCAACCAGCACAGGCTCCAGTACCTTGTAAACCTGAGCAAGGAGTGGGAGCAAGCTGTATACAATGTACTAGGAAGGACCAGGTATGGCACAGCAAGGCATGAGGGCGAGAAAAGGGCATGCCATTCCCCTTACAGTGCAAGTGCCCCCTTCAATTTCAACTGCATAAAGAGCATCTCTGTTAGCTGCTGCTCAGGCATCAATGTTCCTGTGGCTCATAAGGTGCAGTTCGCACCTGCTCTCCGATGGAATCTTTTGAACTTCCACACCCTAGCGAGGTGACAAAGACAAATTTCTTCACGCCCTTCTTCATTGCGGCCTGAATCATGTTGATGTTGCCCTGTGCAAGGAAAAATGTTTGCTGCTTGAAATACGTGAAAAAGATAAGACAATCGCAAGAAACAGCTATTAGCAAAGGTGCACACAACTACACTGTAATTTTAATGAAATCTTTGCAACTCACACCTGCGAGTCAACTTGGGGGTCTTTAGTGCTCCCTCCCAAGCTACACACCACAACATCTAACTCCTCAATGCCTGCAAAATAAAAGCATTGGGTTCAAACATTGATGCTGATAAAGGTGATAGAGGACATGGAAAGAAGCCAGTGACTGGCGAGCCTAAGTGTTAGGAAATTACACAAGCACACTGGACAGAATGTTGTAAACTCACAGAGGGGGGACACTGAGGCCAAAAATGTTACGGTTTTTGCATGCTCCCAGGGTATGGGTCCCGTAACTGGCAGGTTTCAAGCTCAGCTCTGCTATGTAGGATTTCAATGCAGCTGAGCTTGAAACGTGCAAATTAGGGGAGCCATACCTAATTGGCCGCGGCGTGAACCCTACTTTTTGAGGAGCCATTTGCTGTGTCTGACCAGCCAGCGCACCAAACTGAGTGAGTGATTTTCGGTGATTTGGAATCCTTAGAGTAAACAAAGATCATTGCAAGAGAAATGGGGCAAAAATAAGTGGTTGGCGAGATATGCAATTTAATGTGTCATTCCCCCTGGAAAGCACCCATCTAGGGTACAAGTGCACAACGTGTGCTTTTAGTCCTGTCATTCTGTACACATGGCGACTTGTCTAAATCTGAGCAAATGCTCGGGTAGCTTATACAGTCAGCATCAGTTTGAAGCTAGGTTGGGTCCAATTTGATGAAGTGACGTGTGAGTAGTTGCACCTTTCATGCAAAAAGGAGCATGTTTTGGCTTTTGCCCATTGTCCCCCCTCTGGTAAACTCGGTAAGTGGACCAGTACTGTAGGTGGGTATATTACGGATATTTGGGGCAGGTACACATAGAGCGAATGTGACTTACCGTCCATTACTTTCTGTAGCTCGTCCGGCTTAAAGGCATCTCCCTTGGCCACAATGGCCATCATGCCCTCAATCTCCTGAGTAGTACCATGGGAGAGAGTCATTACAATGGAGTAAGCTACAAAGACGAAACAGCGTGGTTGGAAAACTCCTGTTGTTGTGGTACTCCTGTAATTGTCGTACATTGGGGTGCACACATATTAAAAAGCAGTCAGCTGCACGCGTATTGCTACTACTACAAGGAGCACAAAATGCTTTTGATCAATGCCAGCCTCATCACAGCCCTCACACCGCAGGCTAAGACATACAGACCTTGCGCCGCACGTCGGTGCGTTGGAGCTGCCAAACCCACGAGCCCATGTTCTTGAGGCGTCGTGTCACGTTCAGTGCAACACCACCACCACCTGTGTAAAATGTCATGGCAACAGCATCAATGTGGAGGCAAATTTGCAAGAGATGAAGCGATTCTTTATTTTCTAGACAAAGGCTTTTATGGCAGTGTGGGCAACAGCAGGAGGTTAACAATAATACAATCTATGCAACCCACCGGCAACCAAGACACTGGCATTATCAGGGTCGAATTCGTAGTCAGGTGCAGCATGCGTGCGCGTGCTTCTGGGCAGTTTGAAGGACGACCTGGCCAGGTACATGCAGCAAGGCCAATTGGAATAATACATGTGCGGCAAGGGGATAATGATCAGGAATGTGGCAAGTGAATGCACCCACGGTTACGTTCCCGCTAGGCGTGCATGGACGCGCGCTGTTTGCAAGCACAGCCAGCCAGCAGATTTTTATGCATCTACTGCATTCTTGAGGGCTGCGCTACCTTGTACCTGCCAACAGTTGATGGGAGCCTGGGTGTGCATGAGCTGGAGAGCTGCTTTGAGGGTAGGGGACGGCTAACTTGATGCAGCATGTTTAAGAACAATAAATATGTTTTACTCTTTTTAAATGAAAGTTGTCCGCACTTTCCACTTGTGTTTCAAATCCCCCAATAGGTACCTGAATTTATATTAAGGATTTTAATGTATTCCGATGCATAATTGAGCGCCTTCCTCATCTTCTTCTTAGAAGGGTCATCTCTCTAAGTTATCGGGGCCCCCAACTCATCCCCAATGGCCAGGCCCTTCGTAGCAGATGAGAGGAACATAGGTACTTAAACGAGCTGCACTGTTGCTGCGAACGCGCACGAGCGCATGCTTATCATTTATTGATTCGTTCCTTGGACATGCATCTCTCTTGCCTTCCCCCCAGGTGGTGCGCATATGATTCTAGCAGACTATGTAAACTTGCATGGACGCGCAGCCAGTGCAGGGCCTCACGTACGTGTCTGTGTCTGTGTTCCTTTTGATCTATCATTGAAGCCAGTATTCCCTTGCAAGCAAGCCCGTTCAAATCCACACCCTGCAGCGAGACCTCCTAGCCTTGCGGAATGCAGGCAGGAATACGGAGAGCAGCAGGTCTACGCCTAAAGCCGCCCAGGTAAGAAACAACCTCAAATTTGCTCCCTGATTAAGAGCTGCTCACCAGCCCTCATTACATTGTTTGTCTTACTGATACCGTGCACAGCTGAGCAAAAATAGGCGCGCAAGGGTGGCATCTACTGATACAACAGCAACCGAACATGTGAGTAAAGCTTAACTTTTGTAACATACACAAATCAGCAGAGTTTAACCACTCATTTCCTTGAGCAATTGCAGATGCACAACGTGTACCACCTAACAAGAAGGATAGAGGTAAGGACATTCTGTCGTGAACAGGGAAAGCTTTCCCATAAGCAGACCCCGATTCAAATACAAATACTAAAGCATTGACCTGACGTGCTCAAGCATGCCTTGTTCCGTGTTGGCTCTTGATAACTCGCAGGAGATGTACACCTTGGCAGAAAGGCGAAAGAATGAGCATGATCCCACTGTGTATCCTGTGATGCGGAGATTGCATGACGATCAAGCGCAGCAACGTCCAGGACTGCATCAGAAATTAGTAGACCCATGGCTAGAAGGACATGGATACAGGTAATTTGTGTGCAGGACTTAGCACTTGACACAACTTGGGAATTTTCACTTCTGAGTGGCGTCTAGTTTACAATTGACAAGCATTGGTCCCAATATATACTATCAACATTTAAACACTCTGACATCAAAAGCTATCAATTCATTAATAAACGAGCTAACTCTAAGGCAGGGAGGTCTTTTTAAACGCTGGGGGGAGCTCCAGAGAAGTTTTGGGCCACATCCACAAGATGATAATTACAAAGCCAGAATTGTACATACACACGGTATTTGACCGGTATTGCCCCTGCAAAAAATGACGATTTCAAACTGTTTATATGTATACAGTATGGTCCTGGCCATTCCGAGAGGTTTAGTTCTGGATTCTTGTACTTAATCCCAGTCAAGTGGCCCTCTTGTTGGGATAAGAAAGGGGGAGGGGGCCTGGTAACTGCAGAAATGCCGGAACAAGGTCCCTGAGTTTGTTCCTGCAAATACCAGAATTTTACATGTTGTATAGTTGTATTGTGCATAAGTCGCATGAATGAAGTCACAGCTGTGCATTGGCCAAAGATTGGCTGGATTTTGGCTCCAAATGGGTGGTCAGTGCAAGAGCTCGTGCATGTCATTTTGCACCTCAGTTCTTCAGGTATTACACGAGTTTGCTTGTGAACTGTACAGATTGCTACTGAAAAATTTTAGATTGCTACTGAAAATTTTCAGAACATCACCACTATTTTTATTCGTGTCAGGGGTCAAGAAAGGGGGCATAGGAGGTGGATACGGGAGCAGAAGCTCTAAGATTAACTCAACGCATGTTGATAAAGAGCGGAAACTAGAAAATGTTTCAACTTTTTAACGCCTCCTGCTCCCCCATTTACTTCTTTGAGCACCAGTGCTGAAGGTGTATCTGCCCAGCAAATGATTCAGGCTTATTAATATGTCCTTCCTGCTATCCTTTTCTTTTGCAGTGTTCTTCGGCCTGGCGCGCTCAGTTCTGCCACTCCTAGGAAAGGTGATGGGAGAGACTCGTATCAAGGCTGGAGTGTCGGGCCTTCCCACAGGAACATTTTTCCTTCAGACGATTTCCCGATGCACAACAGGTGTGTTTGATTTGGTGCTTTATTACAGGAAAAGGATATTATTAACATACTCATAAAGAAGCCGTTGTATTTGTGCTGTGTGGTTGGGATAGAAACACTGAATCGATGTTGCATGATTTCCATTTTGTATTTGTTTGGTGTTGTATACAAATATATTTTTATTCTGTGCAGGCCAGCTCCTGCCCAGCTGTCGGCGGAGTATGCCATATACAAGAAAGCTATTATGTCTGAGATCATAGAACACAGGTACGGAGATGTGCATTAGCGCAGCCCATTGCATAATTTCCTCCTTGATTGTATGCATCAAAATTTAAGACATGTGCATTTGCTATCAAGGCTTCATTGTTGAGTGCATATTTTTTTAGCTACCTACCCCCAGGCTTCAGCTTTGAAGCATTGCAATTACTTTTTACTGGAACATGACCCGTCTACAGGATGTACCGGGAGCTCACGCTGAAGCGCCTTTTCTCCAAATACGTCAAGCTTGCACCTTTGATGGATAAAAACGTAGTGGAGCAAGTGTGTGCTGACCTCAGAGTTGAGCTTGGTGTAGCATAGATACAAAACTTACGTGTACATAAAGCCTCAGGAAAACGCCAAGACTGTACATTTGATGACTTTTCACCTAATACCTGTGGTCTTCCCAACTTTTTTCCGGGCTGACATTTGTGAGTCTTACTAGTACGAGCGCTGGCATAAGTAGGTTTACTTGCTCCTTTATTCACAATGATGCATCTGGGAACAGAACTTTATGTTCATTGTCGGTATTGGTGTGGCAAGGGCGCTCTCCTGATCAATTTGACCATTGTTGGTTGCGTGGTATTGTTCTTTTGTGTGGGCAACGCCACCAGTATTTTAAGTGTTGGTATTACAAACCAGCGAGGAGTTATGCTCTTAATTTGCTATGTACAAACTTGGTGCGTAGCCCGCACCCTGAGTGGATGCTTACTTGGAAGTATGGTGTGGCCTATTTTGTGGCTGAGTGCCTAGCCCTTTTCCCTTGTTTTTTCTAGCGTCTTTTTGGTTTGGTTTCAGGCTTTTTCCAAGCTTCCGCTCAGATGCCCCCAGAGGCATATATTGCGATGTAACTTTACCTTACCTTACAAAGGGTTACAAAGGGTTTACAAAGGGGGGTAACCGGCAGCCATCTTGGAAGCCACCTTATTACCTTACTTGGAAGTCTGATTAGATTAGACTACAATGACCGGCAGCCACCTTGAAAGCCAGCCTGAAGTATTGCCGTGGCTTCTGTGCCAGCCAACCTTGGGGCAGGATCATGAAATATTGTCGAACTGATGACTGCAATTAAACGTACTGACATCTCTCCCATTCCTGCTGAGTCATGGACTGAGCACCTTCGATCACATTTTGTGCAACCCCAGGAAAGTGCTCCTGACTTAATACCTGGTTTTTTTATTGTAAACAGCGTTGAAGAACAGAACCATGCTACCAGCCCCCAACATGTTCATGCAGCAGCAACCCGTGTGGGGTATGCACAACCCCAATCCCCATTTCAATCCTTTCTTCCAACCTCA
>Ga0307974_1001982_pt1 | contig 14394 bp, 13 predicted proteins | sample OrgLakmetagen784_FD_201812 | JGI IMG/M metagenome (GOLD analysis project Ga0307974, IMG submission 201812) | Saline water microbial communities from Organic Lake, Antarctica - #784 | ecosystem: Environmental > Aquatic > Non-marine Saline and Alkaline > Saline | place: Antarctica: Organic Lake... | reverse complement strand
GTGTGTGATGATGGCTGTGCGTGGGAGCTGCTGCACTAAAGTCCTACAAGGGAGGGATAGCGTATGAGTGTTCGTATGTATGTGTGGTCGTCCCCATGAGCAATTCACCCCCCAGCCAGCCAAACAGTCTCACTCAACTTTGCGCAAGCATATCTCTGCACCCCACTGCACCAATTTGTGACCTGAGAATGCATTGGATAGCAGTTTTTTTGTTCTTTCAGCTGATGCTTAAAGGTTGGGGAGAGGTGCAGAGGCCGGGGAGATATTTGTGCGCTCTATTCTCAAATTAATGTTTTTGGGTTTCAACATAACTTCACCCAATAACAGAACGCTCCCTTACCGAATCATTGTTACTACCGAATCTACCGAATCCTACCAAATCATTGTTTGTTTAGCCTGGCCTCAACTCTGGTGTGAGTTGGGGGTCATGGACTGAATGAGAAGGCACATCTGGAAAAAGCGCCTCATTTAATTTGCCTGCAACGCTGAGGGGAAAAACCGGGAGGAAAATCGAAGCAGGTATGGAGCGACATAATCTTCTCTTCTTCCCCTGTGTCCCTTGTGTGAGTGCCTTCCACTCGCCGGCATTCCCAGTACCCCTGCCCCAAATTCGACATTGCAGCATTGTTACATAACATTTAAAATGCTTATATCCTGAAGCAGAAATCGATCGGGGCAACCTCAGAAATGCACCTTTTCCCTGCCAAAGTGGGTACAAAATACGCATGCACCTTTTTCCTGCCAATGTGGGTACAAAATAGAAATGCACCTTTTTCCCGCCAAAGTGGGTACAAAAACTTTTTCCTGCCAAAGTGGGTACAAAATACGCAGCGGGCCCCACAGAACCCCCCAGAATGCCAAACTTCCAGAAAATGTCAACGATTTGGATATAACACCAAGTATTTAGCATTCAGATGAGGTATAGGGGGCTTTGAATTGGGTGGAGAGCTAAGTGAGACTGGTTGGGTGAATTGTTCATGGGGACGACCGTGTGTGGTAGAGCAACAGTTTGTTTCAGTGACTCTGCAGCTCTTGACACCCCAGAGCTCTGTATCCACGACAGCTTAATGTGTAGGGTTGGCCATATCTATATAAATTCGGTGTATTTACGGTATTTTTGGCATGGAAATCACCAATCACACGGTATTTTTGGCATAGAAACCACCAAACATACGGTCATATGCGGTATATGTATACGTTTATGGCCAGCCTTACCTACTTCTTCATCTCTCTGTTAACACTTTTTCTCTATTTTGTTGCTCGCAGCCCTTGAAGCAGAAGCCATCGCCGCCCAGATCGCAGCATCAGGCAGTAGTAAGTAGGCCTCTGAAAATGCATGTTTTAAGTACGCATAAGGCACAAGGCTCGATCTCAAAGTGCATGTTTTAGATACGCAGAAGGCACAAGAATCGATCTCACAGTGCATGTTTTAGATACGCATAAGGCACAAGGCTCGATCTCAAAGTGCATGTTTTAGATACGCAGAAGGCACAAGAATCGATCTCAAAGTGCATGTTTTATATACGCAGAAGGCATAAGAATCGATCTCAAAGTGCATGTTTTAGATACGCAGAAGGCACGAGAATTGATTCAAAACGTTCATGTTTTAGGCATGCATAAGGCATAAGGCTCAAATTCAAACGCTTCAAGCGATAATGGCCATAGTAATAACGGAGTCAGGCAACACAGCACAGAGTTGTGTCAATGGCAGTGTCAGTGTTTCTGAGCATTTAAACATGGCCCTGTTGGGTGCAGCATGGCACTGTAAATAAGGCAGTGCAGCGCATGTGTGTGACGGAGATACAGAGAAGAGCACACAGCTGTGTCAATGGTATTGTGAGTGTTTCTGAGCCTTCAAACAGGGCCCTGTTGAGTGCAGCATGGCACTGTAAATAAGGCAGTGCAGCGCATGTGTGTGACGAAGATGCAGAGAGAAGCACACAGCTGTGTCAATGGCAGTGTCAGTGTTTCTGTGCCTTCAAACATGGCCCTGTTGGATGCAGCATGGCACTGTAATGATCACATAATATAAAACGGATATACAGGGAAGAGCGTTTGACTTTTTCGACTTAATACGTGCTTTTTTGAGCCTCACAGTATGGCACATTGTGTCAAGTGCACACACGTGCATAATTTGCAAGAGGTCCTGCAGCAAGGATCATCAAAACAGGAGGGCCTGCTATTCCAAGAATGCACGCATCCTCAATCACGCATGTGCCAATTCAGCAGGGCCTGCCCACACCACAATGCGCGCACGCTCGAACACACACACACACAGGCACACACATGTAACATTCGTGTAGTGTGTTACTCACAGGGGATGCGGTAGCATGGATCAAATCAGCAGGGCCTGCCCACACCAGAATGCGCGCATACTCAAAATCACTCACACACACAGACACACATGTAACACTCGTGTGGTGTGTTACTCACAGGAGATGCGGCAGCATGGATCAATTCAGCAGGGCCTACCCACATTGCAACCGACAGCACTCGTAGAAGCAGGAGGCTCCAGGACCATCAGCAACAGAATCAGCAGCAGCAGCAGCAGCAGCAGCAGCAGCAACAACGGGAAGGCAGCACAGCAGTACCATCTGAGCAGCACCAGCTTACAGGAGCAGCTGTAGCGACTAAAGGGGAAGGCACAGCCAAGGCTGCGGCGTTGTCAGATGACGAGAGTGCCTTTGCCGCAGCTCGAGGGTTTGTGCATTTGTGTGTGTGTGTGTGTGCGCGTGGTTGTATGTGTGTGTGTTCTTGGCTTGTGTTTTACTTTTGCATAAATCACGGTTTGTGTGCTAGCTGAATGCGACTGTAAATAAACAGCACAAGCTCCCTTCCCTTTTACACACATAAACACACACACACACAGACACACACACAGATACACAGGTACACACACACACACACACACTCACACACACACAGAGACACACACAAACACACACATACACTGACAGGTTGGGCTTGCCAGACTTCCCGGACCTCACAGATAGCAGTGAGAGCTCAAATGAGGATGAGTGGATGGGAGCCCACGTCGATGCCAGCGGGGTAAGAGCAAAGCTTTTTTATTATAGGAGCAGGAGACGTCTTTTTCTTTTTGGAAGGCACGTATACTTTTTGGGCTGGACCCCCCTGCCCCCCCCCTAAACCCCCCTTCTGGTGCCCCCACCAGGGCAAAAAGGGTACCAATATGCTCCTTTTTCAAGTAGGCATCCATCTGCATACTCATCAAGACCTGAGACTGAAGTGTTGCAGAGTTGTGGGGCAAAAACTGAGACACGGACGCCCATGCACACGTGACCTACCAGGCACCCATAACTGGCTGGCACAGTCCCACATTGCTTCCATTTCTTCTGAATTCCACTGATTAACTCATGCTGGCACAATCCTGTAAGTTTGGGGTGAATTGCTGCTCCATTGGCTTGACTCACCCCACGGCCTGCACCCGAGCGCATGCGCCTCTGACTTTGGACATGTCCACAGACCCCCCCTTTTACCCGATTTGCTCAAAAAGGGTGGTTGTCGACTAAGCTTGAGCTGAAAGTTCCGATGATATACCAAGCTTCATGTTCATTCTGTCAAATACGCTGCCAAACTTGTCCATACTAGACGTGCCCTTTCCAGCACTAGTATCAACTCGCATCAGGAGCCGGTTTCAGGCCAAGCCTGCAACCCTCTTGACCCCATTAATTTTTCCTTTCCTTTTTGCGGTGGAGGAGCTTTACGGTAATCAATGCCAAAATGGCTCCTTTTCCTTATTAATGTGGGGAGTGGCCTTCACTGCCTGCGTAGTTTTTTCTTTTTCTTTTACTTAAAATTCTGTGGAAGTGGGCAGAAAACACTCGGAGACTCCCCGCAATAAAACTAAAACCCCGCCAGGGCCCCCCCCACCCTCCTCCTTGATTCTCCCCATATATATTATCGATAGGACTCGACCTCAGGATTTCAAATACCGTGCGTCCTGACAATTACCCTGTGAGACCAGATTAAGAAATTAAAAGGTTTTCGTTTTTATTTTGGAGAAGGAATTTAGGATCAATTTTGAAATTCGTAAGGGGCACTTCATCGGTGTGTTTTGTACCCTTAAGTGCCACAAAAAACTAAAATAGCATTACAATTTGAATTGCAGTTCGGAGAGGGCTCTGAAAATGATCAGAAAAATGACATTTTTTTCCGAAGTGATCATAGATGCACGGTATGTAATTTTTAATCGAATTGACACGGGCCGTTCAAAAGTTATGCCTCTTGATAGGAGGGTTGAGGTTTGTCGTCAGATACCATTCACAGTGTTCAGACGTGCCTTCCACTTCTTCAGTCACAACCTTGCAGCGCTTTCTCTTCATATTTGCCTGTGATGCACATACGCCTTGTGCCGTCTTAATAATTAATTTCCTGTTTTGAGCAGGCACAGACTGTCTAGCTTGTCTGGCCCATTTATGCCTGCCATGCGGGCCAATCATCCATGCTCGTAAGCTTTATTACTTGTTGTGCTGAGTCTTATGCTTTGCAGTGACGGGGGTTCGATCTGACAGCTACCCATTAGTTTGGTTGCATTTAGTTGTCTTACCAAGGCGTTCAGTCTAGGATGCCGGTTCGATTCGATGGCGGTTTGATCTGACGGTGGTTTGATCTGACAGCTACCAATTAGTTTAGTTGTCTTTCAAACGCGTTCAGCCTGAGATGGCTGCTCAACCTATGAGAACGAGGAAAAACCTCAAAACAAGCCAAACGAAAACTGTAACTGTAATAACAGCTACCAATCAATCACCCCAGGCAGCTTGTGTAGGGCTATCCAGAACCATACATACGTATATGTGGTGTACATACGGTAGTATCAGCAGGGGAAATCCATCTTATCAGCAGGAAAATGTACATACGGTGTACATACGGTAGTAGTATCAGCAGGGAAATGTACATACGTACAGTCATATACGGTGTATATACACGGTTCTGGCCAACCCTAAGCTTGTGCAGTGATTTGTCTACACGAAGGACCAAATTGTTCTCTTCAACAAGCGTCAGGGAGAGCAAGACATCACAGCTCCCACTGTCATGACACAGCTCCCACTCTCAGGATGGCCCGTAGAAGACATGACATGACCTACAGGCCATCCAGATTTGATACTATAGAATTCTCACTTTCATGTCTAAACCTACCCACCCCTAACAGAAATCACACGCGCTGTTCAATGCCATGGAGATCGAGACGGTGCTGGCAGACGAGCATGCGACTTTGTGGACTCGTTTCAGAGCGCTGTGCGCGCGTGTTTCACGTGCGCAAGGCTTTGAGCTGTTCAACGCATGCACTATCATGGTCAATGCCATCGTGCTGGGTCTCAACTGGTGCGTGTCTTGGCGACTGTACCTTCTTCTCACATTGAATGCACAAGCCCTTGATGGACAAGTTTCGACCTGTGCGACGCATGCACCATCATGGTCAATGCGATTGTGCTGGGTCTTAACTGGTGCGCGTCTTGGCGACTGTACCTTCTCCTCACATTGTATGTACAAGCTTCAAGTAGACAAGGCTTTCAGCACCTGTTTTTGGTTGCAATCCCTGCCCGGCTCACTCTATAGCACACACTAAAGTCAGCACTTAAACATTATTTCACAGGTTTCTGATGCCATGAGCGTCGAAGGCTGCCAAGAGCGTGCTCATCCAGTTGCTCCACGTTTTGTTTGCACCTGACTGGTGCTCCCAACTAAAAATATCTCTGAATTCAGTGCTCTGGCCCATTCTTGCAGGTACCCGATGCCAGAATGGGGCTAAACCCTAAACCACAACCCTAACCCTAACCCTGGGGCTAAACCCTAAACCCTAACCCTGGGCCCTAAACCCTTACCCTGACCCTAAGTTTGAGCCTATGCCTAAGCCTAACCCTAACGAAACCCTAAATCCTCGCAGGTACCTGATGCCAGAGGCGCTGGAGGCTGCCATGAACGTGCTCAACCTTGTGTTTACCATATACTTTGTGGTAGAGTTCCTGATTCGCATCACCGGCCAAGGTCCCGACATTTATTTTTCTGGCGGCATGAACTGGTGGGTGTCCACTCATTCGTTCCTGTGTGATCATTGCCCGTGTTTATAATGGACTGCAACGCTCTCATCTAACGTTTGATGCCCATTATTGGTTTGTGTCAATGTGATTGCTAAGGTCCGTCATGATCAGGGTTGGCCAGAACCATACATTTATAGGTGTATACGGTGTATGTACGGTATTTTGGCAGGAAAATCACCACACATACGGTCATATACGGTGTGTATAAATGGTTCTGGCCAACCCTAGTCATGATCCTGTCTTGTGTGTGCGGGAGGGACAAGCGTTGTTTCTCCCCCACACCAGACAGCTCATTGCCAACGCGCTTATTTCCAGCACCGTAGTTTTGCGTGCAAGTGCGCACACACAGTTGGTGCAGAAATCTTGCATGCAAGTTTACACAGTTGGTGCAGGAGCTTCTTTGAACCCAGTGCCAAAGTGGCTCCTCTTCCTAAGTTCATGTTGGGGGTGGTTTCTTCAGCACCGTATCTGCATGCAAGTGCGCGCAGTTGGTGGAGAAGCTTCTCAGAACCCGGATCCAAAGTGGCTCTTCTTCCTAAGTTCATGTTGAGAGTGGTTTCTTTGGCACCGTAGTTGCGTGCAAGTGCGCACGCACAGTTGGTGGAGGAGCTTCTCAGAACCTACTCTCGGTGCCAAAGTGGCTCCTCTTCCTTAATTTATGGTGGGAGTGATTTCATCGGCACCGTAGTTGCGTGCAAGTGCGCACGCACAGTTGGTGGAGGAGCTTCTCAGAACCTACTCTCGGTGCCAAAGTGGCTTTTCTTCCTTGATTCATGTTGGGAGTGGTTTTTACTGCTACGTAGTTACGTGCAGTGCGCACGCACAGTTGGTGGAGGAGCTTCTCGGAACCCGGTGCCAAACTTTGCAGCAAAGCTGATGCACACACCATTAAGTATTTTCTTTGCCAAGCTCTTTTTTTATCAGTTGTGAGACCTAACATGGACACAATTGTGCTCTTTGGCACTGTCAACTGTTTGGCATTCCTGCACAAACACATACACACACATGCACGCTGAGGTCTGACTCTCTTCACTCCATGGCAGGCGTTGCTGAGATGGTTGTGGCATACTTACTTCCCTTGACAACGTCCACGGTTTAGCATTCCCACAAACACACACACGCACACACACACACACACACACACACACACACGCACACACACACACACACACACACACACACAAGCGCACCCACACACCCACACCCACACCCACCCACCCACACACACACACACACACATGCACGTACACGCATACACACTAACAGGTTTGATTTCCTCATCACTGCGGCGGGCTTTGCTGAGATGGTGGTGGCACTGTCGGGGGCGGGCTCTGAGTTCAATGGCGGCCTCACAGCAATCAGATTGTGAGTGGTCTTAAAATGTGTTGGGTATAAACAGCTGTATGAAGTGATATGAAATATGGTGTGTATACGGTATTCCTGGCACGGAAATCGCCATAGGTATATAGGGTTGGCCAAAGCCGTATACATACGCCGTGTATGGCGGATAGTCCCTGTGTTGTAAAGATTGTATATACAGTGTATATATACGGTTCTTGTCAACCCTACGTATATGCGGTCGTATACGGTGTGTCTATTTACAATTCTGGCCAACCCAATAGTATTCCATGGTGCATCTCCATACTTGCTTGTGTGGATCTTTCAGCTCTGTACTCAAAAGTGTAGTGCCACTTTACCGGCACAATATTTGGAGGAGTGAATTGCTATGCTGGTGGAATACCAACGTTTTAGTTGGGCTCAAAATATAACATTTTGAGGAGTAAATTGCCATGCTGGCGGAATACCAACGTTTTATTTGGGCTCAAAATAGTGTGTACACAATTTTTGTAGTCTGTTATGCTCGCGTATCTGAAGCAGCCTCAACTTCAAGTGAGTATCTTATAAGTGACTGACCCGCAAAACGCACACGCTAACACACAAAGAACGTGAAATGCTGGGACCCCTTGAGCCTGCCTAGCTTCAAAACTTCAATCTGTAAGGTGCCCATTCATTCAGCCAACTGTAATGTGTCCAAACAGTCAACTGTAATTTGTCCAATCATTCAGCCAAGGATGGGCTCAAAAGGAGTGCTCACTCTGCTAAACAAAACAAAGAAAAAGCATGCAAACAGTGATTCATATTTGTTGTTGGCCTTTATTCAACGATCTAGCGCTTTGCTGCGAACGTGAACATCACCTGGCCGGATTGCCACCTTGAATACTGTACTTTTTCCATCACAAACGCTATTCAAAACGAAAATGCCACCTTTAATTTGCTCTTTCATACCATTGCACACATCCTACAGGCTCTGCCTGTTTTGACTGGCACGCTATCAGACCGGGCTGAACAAATGCGCTCTTCCTTGCCATTGCACACATCCTACAGGCTGCGCCTGTTTCAACTGGCACGCTATCAGACCGGGCTGAACAAATGCGGTCTTCCTTGCCATTGCACACATCCTACAGGCTGCGCCTGTTTCAACTGGCACGCTATCAGACCGGGCTGAACAAATGCGCTCTTCCTTGCCATTGCACACATCCTACAGGCTCTGCCTGTTTTGACTGGCACGCTTTTAGACCGGGCTGAACAAATGCGCTCTTCCTTCCCATTGCAAATCAATAGGGTTGGCCAGAACCATACATTTAATAGGTATATGCGGTATTTTTTACAGGGAATTCACCGTACATACAGTCATATACGGTGTGTATTTACGGTTCTGGCCAACTTTACGAATCACCTTCAGGCTGCGCCTGTTTCGACTGGCACGCTATTGGACTGGGCTGAACATCGTGCTGCGCATTTTGGGCGCAGCTTTCAAGGCATCAGCATATCTGCTGGCACTGGTGCTGCTGTTTATGTTTGTGATGGGGCTCCTGGGAATGCAGGTTTGTGTGTGTGCTTGAAATATGGGGATCGCATTTCCGTCTTGTTAATATTCGTGATGGGGCTCCTGGGACTGCAGGTTTTTGTGTGTGTGTGTGTGTGTGTGTGTGTGTGTGTGTGTGTGTGTGTGTGTGTGTGTGTGTGTGTGTGTGTGTGTGTGTGTGTGTGTGTGTGTGTGTTTGAAATATGGGGATCGCACTTCCGTCCAGTTGTTTTTCGTGATGGGGCTCTTGGGAATGCAGATTTGTGTTTGTGCTTGAAAGAAATCGGTCGCACTTCCGTTCAGTTTTGTCTAAGCATTTTGACGCTCAGCTTTGTGCTTGGTTGTAGTGTCTGCTTCGCTTTGCTGATGTACTGCAGGTCTCACACACGTACACACATCCTGCCGCCCAGATGTGTCCTGATGGTAACCTTAAATTAGCAATCGTTCAGTTTTAATCATTGAAAGGATGTTGAAAGGAATAATGGGTCATTCATCACAGTCAGTTTTCTTTCTTACACAAGCCTCACAATCTTGCCTCCAGGAACTGCTTGCTTACGTGGGTTTTGCAAATTAACTCAGTCAGGGACAAGTCAGATACAGAGGCACATAAAGTAGCTGTCCAACGCTGAACGAGCTTCTCCAAATTGTCCATCAATGTGTGGTTACATGGTTATCAAGCGCTGCATCACATTTCACCAAACAGTACAAGTTTGCTCCGACAGGCTTCTGCAGCATCATGTTCTCTCACTGCTTTTCTGCCCTGCGTGTCTCATCGCTGTTCAACTTGTTCAGCTTTTAAAACTGTGCTTTGTAATTACTCTGTCCTCCTTACTGTTTTCCTGCTTACTTCTCACTGCTGTTTGCCCTGCGTGCCTCACCGCTGGCCAGCTCCTCAACCTGTGTTTTGTAATTCCTCTGTCCTCCTTACTTCTGTCCTCCTTACTTCTCACTGCTGTTTTGCCCGGTGTGCCTCTCACAACTGTTCAGCTTCTCAAATTGTGTTTTGTACTCTGTCCTCCTTGCTTCTGTCCTCCTTACTTCTGTCCTCCTTACTTCTCACTGCTGTTTTGCCCTGTGTGCCTCTCACAGCTGTTTGGCTTTGCAAACGTGTTTTGTAACCACATTGAGGGTGGAAAACAAGCCTGTCCCCCTGGAATGGACTGTCCTTCTCACCGAGACTGTTACGTGCCATGCACGGAAAGCCTCAAAGGGCAGTGGTTTGAGGTAAATGGTCACGTATTCCATCGCGTGCATGTGTGTGTTTGTGAGTATGTTTGTGAGTGTATTTGTGAGTGTATAATATCGCGTCCAGATTGTATTCCATTGCACCATCGCGTCCGGAGTGTGTTTGTGAGTGTGTTTGTGTTTATGCATTTGTTTGTTCGTGTGTTCTGGCGTTTCTAACCCGTTCACACTTGGCTGCCTCCCCTATGGTTTTACATTTATGTATGCCCTGCCCAGTAAATCATGGTGCAAACATTCATTAGTTTCGGTTTTATGTGTGGCTAGGTTGTTTGCGTTTGCAGCATGGCTGGACGCAAAAGCTCACATGTTTTGTCAGTGTGCATGCATGTGTGTGACGCTAGTGGATAAACCTCACCCTTTGCCGGCATGGCCTATACTGCGAGTCCTTCCCTCCAGTATCCATACTGTCTTAATATTAAATGTTGTCATCTGTGCAATGTGTGTTATGTAGGGTTGGCCAGAACTATATATATACGGTGTATATACAGTAATTTTGGCAGGGAAATCATAAAGTATACGGTCATATACGGTGTAAGTATACGGTTATGGCCAACCCTAAATGTATGTGGATGAATCACACCCTATACACGCATGGCCTATTGCGAGTTCATTCCCCTCAGTGTCAATGCTTTCATCTCCCTATTGACTGCTGCTGACTGTATGCGTGTGTGTATGTGTGCGTATCATAGGTGGCTGAATCACCCTACGGGGGCATGGCCTACTGCGAATCCTTTCCTCGTGACTTTGCGGCGAGCTTGCTTGGAGATGACCCAAACTTACCCCTCTATTTGGCCCAAGTGAGTAGGGTACATTTGTCTGGCTGTACTCTTTCGGCGAGCTTGCTTGGGGGCGACCCAAAATTTCCCCTCAATTCAGCTCAAGTGAGTAGGGTACATTTGTCTCACGGAAGTGAGTATGGTACATTTGTATGGCTGTCTTATTAACCGACCATTGCTCTTTTGCCTTATCAGTAAACCACGATGGCTTCCCAACAACCCGACAATGTTCAGCTACAACCGTATGCACCGTTTGTTTTTTTAGCATGTTTGTAGGATGTTGACCAACTCATGACTTAACAAACATAATAACAATCCAGACAAATCGTGTTGTTGCCATCGCAGGTGGGGAAACCAAAACGGCCTATCCACCATTTTTACGACATTTATAGGGTTGGCCAGAACTGTATATATACACCGTATATGACCGTATATTTGGTGATTTCCCTGCCAAAATTACCGTTTATACACCGTATATGTATGGTTCTGGCCAACCCTAGACATTTCCCATGCGTTCATCACAGTTTTCACCATCATAATCCATCATCATAAGCAATCATGTGTTTTCGTCCCAGGTGGGGAAACCACAGCGGCTAGCCCACCACTTTGACGGCATGTACCATGCATTCCTCACAACTTTCATCATCATAAGCAATCATGTGTTTCCGTTCCAGGTGGGGAAACCACAGCGGCCAGCCCACCACTTTGACGACATGTACCATGCATTCCTCGCAATTTTCACCATCATAAGCAATCATGTGTTTTCGTCTCAGGTGGGGAAACCACAGCGGCCAGCCCACCACTTTGACGACATGTACCATGCATTCCTCGCAATTTTCACCATCATAAGCAATCATGTGTTTTCGTCTCAGGTGGGAAAACCACAGCGGCCAGCCCACCACTTTGACGACATGTACCATGCATTCCTCACAATTTTCACCATCATAAGCAATCATGTGTTTTCGTCTCAGGTGGGGAAACCACAGCGGCCAGCCCACCACTTTGACGATATGTACCATGCATTCCTCACAATTTTCACCATCATAAGCAATCATGTGTTTTTGTCTCAGGTGGGGAAACCACAGCGGCCAGCCCACCACTTTGACGACATGTGCCATGCATTCATCACAGTTTTCACCATCATAAGCAATCATGTGTTTCCGTTCCAGGTGGGGAAACCACAGCGGCCAGCCCACCACTTTGACGATATGTACCATGCATTCCTCACAATTTTCACCATCATAAGCAATCATGTGTTGTTGTCATCGCAGGTGGGAAAACCACAGCGGCCAGCCCACCACTTTGACGACATGAACCATGCATTCCTCACAATTTTCACCATCATAAGCAATCATGTGTTGTCATCGCAGGTGGGGAAACCACAGCGGCCAGCCCACCACTTTGACGATATGTACCATGCATTCCTTGCAATTTTCACCATCATAAGCAATCATGTGTTGTTGTCATCGCAGGTGGGGAAACCACAGCGGCCAGCCCACCACTTTGACGACATGAACCATGCATTCATCACAATTTTCACCATCATAAGCAATCATGTGTTGTCATCGCAGGTGGGGAAACCACAGCGGCCAGCCCACCACTTTGACGACATGTACCATGCATTCCTTGCAATTTTCACCATCATAAGCAATCATGTGTTGTTGTCATCGCAGGTGGGGAAACCACAACGGCCAGCCCACCACTTTGATGACATGTACCATGCATTCATCACGGTCTTCATCATCATAACCATGGACGATTGGACGGACATCATGTTCCCCCTGCAAAAGGTATGCAATGCAGCCCACACAGTTTCCTTGTTCAGTTCTTCTACGGCTCGTTCAATAGGCAGCGAATTACATCTGGACAAAACAAAAGACTGAGAAAAGGGACTGGGAAAAACTAATAGGAGGCTGAAATTACAGAAAGGAAGGAACCAAGCAGACAGCTGGACCGTTGACACCCTGGACTGTCCGCAAGAACAAACAAGTTTAGTTTAGTTTGGATTACAAAGGCCTCCAGCCTGGCATGGCTGCTCAACCTATAGGTCCCAATAAATAAATAAATAAGAACAAACAAACAAGAGTAAGATCACTGACACGGCAAGAGCACAAAAAAAAGCTGCAATGCGCAGGCAAGCAAAACTAAACTCGCCTCTAACTATCCAGGTATAATACAGATGGACAAGAAAGGGAAGCATGCACTTTTGAGTGAAAGTGCATCACACAAGTCACTCGCCTGCAGGAACTAGAGTTCTTCCTCCTAATTGTCCCATAGGACCCTGCAGTTGTTGATGCATAATGCACGTACCCTGGTAGAAACCGCAAACAACAGGACATACACCATGCCCTCTTTGCAAAAGTTATAATGCAGCACACATCGTCCTTGCTAACGTTCTCTGTGACCTTGACCGTGGACGTAAACGCAAGTAGCCTCATCAAATAATGTTTAAAATCGAGCCTCAAGTATGGCAAAGAATCTGAAGAGTTTGACTCTCACGTACGACAAAGAATCTGAAAAAAAAGCGGAAGAGACAAAGAAGATGATCGGGAAAAGGTTTGTTGTTGTTTTAAAGCGCATGCTCTTGTAAAAACCATGGACGATTGGACAGACACTGTTTTTCATACAGAAATAGTGCACAGGCTTTCCATGCAGAACTCAATTGCATACGACTTGCACATTGTGTGTGTGTGTGTGTGTGTGTGTGTGTGTGTGTGTGTGTGTGTGTGTGTGTGTGTGGGTGGGTGGGTGGGTGTGTGTGTTTGTGTGTGTGTGTGTGACGTAACAATTGGCTCAGCCCACAGCATTGTAGCAGCACCCTTTAACAATGTCTACTATTTGCTCCTTGGTTTCGAGGCTTGTGCTTTGGCTCCCTGGCAGTAAAAAAAATATAACACCTACTAGCGTTTGGCTTCTAATTTATGTGTACATTATTTGACATTGTTCAAAATCTCCACTTGTTTGATGTAATCGTGCCTCCCTTGATTCTCCAACATTTCCTGTTCAGCTGACTGCTGAACCATGTCTGCCCGCACAGGCCACACTCATGATCCGTAGTTGAATGATGTGATTGTGCTTTCAAAACTAACTTTTCCTGTTTAGCTGACAGCCGACTCGTTTCTGTACATGCCACGTTCAAAATCCCTGTATGAATGATGTGGTTGCGTCTTTCTATACTCCAAGATTTCCTGCTTGCTGACTTTTATTTTCTAATTGCTGACATTTATTTTCTGATTGCTGACTTTCAAATTTGTTTTCCAGGCCACAACGCCCTGGGTGGCCATCTTCTTCGTGATTGCCATTTTCCTAGGCACCTTCATCCTGCTTCAGCTCTTCCTGGCTATCCTGCTAAGCGGCCTGTCATCTGTAAGTTTTGCATTATAAGGTGTTTGTGTGTGTGTGTGTGTGTGTGTGTGTGTGTGTGTGTGTGTGTGTGGGTGGGTGGGTG